>Ga0123334_1001404_pt1 | contig 30286 bp, 19 predicted proteins | sample BiotimSIPDNA_FD_89706 | JGI IMG/M metagenome (GOLD analysis project Ga0123334, IMG submission 89706) | Anaerobic biogas reactor microbial communites from Washington, USA - Biogas_R1 time_0 SIP DNA | ecosystem: Engineered > Bioreactor > Anaerobic > Unclassified | place: Washington, USA...
ATTGCGCCACGAATCCCCCGCTGCTGGGGCATGAATTTTCGGGCATCATCCTAGAAGTTGGCAAGAAGTGGCAAGATCAGTTCAAGCCCGGCGATCGTTTCGGCATCCAGCCCGCTCTGATGATTGAAGGCTCCTTCGATTCTCCCGGATATTCGTTCCCGACCGTCGGCGGCAATGCTACATACGTGCGCATCCCCAGCGTGGTGATGGAAGCCAACTGCCTGCTCAAGTACACTGGCGATGCCTTCTTCATGGCTAGCTTGAGCGAGCCGATGAGCTGCCTGATCGGCGCTTGCCATGCGCAGTACCACATCCCTGCGGGAACCTACAACCATATCATGGGCATCGTCGAAGGCGGAGCTTGCGCTAGCCTGGCCTCCGCCGGTCCGATGGGATTGGGATTGATCGACTACCTGGTCCATGGTCCGCGCCGCCCCAAACTGCTGGTGGTCACCGATATCGACGACGCACGGCTGGCACGCGCAAAGTCCATCCTGACTCCTGAAGATGCCGCGGCAAACGGCGTCAAGTTGGTCTATGTGAACACGAAATGCCCGGATGCGGTGGAGAAACTGCGTGCCGTAAACGGCGGCAAGGGCTTCAATGACGTGTTCGTGCTAGCGCCGGTCGCCGCCCTGATCGAACAAGCCGATGCCATCCTGGCTCATGACGGCTGCTTGAATTTCTTCGCCGGTCCGACGGATCCGTCGTTCTCCGCCAAGTTCAACTTCTACAATGTTCACTATGCTGCAACGCACGTAGTCGGCACGTCTGGCGGAACTACGGATGACATCCGCGAGGCATTGCAGCTGATGAGCGAAGGGAAGATCAATCCAGCGATGATGATCACCCACATTGGCGGATTGACGGCGGCCAAGGACACGACGCTCCGCCTGCCCGAAATCCCCGGCGGAAAGAAGTTGATCTATACCCATTGCGACTTCCCGCTTACCGCCATCGCGGATTTTGCGGAAAAGGGAAAGACGGATCCAGTCTTCGCGGAATTGGCAGATGCATGCGCCAGAAACAATGGCCTTTGGAATCTCGAAGCCGAAAAGATCGTCCTGGAAAAGATGCCGAAATTGGCGTTGTAACTTGAAAAAACAGGAAATAGCATTATTATAAATGCGTTTTTTCCTAAGCTGTAGACCACGGAGAGATGCCGGAGCGGTCGAACGGGACGGTCTCGAAAACCGTTGTAGGTTTTTCCTACCCAGGGTTCGAATCCCTGTCTCTCCGCCATGACTAAACCAAGCCCCGAAATTGCACAAAATGCAGTTTCGGGGCTTTTGATTTTCGACGTCTAAACTGTATGTCAACTCAGGTACGAGCACCCGGGGTGCCCGTACCTAAAGTCGTTTTGTACTGAAACAGGGTAGATAAACCACTAGTCCGGACTGGGTCTGACTGGGTCTGACTGGGTCTGACTGGGTCGGGCTGGGTCGGGCTGGGGCGGACTGGGTCTGACTGGGTCTGACTGGGTCTGACTGGGTCTGACTGGGTCTGACTGGGTCTGACTGGGTCGGGCTGGTCCGACTGGTCTGACTGGTCCGACTGGTCTGACAAATCATTCATAATTCATCATTCATCATTCATAATTCAGGGTCGGTCGGACAAGGAATGCTCCGTTTTTAGCCGCATGACCGGTGACAACGCCTGAGTACGAGCACCTGGGGTGCCCGTACTCAAGCCAGCGCTGTTTTGTTTTGTTTGAGTTTTGCGTGGAACCTTTTTGGGGCATCTCAGGCAGAAAATAAACGGGCACGAGGTCAGACGTCAACGATTGTCGATTGCTCGTTTCAGTTGTTCCAGCGTGATTAACCCCGGTCTGATGATTGTCAGTTGGTTGTTGAGGATCGAGGCGACCGTTGATGCAGTTCCGTTGGTGATCGAGACGGTGCCGCCATCGAAGAGGGCTGCGGGTTTTCCGTCCAGTGATTTGACGGCATCTTCGGGGGTGATGGCGGGCGGTGTTCCCGAGAGGTTGGCAGATGTCGCTGCCACAGGGTGCCCGAGTTGCTTGAGGAGTTCGAGTATGAAGGGATGGTTTGGGATTCTCAAGCCGATTGTGTCGCCGTCTGTCGCATTTGCGACGACTGTTAGCGGTCCAGGCCAGAATGTCTTTGCGATGGCTTCCAGTTCAGGCGTGACCAGGAGTCCGGCTTGCTTTGCGGCATCCAGGTCGCATGCGAGCATCTGTAGCCTTTTGTCATGCGGTCTGTGCTTGAGTCGATAGATTTCGTTTATTGCGGCATCATCATTCCATCTGGCAAGCAATCCGTACACGGTTTCGGTTGGCGCAGCAATGACCTTGCTTTGGTTCAGGAGCCTAGCTGCGGTTTCAATTGCGTGCTGGGAATCTGCCTTGATGGTAATCATAGAGTCATCTCTACACGCTTGATGACGTGGTCTTGGTACGGCTTGTCGAGTTCGATGAAGTAACCGCTCCAGCCCCAGACTCTGACGATCAGGTTTTTATGGTCTTCCGGGTGCTTCTGAGCATCCAGGAGGGTGTCTCTGTTGACGGCATTGAGTTGGAGTTGATGTCCGCCTCGTTGCACGAAGTACTTGACTAGGGCGGCGACTTTTTCGATTCCATCCTCCTCGCGGAACGTGGAGTCATGGAGCTCAAGGGTGAGCGGTCCGCCGTTGATGACGCGTTTCAAGTTGGGTTTCGTGAATGACTTGACGACCGAGACCGGACTGTTGACCTTGACATTGAGCGAAGGAGCATAGTTGGCGGGGAAGGGCTGGCGCTTGAGGCGGCCGTCCGCCGACGCCGGGATTTCGTCGGCGTGCCAAAGGTAGTACATCGCCGACCCTGTGCCCGGGCGGTAGATTCCGCCGCGTGAGTTTTTGCGTCCCTTCCAAGCATCGGCGTAGTCGTCAAGGAGTCTTACTGCGATGGAATCCGCCGCGTCGTCGTCATTCCCCATTTTGGGGCATTGGAAGCGCGCTTTGGCGAGGATTTTGGGATTGGAGTTGAAATCGTCCTCGAGGAGGGCAACGAGTTGTTGGAGCGTCAGATCCTTGTCCTGATAGACGAGTTTTTGGATGGCGGCGAGCGAGTCGACCGCAGTTGCCAGTCCTGTTCCGTGGATGCCGAAGTTGTTGTACTTGTTTCCATGGCAGACGTCGCGTGCCTGTTCGATTCGTCCCTTGCAAAGGGTTGAGACGAAAGGACCAGGCAGGATTTCGACTCGTTGCCAATTGGCGATCAGCAAATCGGCTTCTGCTTTAAGTTGATCTGCGACTTGATCTTGCAGTTCCTCGAATGTTTTGGCGTTAGATTTCCTGATGACCTTGTCAATGACTGCGGGGAGCGATACTGCTCCGATGTTGGCGAGATCCATTCCGACCCCTGGGATGATGAATTCCCAGCAAGCGGCGACGGCGTAGTCTCTTGCGTCTTCGAGTTCATATCCAAGTTCGACGAGTCCCGGGATGACGACGTCGTCATTGGAGTACTGCGGGAAGCCGAGTCCTTCGCGGGTCAGTTCGGTCGCGCATTCCAGGAGTTCTTTAGGGGTGTCAGGCGAGACTCTGAGATTGATTTTCGGGTCGATGAGCTTGAGTTCGCATGAAGCCTTGAGGCACATCCTGGTGAGTTTGTTGACGGCAGGCTTGCCGTCCCTGTCAACGCCGCCGAGTACGAGTGACTGGCCATTGTCACCTTGCTGGACGCCGACATAGAGATCCGAGTCCCGATTGAAGGTAAGGAAGAATTCCTCGAGCAATTCGAATGCCTGGTCTTCGTCAAGGATATTGTTTTTCAGGTCGTGTTCGAGGAATGGGAGCATGTATTGGTCGAATCTTCCGACACCATTATGGTATTCACCTTCGCACCAGAGCGTGAAGTGCAGGATTCTAAAGAATTGCAGTGCTTCGAGGAACGTTCTTGCGGGTTTTTCCGGGACTTGTTCGAGGGTTTTGGCAATATGGTCGAGTCCGAGTTTTTTGGCTTCTTCGCGATAGCGTTTCGCCAGGTCGATGACGGCATCGATGCCGGAGATTGCCGCATTGAGGAATTCGATTCCCAGCGCATCCTGTTGCTGGTTAGCGAGTTCGAGCCTATCTTTGGCGAGTTTTCGTCTTGCGAGCAAACCTGACTTGAGCGTGGTTTCGTAGTCGGGGCTGATATTGAACACGAATCCTTTCTCGTGGAGGTACGCCTTGCTTCGGAATTCTTTCCACTCATCCTCTGTGAATTGTTCAGGGATTTGAGTGACGGTTCTGGTGAAGGCGATGGTTTCGCCGGGGATGAAGGCGGGCTTTTCCTCGGCGAGCATCAGCTTAAGCGCTTCGGCGGAACGTTGGGTCGGGGTGAGTTTGCGCTTTGCAAAGTCGTCTTCCAGCTTCCACTCGACTTCTCTTCTGAGCTGATGGTGGCGGTGGCCGTTGATGTAGTCGAGGAGTTGTTTGATCTTGGGTGTCATGCTTTATTTTCCTGCGGGGATTGATTTGTGAAGACGGCGATGGTTTCTTGGTTTCCTTCAGGACCAAGTATGGGAGACGGGATCGTGCCCAGGGATTTCCAATTGAGTTCGGCAGTGGCAAAAGCCAATATCTTTTCCAGGCATTGACGGCGGACTTCAGGATCCTTTACGACACCGCGCTTGCCGATATGTTCCCGTTGTGTCTCGAATTGAGGCTTGACGAGGACGGCAATCCATGCATCTGGAGCAAGGAGCGGGTTGCAGGGCGGAAGGACTTTCGTCAATGAAATGAACGACACGTCCGCGACCAAGATTTGAATCGGGTCAGGGACGATGGACTTGTCAAGGAAGCGAGCGTTGGTTTGCTGGAGGTTGACGACCCTTGGGTTGCTGCGCAGGGAAGGGTGCAATTGGTCTGTTCCAACATCGACGGCGTAGACCTTGTTGACCCCGTGCTTGAGGAGGACGTCCGTGAATCCACCTGTCGAAGCACCGAGGTCCAGGGCGGTTTTGCCCTCTAGAATTGGCTTGAATTGCTCGATGGCAGGGATGAGCTTGTGCGCTCCCCTTGAGACGTATTCCAGAGGTTTCGTGAGGATCAGTTGCGTATGTCCGTCCAGTGCCTGGGCGGGTTTCCTGACTGCTGTTCCGTCCGGTAGGCGTACTCGATCCGCATCGATGAGCTTTTGTGCCGCAGACTTAGATGGTGCGAGTCCGAGGTTGACAAGAAGTTGATCGGCACGGATTTTGGGCATTGGTTCAATCTGTGACGACGTTGTGGAGGGTTCCGATGCCATCGATGGTGATTTCGACCACGTCGCCTGGCTTGAGGAAAACTGGTGGGTTTCTTGCCATTCCGACGCCATCCGGTGTGCCGGTCAGGATGACGGTTCCCGGAAGGAGCGTCATTGCTTGGGAAAGATATGAAATGAGGAAGCTGACATTGAAGATCAGCTTGTCAGTGGATTCGTCCTGCATCACCTGCCCGTTGAGCTTGGTGGTGATACGGAGGTTGGTGGGGTCGAGTTGTGTCTCGATCCAGGGTCCGAGCGGGCAGAACGTGTCGAAGGACTTGGCGCGCGCCCATTGGCGATCGAGCTTTTTCTGGCAATCCCTTGCGGTGACATCGTTGGCGATGGTGTATCCAAGGACGTAGTCAAGTGCATTCTCCTGCGATACGTTGGAAGCGGTTTTTCCGATGACGACTGCGAGTTCGCCTTCAAAATCGACTTCGTTGGGTGCCATTTTCGGCAGCTTGATGGGCATGTTGCAGGCTGTGATAGCCGATGTCGCCTTGATGAACAGGAGCGGATGGTCTGGAATTGGGGCCCCTGTTTCGTGGATATGTCCCAGGTAGTTGGTTCCGATGGCGAGGATATTGGGCGGCTGTATTGGCGGGAGCAGGGTGACCTGGTCAAGCGTCGTGCTTTCTCTGGCGAATTCGATTTGCCCATCCAATGGGTCGGAAGCAAGGAATTGGATCTTGTTGTCCTCGAGCAGGGCGGCGAACCTAGGGTAGTCTTTGTAGAGGCAGCGAAGAAGTTTCATGGTTTTGACTGTGGCATGTTGGTGAAATTTATTCAAGCACAAACACCATTAAAACATGTTTGTGCTTGAAGGGTTAAAGTGAAATTGGCGCAAGAGGAACTAACGGACAACACCCGTATTGATTTTAAGGTCTTTGCGTTCTTGGAGCCTGTCAATTGCACCGTCTTTAATCCATAGGATTCGATCTGATGTTGCAAGCATCTTATGGTCATGTGTTGCGGTGACGATAGTGACTCCCAGCTGCCTGCAGAGGTCAGACATCAGCTTGATGATCTCTTCGCCTGTTTGCAGGTCGAGGTTAGCGGTTGGTTCGTCTGCGAGGATGATGGCGGGTTCGTTGGCGAGTGCTCTGGCGATGGCGACACGCTGTTGCTGACCACCGGACATTTCGTCGGGCCTGTGCGTGAGTCGATGTCCAAGTCCGACCATTTCCAGGACTTCAATGGCACGTTTTTTGGCATCTTCGTGATTCGTTCCGCCGAAAAGGAGTGGAAGTGCGACGTTTGAGATGGCATCGTAAGCGTGCAACAGGTTGTATGACTGGAAGACGTATCCAATGTGATGCCCACGGAAGTGAGCAAGCTGTCGCGCGTTCAGTTTCGTCAGGTTGTATCCCGCTACTTCAACGAAGCCGGACGATGGCCTGTCAAGTGCGCCAATCATATTGAAAAGGGTACTTTTACCCGATCCGGAAGGACCCATGATCGAGAGGTATTCGCCACGGAAGATCTCAAGGTTGATGTCTCTGAGAGCGTGGACAATGACCTTTCCCAAGTTGAAAATCTTGTTGACTTCACTGACTTTGATGAGTGTTTCTCTTTCTGCCATAATATTTTCCTGTTGCGCGTTTGGCTACAATGGCTTTTCAATTAGAACGGGAGCTTGATGACTGCCTTCGAGAGGAATGTGACACCGACACCGACGGTTGTAATCAGTCCCATTCCGCAGGAGAATCCTGCCGCGACGACTGGGATGTACTGCCTCCACTTGAGTCCAAGCCGCTTCTTGAAGTAGAATTGACCGATGAGCGCTCCAATGAAGGACGGAAAGATCGAGTGGGGCATGCTTTGGCCAAGTCCCCTGACGACACCGTAGGTGAGCATGATCGGGGTGCCAAGGATGTTCATCAAGCCGAAAAGCGTGATTCCGAAGAACGTGCCGATACCGATGAACCAGGGATTGAACGCCTTTTCGAACATCGAGTATTCGCCCAATGTCGAGGTGAACATGACGCAGGCGTTGGCAGCGTTGAGTTCCCACATCTTCTGGGCGTATGGGTAGGCGACGGACGGAATCCTGTCCAACCCCCAGATGAAGTTCATGAAGAAAATGGTCGCGAACAAGATGATGGGATAGAGTACGATCTTGGTCTTCCAAATGGAGGTGAATTTCGTTCCCGTCAGTTCGCATTGGCGATAGAAGACGGTCATTGCACCATAGTTTGCGATGGGGAGCGGGAGGAACCAGATGGCGATGCCGTGGTAGCCCGAGAGGATCAGGGCGGCTTCGCGGATCATCGGGACTTCGACGACTTGTCCGACCATGCCTTCCAGTCGGGCGGTAACATAGGAGATGATCGGAGTGTAGATGAATCCGAGGATGAGAAGGACGATCAGGACGTTGCGGATGTCTGTTGTGAACTTCCAGTCATGGTGCCACATCAGTAAGCCAATGGAGAGGGCTGTATAGGAGATGGTGACGAGGAAGTAGCAAAGGATGACCGCCCACCAGGGGATGTCGCCACGCCCTTCTGGAACGTTGGCCCAGGATCCTTTCTTGGCTTTGGGATTCGCCTTGCTTTGCTGCCTGGCCCTCTGCATTGACCTCGCGACCTGGACAATACCGGCGATGGCGATGGCCAAGGCAATGCCGATGTGCAGCGAAAAATAGAAGTCGATGTTGTTTTTGAAGAGGGTGACAATGGTATCGTCACCTTGCTTCCAGTCGGAAAGTATTCCGTAGTGGTAGAGAATCGGGTTTGCAACCAAGGTGATGATGAGTCCGACGAAGGATCCGACCATGCCCCAGTACGGCATGACCATGCCGCCGATGATGTTGCCCAGCGACCAGTTGATGCCCGTCGCAAAAGCGGGAAGGTATTGTCCGGTTTTTGGCGTGAAGTCGGAGAACGGGATGGGGAAGATCTGGATTGCGGTACCGGTAAGTGCGCCGGAGATGACGGGGAGGAATAGGTAGATCAGGCCGAATGCAAGTCCCAATGCGCCGCCGATGGCGAATACGCGCCAACGCCACGATTCTTCGGCGTCCTTGTTCGCCTTGGCCTCAATGTCTTCAGCCATCGCCATGATGCCCTGGGCGCCGACCGGCGCCATCGGGAACGGGAGTTTCTCCATGTCAGAGGCAACACGGAACAGGCCGTAGCCGAGGACCAAGTGGGAGAGCTGGCCGAGAAATGAACCGACGATCATCATGATGATTGCAGGTGCCCAGTCCCAGGTGAAGAACGTACGCTTGGCGTAGGATTCGGAGGTCAGCTTCGGGGCATACCATGCTGGGAGCAGGTCGGTGAGTCCGTTGGCGGCCGCGGCGTCGGACTGGATGAAGAACTGGTTCCAAAGCAGGCCGCCCGTCGTCGCCGCGCCCATCAAGGCGCCGGCCATGTAGAAGAGGACGAAGATTTCTGATTTGTTCAAGTACTGATGTGCGCGTTTGGCGACTTCGATGAAGAGGATGACGGTCACCCATTGGGCGGCGCCGCCAATTCCCTGCCCCGCCAATAGCCCCATGTAAATGGCGCCGGGTACCATCAACAGGGCGACAAAGATAGCGCCGAACAAGGCGGACCAGCGGAAACCCTCTTCAAACGTCGAGGGCACTTCCATGATTCTTCTGAATTCTTCCAGTTCCTTGTCGATCTTGTGTGTAGTAGTCATAGTAGTTTACCTCCGCTCCTGTTAATTGACCGCCTTGCCGCTTTGGGTTTCTGGTGGATTTTCAACCACGCCTTCTGCGTTTTTGCCATCATGCGGAGGGTTGGTCCCCAAAGTAGTCAGGGTTCTTTGGCGATACATTTCCATGGTCGTTCTGGGGATTGATCTCCAGATGAGGAACTGTTGTCTGAGGTCGTCGAGGAAGACCTTGTTCAGTCTCTGCCAATCCTTGGGCTGGCCGGAGATTCTGTCGATGATCACTCTAACCTCGTCAATTCCTTCGATTTCCGAAGGCGTCGAATGGAGGTTGAAGTGTTGTGAAACACCTAGGTCGAAAGGAGCGAGCGCGAGTGTTGCGATCAATCCGAGGTCGTCGGTTTCCTTGTTCCTGACGAGTTCGACTTCTGAGGTCATGAACCTGCCGAGGCCTGTGTCGGTATGGTTTGCGAAGTGTTCCTGGAGGAAGGAGAGGACGCCGGTGATATCGTACTGGGATACGGTGAATGGGAAGACCAGGTCAAGGGTATCGCCTTCTGGCTTGGGTGGTCTCCAGATTCTCATCAGGCCTGGGTTGGCGGACTTGGATGCCTTGATGGCGGGATAGACCGAGGAAATCAGGACCGTGGCCATGACGATAAGGATGGTGACGATGGTGTTGGTTGAGGACATGTTCATTTCCGGAACTCGGACAAGACCGAATTCGGCGGCGATGCCCAGGAGCTTGAGTGTGCCTTGGGCAAGCAGGTACCCGCCAAGGCCGCCGATAAGGGCGTAGACCATCGATTCTGCGAAGAACAGCGTGGCGACGTGTTTCGGCGCAAGACCCAGGGCGGAGAAGGTGTAGATTTCCTTCTGGCGGTCGGCGACTGAACCGAGCATTGTACCGAAGATGACGAGACCACCAAGGACGACCGGGAAGAAGAGATCCTTGGCGCCCGAAGCCTTGAGAACCGTTCCCAAAAGGTGCCTGTAGACACCGTTTTCACGAGTTGCGGGAATCGGGCTAGCCATGATTCTGGCAAGCTTTTCGGCAGTTTCAATGGCCGTCTTGAAATCGTCGGTGTAAACGACAAGGCCATAGAGGTTTGCGCCGAGTTTCTTGGCGGAATCTGCTGAGACGATGACGACCTGGTCAACGGGGATCGAAGCCCAGTTTCGCTGTGACATGGCTTCCATTTCATCTTCGTTTTCAGTGTTGGACTGCTGGTTGGCTGACGTTTCGGTAAAGTCGGCTGGGAGAATGGACGAGGTATCCATGTCTTTTGCCGCCGAGACCTTGACGGCGTCAATAAGTTGTCCGACCTTGAAGGTGCGTCCCTTGAAGATGATCTGGTCACCTGTGTTGACTCCAAGCGAATCTGCGACTGCCTTGGTGATCAGGATTGTGTCGTCATCGATGGAGCCGAAATATTCCTTGAATTCGGGACGCCTTTGGATTTCTGAAGGTTCAATGCCGAGTACGCCCTTGATGGTTAAAGGTTTTGTGCCGTCTGTCTTGGTGATGAGGATTCCCGGATTGTCCTGCGTCTTCGGCGAAATCCAGAGGCGTCTGCATATTTCTGGTGGCTGCTGGTCCTTTTCCTTTGAGGTGTCGATCCAGGAGTACCTGATGATATCCTTGAGGTCTTCTGAAAGTGGATTCCAGTTGACGTTGTGCACGAAGACACCAGTGTAGTTGGGGTTTGGTGCGACGGAGAGGGTGACGATGCCGCTTTGCGTGCCGAATGAGGCGAAACAAAGGATTGTGAAGGTTAGCAGGATGATGGTGATGGCCGTCAGTGCGGTTCTCATGGGGCGCCGCCTCATGGTGGAAATACCCATCTGCATGGCAGCCATGAAGGTGGAGACGCTGGAAACGTCGGTGACGTGAACTGTAGCCGTCATGCCCTGGATGGCCTTGAGTTCGACTTCGAACTTGCGCATGATGAGGAAGATGACCATCACGGACATCACTACGATGGCGAAACCCAGGAAGATGATGATTGGCGTGTTGGCAATGGCGAACGCCGGGTGTGATAAGTACAAGATCAGGAAGGTGACGGCGAAGAAGAGCACAAACCAGGAGATCTGCTTGTAGATAGTCGTCGCACCGATGAGGACTCGTTCCAGCGCGAAGGCGAAAGGTACCGAGAGCGCCAGCAGGATGAGGACCGCGAAGACCAAGTCGTCAAGCATGGCACGGACTTTCTGGTAGACAGGTCTTGAGGCCCAGAACGAGGCGGTGTTCAATGCCTCGACCTTCATCGGGGAATCGGTGTTCTTTGCGGATTCGATGAGCAGGTCTTCCGAACGTCCGTGGAGTTCGGCAAGCGAGGAGTCGAGGATGCCTTTCGAGCGAAGGATGTCAAGTCGCGATTCGTTCAATCTCCAAAGGTCTGAGGAAGAACGCGATGCTGCGTTGATCGAGAGCGGGTGCCCGGTCATGTCGAAACCATCGCCGATATAGTCTTCGTCGCTGCCGGCTTCGATGGCTTCTGTTTGTTCCGCGGCCTTGTTCTTGCCTGTGGTGTCAAGCGTTTGAGGACCATTGTTGAGGCCGACCATTTGTCTGAGCGAGAAGAGCTTGACGCCTTTTTCACGTTCTTCGGAGTACCAGCAGGCGACCCCATCGACCGTTTCGGAGAAGCACTTGTTGGTGGGCAGGTCGGCATTGGCTTTGGCGGATAGGATCTTGACGTCTTCGCCGGGGAGCTTTTCGGTGCGTTGCTGCGAAGGCAGGACGACGTAGCCGGCCTTTGCCCTGAACGTGTTGAGCCTCCAGCGGATTGAGCCGACGGATGAGTTGCCGGATACTTCCCTGACGATTCCGTTGTCGTCGAAGATCGCGGCGAAACCACCCTTTGACCACCAGGCCTTTGAGAAGATTGGCCCGATAGTATAGACGCCGTTGGAGTTTGTCCTGAGCACCTGGTAGTTGTCAAACGCCTGGTATTTGTTTTCGTTGTAGGCAAGCGAGAAGATCCTGTTGAGCCGGAACTGGATGATGGCTCCCTTCATGGGGGTATTGGGGATTGAGGTGCCCTGGAGCATGCCCATGACCTGCGGTCCCTTGACGGAGTACTCTTCTGTGAAGGAGGCGGGGACATAATCCTTGTTGGCGACGATGCCTCTTCTGAGCGAGAGTCCGCTCTGGTTGGCAAGAAGGCTTTCCTTGACGTCTTCCGGGGTGTCCTTGGACTGGACGAAGAACTTGGCGATGTCAATGGCTTGCGAGTAGATGGTCTCGATATTGAGGTTGTCCAGCGTATCGTCGGGCGTGCCTTCGCGGATGGTAGCTTCCTGGACGGTTGCGAGTGCGAGGTTGTAGATACCTAAGATACCTGCGGGTTCGCCGGAGTGGATCAGGTGCGGAGCACCCCATATGACCCTTGTCTGCGGCAGGGTCTGGTCGGCGGATTCCACCAGGAAACTGCTCTTGATGCCCTTGGCGTCCAATGCCTTGTAGGTATCCAAGAATGCCTTTTGGATTTTGCCGTAAAGTCCTGGGTTGTCATCAGAGGAATGCATTAAAGAATCGCCGGCAATGACGAGCGCCCCCTTGTTAGAAGTGTCGCCCAGAAGCAGTGAAGCGTGGAGCGAAATCCACCTTTCGCCGAGCAGGGTGAGGAGTTCATTGTCGGCTTCCAGCGTTTCATTTTCGAGTTTCAGTTCCTCTTCTCGTCTTTCGATGTCATCTTTGACTTCCTTGAGGATGACCTGGAGGTTGACGAGGACTTTTTCACGAGTTGACTCTGCGACTTTCTTGTCAAAGACAATAGGCTTTCCAGAACCCGTGAGGTCTCGCTTCTGTCTTCCGATGATGCGTTGGAGTTCGTTCCAGCCTTGCTTTTCAGGGATGACTTCGTTGTCGCGTATCCTTTCGTTTTCGGCCATTTGGGTCTTGACTGCCTGTGTGAGGTTGTCCTTGTGGTTTTTTCTCAAGGTCAGGTTTTCGTCATTGAGCTTATATTCAAGGTCCTTGTAGTGGCTTGCGTGCTCCTGGGCCTTGTCCGCCAATCTGTCAAGGAGTTTTCTTCTGACGTCCGACTTTGCGGTCAGCGGCTGTTCTTCTGCCAGGAGCTTGTACATTTTCTGGACGAATTCCGATTCGTAGTCGAAGGATTCACGTCTTTTTTCCATGGTGACGTCCTTCTTGTCGGTTTCGAGCGCCCTGTAGAAGGCTCCCGAACCCATGTGTCCTCTCGACTGGCTGTCGAAGAATGCGATGACGGTATGTCTGCGCGGTCTGTTTTGCGAGATGTGTTCTGCGATTTGGAGTAGCGCCGCGCAGTTTGCGGCGGCTCTTGCGCCAGGTGAAAGCGTTGGGACTTCGCCGAAGGAATCCAGGTGTGCCGCGAGGATGATCACCTCTTCCTTCTTGTCGTTGTCGTCGCCGAACTTGGGATTGGTGCCTTCGAAATAGGCGATGATATTGCGTCCCCGGGTTGGCTTCCAGACGATTGAGGAGTTGAGCCTGACGAGCGTGCCGGTTTTGGGGAGCTGGCTTGCATGGCCGTTGTAGTAGTACCTGAGGAGGTTGACGTTGGCGTCGGCATAGTGGGGTGAACTTGCCTCGGCGGGTCCGTTTTTGGTGAAGATGACGGCGATCGCGCCCATGCGGAAGGCGCGGATGAAACCCTGCCCGGAATTGTAGTCCAGGACGACGATGGCGCCTTCGACGTTGATCTTGTCGAAATCGTCCGCCGTACCCTTTCCGATGTGGATCAGCTTGCCCTGGACGCCTTCCGCCGGCGTCGCTGGCGGGATGATGCCGTTGGGGCGCATCGGGAACATGGTGATTGCCTGACCATCCTTGCCGTCAACAATGGGGGTCAACGTGGCTATGGGGTCGACAAATTCAGTCACGTCACCCTTCTTCACAGGAGAATGGGTCTGGGCGGAATCGAATTTTTGTTCGACTAGCTTGTCTGGGTTGAGTGACTTGAGTCTTCCGAGCACGTAGTCGGCGGCTCTTTGGTATTCTTTTGTACCTGTAAGCCTGTTTGTGTCAACGGTTAGCGCCTTGCAGTCTTCCTGGAATTGAGCTGGCATCGCCACGTTGGCATGTGCGAACGTGATGGCTAGGCACGCTGCCGCCAGGAAGGTTGCCTTGAATGAATGTTTGGTCAGTCGCATATTTTTGTCCTGGTTACTTATGGTTACCTGGTGTAACTACCTTATTGAATGGTTTGGAGCCTTATTCTCCGTCGATTGAAGCGAGTTCGATATGGACCTCGTCGCGGTTTGCAATACGATCGATTTGTCCGTCTCTGATCCACATCAGCCTGTCGCAGATGTTCATCATGCGGTGGTCGTGTGTGGCGCAGATGATCGTGACGCCCTTTTCGGTATTGAGTCGCACGAGGATATCGATGATTTCCTGTCCGGTATTCACGTCGAGGTTGGCGGTAGGTTCGTCGCAAAGAAGCACCGAAGGATTGTTTGCGAGGGAACGTGCAATGGCGACGCGCTGTTGCTGTCCGCCGGACATTTCGATTGGCCTATGGTGCCAACGGTCCTTGAGTCCGACGAGGTCGAGGATTTCCATGCCGCGTTCGCGCGCCTCGTCTGCAAGTACGCCGCCGAATGCCATCGGCGTGGTGACGTTTTCCAGCGCGGTCATGTATTTGATCAGGTTGTAGGATTGGAAGATGTATCCGATCTTATGGCATCTGAGGTAGGCCAGTTCCTCGGCCGTCAGCTGCGCCACGTCGACTTCGTCGATGAAGACACGTCCGACCGTTGGGGAATCCAGGGCTCCGATCATGTTGAAGAAAGTTGACTTGCCTGAGCCTGAAGGTCCCATCACTGAGATGAATTCGCCTTGGTCGATGGCCACGTCCACACCGCGGAGAGCCTGGGTCAGGACATCTTTCATCATATAGGTTTTTTTGAGTCCAACGGTTCTAATGATGATGCGTTTTTCGGCGTTCTTGTCTGGGCTTTGACCCTGTTCTGTTGCGATGTTTTCTGCCATAGTATGTGTTTTCATAGTACTGGATCCTGCGTACCTGGTTTGAATCTGTTGTGGGGAATTTCCTGACTTGCGCTTATTCGACTCTCATTGCCTCCATCGGTGCGAGTCTGGCTGCTTTCCAGGATGGGAGGACGGCTGCGACTGCGGCGAGCAGCGTGCCGAGTATCACGGAGATCAACATTCCGCCCAGAACATCCAGGAAAGGAATGGCGGAAATGAAGTTGACGCCGAACGCCGAGAGCATTCGTCCCAATCCAATCAAAGCCCCGATGATGGCGCCGATGGTTCCACCGACCACGCCCATGAAGCAAGACTCCAGAACAAACATGATCATGATGAAGCCGTCAAGTGCTCCAAGGCACTTCAAGGTTGCGATCTCTGTGAAACGCTCGGTCACGGACATCATCATGGCGTTGGTGATGCCGATGCCGCAAACCAAGAGGGATACGAAGAGCAGCCAGGCAAGGCGTTCGCCCAATCCCATGAACCCCCTGCCGGCATCCATCGTCAGGCGCTCGGCGCGTTCCAAGGCCTCGGCTTCCTTGCGCCCCTTGGCAAGGTCAACCAACAGTTCGGCTGACAAGCCCTCGATGTTCTGCCCTGAATCTGCCATTTTGACAAGGTACTTCTCCGCGAAATCCTTGTCGTTGAGGAAATTCCACATCAGCACGGCGTTGACGTCGGCGGGTAGGATATTCGCTTCCTGCGCGATGAGCTGCCTGACGGGCCTGTCCTTGATTGAGTTCTTCATCCTTGTGGTGTCCTGAAGGCGCTGTGCCTGCCTTGCGAGTTCGGGGGCGACGGTCTCCTTGTCAAAGACGAATCCAACGCTTCTGATGGAATCGCCAAATTCCTTGTCCGCATTGGGGAGTGCCATCGCCAGTCTTTCGGCGTCGTTGTTTGCATTTGGGTAATCCCTTCTGAGGATTTCAGTGATTTTTGCGTTTGCCTCTCTTCTGGCCGCCAGGATTGCATTGATTGATGCATCGAGTTGCGGGATTTTTGCAAGGATTGCGTCAAGCTCTTCCTTCTCCATATCAAAGTGGATGGATTTGTACCTTGATAGTCCGATGTAGAAAGTCTTGTTGTTTTCGGGATCGCTAAGGTATCTGAGGATGTCAACACCTTCGGAAGTATGGACGAGGTCTCTCCGTTTGGCGTAGTCCAGGCTCTCGAAGAAGTTGAAGATGTAGTTGATGTCCTTCGTGAGTTCCTGGAAGTCTTCCATCGCCGCATCGTCGAATTTCGCAAATGCTTGAGTTTCCTTGTAGAGGTCGCTTCCCTTTTCAGTGGTGGCGGTTTCGATGATGATGGATTCTGGCGATCCAGGGGATGTAAGTTTTGACGCCCAGATCGAATTGAGCTGCGTCTTTAAGATTCGTTCGCGCGTATTGGCGGCGATGGCCCTCTTGATGAGGGATTCCGCCAGGATGTTCATCAGGAAGGCGACCGCGACAGTGATGACGGCGACGGTCACGGAGGCACGGAACAAGCGGTAGCGAATGCCGTCCGTTGTGATTTTCATCGTTCTTGGCATCGATAGCCAAGGTTGGTTGTCAATGTTGATTACTTTCATGTTTTTTCCTGGATGATGACTGCAACGACACCGCGCTGAATCAGTTTCTTCAAATAATCTACGACGCTTGCCCGAGCCTCGTGAAAGGTGAGCTTGTGAGCGTCCTTAAAATTGTCAACTATGGCTTCGACGGTGTTCTTCCCGTCGCACCATTTCCAGATGTCAGTTCCGATTTTGTCCAGTGTGATCTGCCTTGTTGGCGAGAAGTGCACGACCCATGAGATTGGAGGAATCAAATAGCCCGGCTTGCGGTTCTTTATGGTTATGACCAGTCTTCCTTCCTGGTTGAGATGGGTGTCCGCGGCGATGTTGTGGGTCATCACCGCCTGGAGCATCTGCTTCCAGGATGTAGGGGAGTCGTTTTCGAGCTGCTTGGTGTCGCTCACAATGAAATCTCCATGTCTTCGCAGCAGGTGAGCGAGATTGGTGGTTGCTTGTTTTTCTTATTGGAAGGCGTGAGTTTCGTTACCAGGAAAAGCTTCTCTTGCTTGGGACAGATCCAGGCTGCCGCCAGGAATGTCCTTGTTCCCCAGATCCAGTCCACCAGGACTGTCGGCGATCGTTTTGCTGATAGCAGGCTGACCTGATGTTCCGAGGTTTCCTGTTGATTTGTTGACGTTATAGTGAAGTTTTCAGGTATCCGGCTCTTGAACCAATCCTGTACGGGTATGTTGAGCCAGCTATCGAGGAAGCCCAGCCTCGCGAAGGTTTCGACTTCGCGCTTGTTCTGGCTTCTGAAGGTAAAAACCGTGTTTCCTGGTTCAGCGACCAGTTGTTTAAGGTAGTGTTCTTCCTTGACGATGAAGTCAAGTCCGTACGCCTTCCAGTGTTGCAGGCCGTCCTCCCTGTAGGGTGCAACGGCGATGGAGTCGAGAACCTTGGCCTCGAAGGAAGTACTGTGCTTTTTCTGGTCTGGCCAGAGAAAGATGGCTTCCAGGAGAAGTCCTCTTCCGGGATAATAATTGGTATATCGTGAAACTAGATTGTCTTTTTCTTTTCCGCACGCCCCTCTCCATGGGAGATGGATGCACTTTCTGGGTTCTTCGAGACCGTCTTCCTTGAGTTTTGACAAATAGTCGCTCGCCATTCTCTCCAGGTCAGGCGGAAGCGAGATGGTCGTCCAATCCAGCTCGAAGCGGAATTGGTATCGATCTGCAAATGCCAATCTGCCGTGGCTTGCATCCTTTGAGAACTGGAGAAGTTCCCAATCGTCAGGCAATTCTACTTCTATGGCATTCCAGACAACCTGTCTCATACAACTATTAAAACATCAAAGCACATAAAAAACGTGGCAATGGCAAACAAAACCGGCTGACCCTGTCAGCCACTGGAACCCTAATATCGGGAAATGTTCTCAAAATTAGCATTAAAAAGGGAAAAATCAAGGAAAAAGAGAGGAGAATGAAAAAAATGTCATAGGTACATAAGAAAAAAGCGAAACATTCATGAATCGAGGAGAAGCCTTGACCCGGCTGTAAGGATCTCTTCCAGCTGATCGTCGGAAAGCTCAAGTCGTTTTTGGAGAAGTTTGATTTCGTCCAGGGGATTGAAGAGGGGATAGTCCGAGCCGAAGAGAAAGAGGTATCTTGGGAATTCGTTGAAAATTTGCCTTAGAAGATGGTCGGGTATGGCGAAGAGAGAAGAAGACGTGTCCATGAAGATTTCCAACCCTTTCATGGCCTGGACTACGTATTGCCAGTGGAGATGCCCTCCGAAATGCGCAGCAATGATCCTCAACTTGGGAAATTGACGCTTGATGGCGGCGACTTTCCATGGGCAAGTTGGGTTTTCCTTGGGCGGGAGCCTGTCTCCAACATGAACCATCAGGGTGAATTTCCCCTGCATGGCATCGAAGAGGGGGAGCAGGTCGGGGTCGTCCAACCTGAATCCCTGGAAATCAGGGTGCAGCTTGATGCCCCTTATTCCCTTGTCATAAAGGAATTGGAGTTCCGTATCCAGGCCCTTGTACTTTGGATGCATTGTCCCGAAAGGGATGATTCGAGGATTCTTGAGCAAGGAGACCGCCCATCTGTTGGCGGGAATCACCTGCTCGGGTGTCGTGGCGGCTGAATGGATTACGCATTTCTGGATCCCGGCCTGGTCAAGCCTCGGCTCCAGATCTTCCCAAAGACCATTTCCGATGGGAGGGATCCTGTAGTGCGATTCCAATTGCCTGACGACCTTGGCGGCTATCTTAGGATGAAATGCATGGGTGTGGACGTCAATTCGTTCAAGTTGGGACATATGGCAATAATGCAAATTAGTTTTTCTGTGCTTTCTTCTTCAGTTTTCCAAGGAATTTCCCTGATGTCCACTGGATCATCAGCTTGGGTTCCTGCAATTTGAGGACGATCGCACCCAGGATGTAGGCAATCAAAGCAGTCGTGCAAGAGACGCCAAGCCTGACGACGATCCTGGTCCTGCTGATGTCGGAGAAGATTTTCTTTTTCTTGGGCTTGGCAACCTGCGCTTCTTCGGTTGCGATGGTCTTTTGCTCGTCGTCCTGCTTGATTTCTTGCCGGGCTGCGGAATGTGCTTGTTGGACTGTTGCCTGCATTGCCTTGTCCAGTCCGTCAGGAAGGACTTTTGAGGTCAAGGTCGAAGCACCCCAGGTGGCGGCGCCGACGATTGCCGCGAGAGCAACAAGTTTCGCCAGGAATATGGCAGTGTCCTTGAGCGGGAACATCGGAATCGAACGACGCATGTGCAAGATGAGAGCCGTACTCTTAAGAATACGGGAAATGGCGAAGCCCAGGGCGACGGTCATCAGGGCGCCTACGGAAGAAACGCCGATATGGACAATGAGAACATAACTGAGAATTACCGAAAGCAGGCTGCTCAGGATGCCGATGACCGTGACGGCGACCGTCTTTTGCTCGGCAAAGGAACCCTGCATCAAAACGCATTAAACGGCCGACGCAGGCAATACCATGCAGTAGCAAACTGTTGACAAACCCGCCATTGAGGCGACCTGGACATTGGTCTCGCCGCCCAGGAAAATCAGGACGGTCAACGGCAAGCCGACGAAGGCGAGGGCGACTGAGGCGGGAACGAAGACCGACAGCAACAGCTTGCAGCAATTGCCGAGAACCTCGCCCAACTTGCGCTTGTCCTTGTCATTCGCCAGTTCGCAAAGGAAGGGGAAGAGGGCGATTTGGAGCGTGTAGGGCACGAGCCATTGGATCGTGGTGAAAAGCTTGCGCCCCAGGTCGTTGGCTTGCAGAACTTCCTTTTGGTTGGGGATGTTGTCTCCAGTGAGGATGTAGATGTTGTTGAAATTGTCCCTTACCTTGGCGAAGATGATGCCGGCCAGCAGGGGCAGCATCAGCAGAAGCATGTTTTGGAAGGCGGGATTGCGCCAGTTGAAGTTGGGACGGGCGTACTTGAGCTTGCCCAGGATGCCCAGCAGGTGGGTGGCCACCTTGGCGACCGAACCGACCAGGATGCCCAAAAACAAGGCGTTCAAGCCCATCCCGGTCGCCCAGCCAATGACAATGCCGATGATGATGCAAATCTTTGTCGAGGCGTCGCCAAATGCCGCGAGGAAGAACTTCTTGTACCCGTTGAGCAGGACATAGGTCGTCGAGCCGATGGAAAGGAAGAAGAGCGCCGGCGCGATGATCGGCAATCCCAGCCTAAGCGGTTTGTAGAGCGACTCGTATTCCGCGAGGAGCTTCTGGTAGGTGATGAAGGTCGCGTCGGTCTCGGGCGTGCCTGGTGGTGGCGGGACGGGGTGCTTGAGCTGTGTGAACAGGTTGATGTAGAAATCGGGGAATGCCATGATGGAGGCGCAAAGCACAATCAAGATCAGGCTCTGGAACGAAATCGTCGTGTTGGTGAAATCCCATGCCGCCTTCTCGTCCTTCTCGTTCTTTTCCTTAACGAAAACGGTCAAAAACGTGGGGCCGATCACTTCCTCGCCAATCAGGAAGAGCGAGTTGATGATGCCGCCCATCGCGATCACCATGATCGCCGAGTACTCTGCGGAATTCAAAAACTGAGTCGCGCATTTGACTTGGATCAAGCCGGCAAACTTAAGGCAGATATGTGCGATGCCAACGACGACGGACGCCTTGATGATCCTGTCCGCCAACGATTGCTTCTTGGTTTTCTTGAGTGCTGTCTGTTCTTCCATGTATAGATGCCCGATTGGGGTGAAATGCCAAAAACACTAATTACCATATAACGGACGAGGAACGGATGGGATTGACTCCAATCTGGGAAATGCGACAAATTTGCATCGTGTCACGATTGGTTTCTGAAGATTTCCGCCCTGTCTTTCGCCAGTTTCCGCGCATTGAAGTTTTTTTCGACGAGGCTTCTGGCGTTTTGCCGTCTTCTGTTCCAATCATGTTTCGAGTCAATGAAGATGTCTATGGTTTTCGCGATGTCCTTTGGCGAGGGTATGTCGATGACCCAACCGGTTTTTTCATTGACCGCTTCCTGGATGCTTCCCGCCTTTGTGGCGATGACCGGGATTCCTGCCGCCATCGCCTCGAGAATGGTGTTGGGGATGCCGTCCTGGTCGCCGTCAGGCGCGACGATTGCCGGTGCGCAGAAGCAAGTTGAGTTGCGCAGAAGCCGGTGGACATCTTCGGGAGCTTGACGCCCCATCCATGCAATGTGGGGGGCGAGGTTCAATCGATGGGCCAATGCCTTGAGTTCCAATTCCAATGGTCCCGTTCCGACGATGGTGAGCGAAACCTGCCGCTCCCTGTCCAGCAAAAGACGCAAAGCACGCAACAACAGGTGGACGCCCTTTTTGGGAACCAGCCTTCCGACGAATATGATTCGATGGGATGGATTGGGCTCGTGGGGTTCGCCATACGTCCACAACTCCAAGTCAATTCCATGGTTGATTCTGCGGATTTTGTCCTTGACGCTTGGGAGTGTCTGCACGAGAGCATCAGCTGCTGCGTTATTGCATGCGGTGATGAATGCAGCCTTTTGGAAGATCCACTTTGAGGGGTATTTGGCGGCATGGATATCGAATGCATGGATGCCGACACTGTACGAGATGCCAAGTTTATCTGCCGCAAGCTTTGCAAGCAGGGCTGGAAGATCGGCGAATTCGGCGTGGACGTGGGTTGCCCTGGCCTGGGTGAGTTGCTGACGGAGCTTTTCGATGTTTTTTCTGTGCTTCCAGATTGAGATGGCCAGGTTGATCTGCTTTGGCAGGAATATCAATTGCCTTATTGTGCTGGCTGTAGCTACGTTTTGATTGCTGTTGCTGGTAGCGTTGAGGTATTCAGCTTTTGGCCAATGAGCTTCTGGTTCGCAGTCGCCCTGGAATATCGAGATAGGCTTGACATTGAGATTTTGTTGTTGGAGCAGGGTGAGGTCTTGCCGGAGGAACGTTTCGCTCCATTTCGGATATTGTGCATAGAGGAATGCGATGCTGGTCTGTGGGGCCGTGTTTAGCAATCGAGCGTAGAGCTTTCTGCTCCTGTACCTGATGATTCTTCTGCGTTTTCGCTCTGCGAATGAACCTGCAGCTATGAAGATTGCCATAATGATCGCGAATCCCAGAATATTGACGGCAGTATAGGCGAAATCAAGCGGGCAACTCTGGTAGGCAACCCGAAGAATGGCCTGCCCCCTGGGGCCTAGGGAATCCAATAACGCCTGGGTCGGGGTTACCTCGAGGGTATATCCGCCCTGTTTCAGATCATGAGGGAGCTTGGCGATGGGGACGAACTGATTGTTCTCTGCTAATTGAAGGGAATAGACGATGTTTAACGGATGGTTGTCCAGGAGTTTCTGGTCGGGCTTCTCGCTCTTGCTTAGCGAAATCCAACCGAACTCGGTTCCGATTTGACCAGTCGCCCTGCGGTGGCTCTTGGAAAAGTCAAGCTTTTGGGGCAGGGATATGAACAGCGCCATGGAATGAGCATGGTTGAAGTCGTGGGTGAATTCGATGATCGCTGGCTTGGTCGGCGACCAGGAATCAGGTACAAGACGAAGATCGACTGGATTCGAGGCGAAATGATGCTCCTCCAGTATAAAATAGGCGACAAAAGGGAGAGCCAGCGCTACCATGTAGGCAACGACCGTGAATATTGAATACAGAAGTTCGCGTGTCTTGTCGCGCATTTCGACTGGGATGATTGGAAAACTCAGTTGATGTCAGCTAAAAACAATACGCCAAACAAATTAATGCACGAACGGCTTTTTGCAAGAAAACCCCAAGCCGCAATCACAACCTCAAACAGCATGATGCTTTAGGTACGAGCACCCCGGGTGCCCGTACCTAAGGGCGTCTTGTCCCGCAACTGGGTGGATTTGTCTGACGGATCGGACAGATCTGACTGGTCTGACTGGGTCGGGCCAAGCATTCATAATTCAGCATTCAGCATTCATAATTTATGCGATTGGCACCTTGGGTGGTCTGGGCACCAACTGCTTTTTTAGGGGTATTGCTTGAGGAATTCGTCGAGGAAGTCGTATGCTGCCATTGAGGCTTCCTGGGGTGGCCGATGACCTGAGGCGTGGTTGAGGAAGCGGAGGTTGTTGGAGGCATTGTGCGCGGCGTAGAGTGGCCTGACTTGGTCAAGGCAAGCACCGCTTCGTTCGTCGTCGGCTTCTCCTGCGATAAGCATGAATGCCCTTGGCACTGCAAGGGCCAGGAGTTCCGTGTGGCTGAGGTGGGCAGGCAATTTTTCACCCCAGTACCAACAGTCCTTCCAGTTTGTTTGTTCCCAAATAAAGCCGAAGTCACTGGCTACGAATGCCTTGATCCTTGGGTCTAGGCAGCTGGCGTAGAACGTGATCTTCCCTCCGAGCGAATGCCCGATCATCCCGATGTTGGCTGAATCGACCCTCGGATCCTGGCAGAGGAAATCGGTCATCAGATTGGTATCCGCAATGAGTTTTCCGATTCCTGTCCAAGTTGGATGTTGCTGCAGGAGCGATGTCCCGGCGCGTTTCCAGCGCGAGAAGTCGTTCCGGTCGGATTTGTCCTCCGGCAGCCAGGTGAGATGATAGGTTTCGGAAAGGGCGACAATGTAGCCGCGACGGACAAGCTGCCTGGCAAACTGGATGGTCTGCGCACCTTCCCGGACGATGTCCTTGCGTGTCTCAAGGTCGAATCCCAGCATCGAATCGGGGCTGTAAAAAGGGATGACCACGCCTGGGTTCTTCGCTTTGAGCGTTTTGGGCAGGACCAACAAAAGCCTTTGGGTGGTGCTTGGACCGTTGTTTTGCCGATATAGTTCAGCGTCGAAATCCGCCGTGGAAAACGTCTCTGCCAATGAAGCGACTTTTTCGAAGTCGTAATTCAAAGGCTTGCCCAAAAGCTCCAACCAGGTTGCGATATCGCTCATTTGTTGTCAATACCTATAGTGTTCGGGTTTGTAGGGACCTTCTACGGGGACGCCGATGTATTCCGCTTGCTTTTTGGTCAGAGTCGTGAGCTTGACGCCCAGCTTTTGGAGGTGGAGTCTGGCGACTTCCTCGTCCAAGTGCTTGTCCAACCTGTACACGCCAACAGGAATGTCCTCGTTGGCGAGCTTGATTTGTGCCAGGCATTGGTTGGTGAAGGAGCAACTCATCACGAATGCAGGATGTCCTGTGGCGCAACCCAAGTTGACCAGACGACCTTCAGCCAGAAGCACGATGCAATGTCCGTCGGGGAAGACGAATTTGTCAACTTGAGGCTTGACGTTGACGATCTGCATACCTGGAACTGCCTTCAGTTCGGAAACCTTGATTTCGTTGTCGAAGTGCCCGATGTTGCAGACGATGGCGTGATCCTTCATCGCCGCCATGTGGTCAGCGGTGACGACGTCGCAATTGCCCGTGCAGGTGACGACGATGTCTACCTCGTGGATCACATCTTCGATGGTGACGACTTCCAAGCCGGCCATCGCCGCTTGTAGGGCGCAGATTGGATCGATTTCGGTGACCAGCACCCGAGCGCCAAAGCCCCGGAGCGATTCGGCACAGCCTTTGCCGACGTCGCCATATCCGCAAACCAGGCAGACTTTGCCGGCGACCATCACGTCAGTTGCGCGCTTGATGCCGTCAACCAGCGATTCTTGGCATCCATAGAGGTTGTCGAATTTCGACTTGGTGACTGAATCGTTGACATTGATGGCCGGGACGAGCAGTTGCCCTGCTTCGTGTCTTTGGTAGAGCCTATGGACTCCAGTTGTTGTTTCCTCGGAGACTCCTTTCCATTCCTTGACAGTTCTCGACCAGCGTTTTGGATCTTGCTTGTTGATGTTTTGGAGGCAGATCAGGAGTTCCCTGTAGTCCTCCGAGGCATCGGCAGGGATTTCGAGGACTTGAGGGTTGTCCTCGGCCTCGTATCCCAAGTGGATCATCAGCGTCGCGTCGCCGCCATCGTCTACGACGAGGTTGGGTCCTTTTCCGCCCGGGAAAGCCAATGCCTGGCTGGTGCATTCCCAGTAGTCCTTGAGTGTTTCGCCCTTCCATGCGAAGACCGGCACACCTCTTGAGGCGACGGCTGCCGCGGCGGAATCCCGGGTCGAAAAGATATTGCATGAGCACCAGCGCACATCGGCTCCCAGTTCCACCAATGTTTCGATCAGCACTGCGGTTTCCGTGGTCATGTGGAGGCTTCCGGTCACTCTCATGCCTTTAAGTGGTTTCTGTGGCCCGTACTTCTCGCGTACCGCCATCAGTCCTGGCATTTCCTTTTCAGCCAGAACGATTTCAGCGCGTCCGAGTTCCGCCAGGGTGGGGTCTGCTATCCAAAAGTGTTCTTCTCTGATCATGATTCTCTACCGTTGTGTTTGATTCAGTCGACGATTTCGATTCTTGCGTAGGTGACTTGGATTTTTCCCGGTCTTCCGCCGTGGAAGGCGAAAGTAAAGGTATCTTCCTGAGTCTTTTTGGGCGCTTCGGTCACATACCTCATGATTCCCGAATCGCCTTCTGGGGTGAAGATATTGAAAATGAGGTTTTGAGGTGGGTTTGTCCGTCTAGGCATCACCGTCCAGGTATTGTCTCCTGGCTGGATCAGCCTCAGGTCGATGATGAGTCTGAATTTCTTGCTCGTTTCAGTTTGCCAGGCGCTTTTGGGAAATTCGATTCTCCCCTGTCCGCCCTTGTGGTTGAAGAAGCCATCCACGGGTTCGATTTGGTCTCCATTTGCGAATCCCGTATAGAATTTCAGTTCGGTCATCGGGTCTTTTGTTTCGAAGGTCGTAGTCGCCTTGACGGTTTTCGGGGCAGTCCAGGTAGCTTGGATTGGATCGCCTTCCGTTCCGAAGAAGTTGACTGGCGTTACTGAAACAAGGTATGTTTCGCCTTCCTTGAAATAGGCGGTGCCGAAGGATTGGCTCAACGAGCTTGCCCGTTTTGACTCATGGTGGTAGTAGGTTCCAAAGTCCTCCTTCAAGGTGAAGTTTTCCCAGTTGCCATTGGCGTCTTTCCTGGCGATTCTCGTCTGGTAGATCTGGATGTCATCTGAAGGCGATGCGGCCGGATGTGTGACGGTCATCGTGTTGAAGGGGACTGCGTCAACCGCGAATGCCAGGGCGGCATCGGCCGAAAATGCCGGTTTTTGGAAGGTTTTCATCCTGGTTGTGTGGTTGTAGGGAGCTGATTCCTTGCGGAAAGGCCATGGCACCACCCAGGGTGTCGTGCCCTTGATCTCGGCGCCGTCAGACAGGGAATAGCGCTTGAAGACCAGCTTGTCCTTGAAGACGCTGAGGACCATGACCTCGTCCGAACGCTTCCCGTATGGAGACGTGCCCCTGAGGATTCCGAACCAGGTCTCGAGGCAACCGCAGTTGACGGCGGTGAAGTTGCCTTGCCAGATGTTGAGTTCGTTGCGAAGTGATCCGTGAACGTGCCCTGAAATCTGGACGACATTGGGGTAGTTGTCCAGAAGTTCCCTGGTTTGCCTGCTTCCCCAATCCTTGCTGTTGTAGGTCGTGTTGAACGGCGGCACATGGTCAAGTACGAAAAGCGGCTTTCCGGGATGTTCATCGGAAGCCTTGTCCAAGAGTTCCTTGTACTTGTCGCGGCGTGCGCCTTGGGGGACGGTGATGAAGGGGAACCCCTTGATTACCTGATAGTCGAAAGGATCGTTTTTCGCCTCGAGATGGATTTTGACTTGAGGATATGCCTCGTCCGGACCCTTCGTGTCAAGGGCGTCATGTCCTGCGTAGACGAAGAGTTCCCGCGGCTTGTAGTCGCCGTCGAAGACGGTATTGAACGTATTGCGGATATGCTTGTAGCCTTCGGGGTAGAACCTGTCGCAAATGTCGCCCATGTTGGCGATCAGGTCGACCTGGTGGCTCTTGAAGAGCCTGTAGGCTGCATCGACAAGGCGTACCGACGAGATGTTTGGGTTCACGTGGGTATCGGTCATCAGGCCGACCTTGAGGAGTGGTTGCTCGGCCATGAGCGTCGCCGCCAACGCCAGGGTTCCGACGAGTGAAGTCTTGATGAAGTTCATTGCCATGGCTCCTTGGGGTGCAAGTAATGAATTATTGTTTTGCGAGTCTTGCCCAGGCGGCCTCGCCCAGTCTTGCTCCTGGGACTTGTACGATTTTGGCGGCGACCCTTGCTCCGAGGCGTCCTGCTTCGGGAATCGGTTGACCGTTGAGCCATCCGTACATGAATCCTGCTGCCCACAGGTCGCCTGCCCCGGTGGTGTCAAGTGCTTGCACAATGCATGCGTCAATCCGATGAAGCGTGGAATTGTTTTCCTTGATGTAGGCACCGCGCTTGCCGACCTTGACCACGGCGATCGGGCAGAGTTCCGCAAAAGCGTCCAGCGCTTCCAGTTCGTCCTCGGTATCTGCGAAGGCGGCTGCCTCGAGTTCGTTGGCGAAGATCGCGTCCACGTAGTCCCGGAGGATGGTCGGCAGGATGTCCTTGTTGTTCAGGACGATCTCAAGCGAGTTGAGGTCGATGCAAATCGTTAGGTTTTCCTGCTTTGCCAAGTCGAGGATCCTGATGGCGAGTTCCGGGTTATAGAAGGTATAGCCTTCCAGGAAGAGATGCGTATGGCCTTTGAAGTCGTCGGCGGTGAGGTCTTCCGACTTGAGCGTCGCATTGGCGCCCATGTAGGTCCTCATGGTCCGTTCTGAATCCGGCGTGATCAAGGAGAGGCATTTTCCCGTTGGGCATTCGCCTCCGATCTTGATCGGTGATGTATCGATACCATCACGCCTCATGCCTTCAATGTAGCATGCGCCGTCATCGTCGTCGCCGACCTTTCCCAGCAGCGCGGCTTTTCCTCCGAGTTTTGCGTATCCGTAGATGGTGTTTGCAGCGGCTCCTCCTGGCACTCGTTTCGGGGTGTTGGGGAGTCGCTCCAGGAGGCTTGCCATCGTGTCGATGTCCACCAGTTCAGTGCCGCCCTTGATTCCCGTGATGAGTCCTTTCAATTCCTGTTCGGAGACGAAGGCGATGATGTCCAGGAGTGCGGAGCCGTATCCGATGAGAGAAGGTGAAGCTGTGGTCATGGTAAGCAAGCCTGGAAAAGTAGGATCGTGGTCAGAACGCTCGCCTGAGTTCCTCCGCCACGTCGGTTCTTTCCCAGGGGAATCCAGTTCTGCCGAAGTGACCGTATGCGGCGGTTTGGCGATAGGACCAACCTTTAGGTGTGGTTAGTCCCAGTGTCTTGTTGATACTTGCTGGCCTGAAGTCGAACAGGCCGCCGTTGAGGATGAAGTCAGCAAGCTTCACGTCTGAAACCTGTCCTGTACCGAAGGTGTTGACATTCAGGGAAAGCGGCTTCGCTTCGCCAATGGCGTAGGCGACCTGAAGTTCGCAGACGCTAGCCAAGCCGGCAGCGACGATGTTCTTTGCCACGTACCTAGCCATATACGCCGCAGAACGATCGACCTTGGATGGATCCTTGCCTGAAAACGCGCCTCCGCCATGACGTCCCATGCCACCGTACGTGTCAACAATGATCTTGCGACCTGTCAATCCCGTGTCCCCATGAGGTCCTCCAATCACGAACTTGCCTGCTGGATTGATGAAGTACTTGATGTCTCCGGAAGCCTCCAGAAGATCGGCCGGGATGACGGAAGCGATGATGTCGCGAGCCAGTTCCTCGAGTTGGTTCCTGCGCATGTCAGGGGTATGCTGGTGCGAAACCACGATGTTCTCGATGGCGACTGGTCGCCCGTTGTCATAGATAAACGAAATCTGGTTTTTGGCGTCCGGCCTGAGGAATGGGTATTTGCCTCGTTCTTCGTGTCTCCTGCGTGCGAATTCCTGCATGATTCGGTGTGAGTAGTAGATTGGGGCAGGCATCAGCGCATCGGTTTCGTCACAGGCGAAGCCGAACATCATGCCTTGATCTCCGGCTCCTTGTTCGCCTGAGAGACTTGTTGCGGGGTTGACGCCGTCTGCGATGTCCTGGGATTGGGAGTGGAGCTTGATGATGACCTCCGCCTTGTTGGCATTGAAGCCAAGGTCGTCATTGTCATATCCGATTTCGGCGGCGACCGATCTTGCGATAGCTTCCCAGTCGATGTCCAAGATCGGCTTGATTTCGCCTGAAATGACCATGAAGTTGCTCGTGACAAGTGTTTCGCAGGCGACTTTGGCGTCCTGAGCTATTGCAAGTGAAGCGTCCAAGATGGCGTCCGAGATTTGGTCGCAGACCTTGTCGGGATGCCCTTCCGAAACGGACTCTGAGGTGAAGACGTGACGCGTCTTGACTATGGTCATTGTAGGCTCCTGGTGAATGTTGTGGAAGGAAACAGAAAATCATCATGCGGAATTTAGACAAAACACTTAATATAGTGTTCCCGCCCCGAAAATGAAACTACTTGTAGTGGAAAAGGCGTTTTCGCCATACGTCAACGCGGGAAATAGCGGTATGTCTTGGGCTTGTCGCCGGTGACGAAATAGTATATGGCCCCGACGATCATGAAGACAAGTGCGCCGACGACTTCGGCTGAGATGACTCCGATGGCGAAAGGCTTGAGTTTCTGGACCAGCTTGTTGCCTCCGAACCGCAGGCAACACTTCTTGATGATCCACCCTCCCAGGAAGGCATGTGACATGACGGTGATGGGATAAGTCGCCCAAATCAGGAACATGCAGGGGTGGATCGGCCACCATCGGGTCCTGAGGCGCAAGGCTGAAAAGATGACGACTCCAAAGAATCCGATTCCTGCCGCCCAAAGGAATGCCGGCGAGGGCTTGATGTTCATAATGCGTTCTATTCCGGTGAGTGCTTCGGATGCCTCTAGCGTATCGGTCGCCTTGAGCTGCATCAGGATGGGATCTGCCGCCCTGATGGGATTGGTCGGAATGCGCTGGAATGACCAGTGGTAGTTGGCTGGTGTTCCCTGGTCATAGGTTGCGACGATGACGACGAAGACAGCAAGGATGATGCCGACGATATAGGTCGCGAACGTGGCTTGGGTGGTCTTGACCGTCGAGGTCTTTGTTCTGTCCGCAAGCCTGAGTCCGTTGGTCAGGTAGGGCATCAGCGCCTGGGATTGGTCAATGCAGAGGATGTTGCAGACTAGGGTTGAGATCAACAGGGCTGTTGGACCGATGGCATAGCTGCCGAAGAGCGCCGCCAATGTTCCCGCAGGCTGCCAGCCTGGCTGGATGAAGAAAAGCCCTGTTTCCGCAGAGATTCTGGCGACGATGAGGAAGGTGATCAGCATCAGGATGATGGTACCCAGGGCGATTGGCCACGACAAGCCTAGGCGAATGGTCATCAGAACCAACGCGATGGTCGAAATGACGAGGATCCTCAAGCTTGTGACTGCACCTGGTCCCGGGATGTCGGATTCCTCAAGGTTCTTTTTAGTCTTTAGGAAGAATGCCTGCTTGAGCAGGTTCCAGTAGTAGAATCTACCGGTGTAGATGAGCATCAGGGTGTATGCGGTGTAGGAGCCTGCCCGGTTCCAGGCTTGCCAGCCGCCCA
>Ga0123334_1001408_pt1 | contig 30202 bp, 20 predicted proteins | sample BiotimSIPDNA_FD_89706 | JGI IMG/M metagenome (GOLD analysis project Ga0123334, IMG submission 89706) | Anaerobic biogas reactor microbial communites from Washington, USA - Biogas_R1 time_0 SIP DNA | ecosystem: Engineered > Bioreactor > Anaerobic > Unclassified | place: Washington, USA...
AAAAAGGTGTCAATTGTCCGGAATAAAAGGGGTGGAATTTTTCCGGTTGTGAAAAAGACTATGATGTGTCAATCGGATGAATGCTGTATCGAAAGCAAGTTGACTTTTCCGGGTAAACAGATCTCTTAACAAAGTTACTTCTGAAACGTAAATCCGGAAATGAAATTTCAGGTTTGAATGGTTATTGTTACACAGAGGTATGGTAATCAATTGCTTGCAGGTACTATAATAGCAACAAAACTATCTGAAACATTAGAATAAAAAGATTCCCTGAAAATTTTACATTATATTTTTAGAATATATATTTAACAGGTGGTTGATATCTTTTTAACTTGTTGACTTTTAAGGTTTGTTTACATTTTCCGGCAATTACTTTAAGAAGTACCGGTTTTCAATTAACATTATACAGGAGTTCCCAATGAAACGGTTGACCTTCAAAGTTCTGAGTGCAGTATCCCTTAGTGCACTTCTTGCATTTAATCTGCAATGTGGTGGAATGAATCAAAAGAAACTTGCCGATGTTGAAAACCGCATTAAAACTCTTACCGCGAAAGGGGTTCCTGATTCAGTAATTGTTGATACAAAACTCTATATCGTGAATTACACCACTGCAAAAAAACTTTACAAATCGAATGATGCTGCAAAATATGCCGATTCAATTATGATCGGTATTGAACTAGCTGAGAAGTGGTATAGTGATTTTATTGCAGCAAATAAAGCAAACATTCTCAATTCAATAACCTCATTCAATGCAGAGAAAACAAAGCTTACCGGAATGCAATTAAGAGCTGCTGACAGTATCGGGACGATAATTGATTCGCTTGTAAAGCGTGATCTTATCGTTGATGCCCAGGATAAAGTTAAAGAGGCTCTTGCAATACTTCCATCAATTTTGAAAGATCAGCAGAAGGCCTCAAAGATCAAGCCGTTACTTACAGGTACATGGAAAGATGTTCATAAAGTCGCTGATCCTGAAACAAGCCAAAATTACACTGAAACGTCTGTGTATACCTTCAAAGGTGATGGATCATTTGAGGGGTCTGAATCTCGCAAAGGTCAATCAACACCCTTTATGAAAGAGGACTGGGAGTTTCTGTCAACGGGAACATTTGATCTTAAAGGTGATACAATATGCCTTTTTGTTACACGTGAAAAATGTACACGTCAGAAATTTACTCACCTTGATTCAAAAACAAACAAATGGATTGAGAAGACGGGTGCACTCTACGATTCAACAATCACAAACCATGGAAAAGACAAGTACATTCCCTATGAGTATTTCAAAGCGAATTTCAAAAAATCAAAATAACGACATATATTTACGGTAATACGGTAATATGGTAGGGACAGGTCGCGACCTGTCCCTACCACCACATATTACCGTATTACCGTATTACCGCCGGGGATTGTTGATAATGTTCAGAACAAAGACGCACCGTATGCGTCTTTTTTTATGGGCAGGGGACGTATGTCGCTGTAGGGACAGGTCGCGACCTGTCCCTACAGCGACATGTCCGTACATACAACATTGATGTAAAAAGGAATAATCATGAGTGGACAGAATACCATTGAGTTAATCATTGAAACGGTAAAAACATTTCCGGAAAATCCGGGTGTCTACATAATGAAAGACAGTCATGATACCCCTATTTATATCGGTAAAGCGATCAATCTGCGCAGCAGGGTTAAATCATATTTTCTTGATTCGCATGATAACCGGGCACAGATACCGATTATGCTTCAAAAGCTTGATCATATTGAGTGGATTGCAACCAATAATGAGACGGAAGCTCTGATTCTTGAAGCGAATCTGATACGGACACATAAGCCGAAGTATAACATTGACTTACGAGATGATAAACATTTCCCGTATCTGAAAGTAACACTGTATGAGTCGTTTCCCCGTCTTCTGATTGTCCGGCGTCTTGACAAAGATGATGCACGTTTTTTTGGTCCGTATACCGATGTCCGTGCAATGAGACGCCTGGTCATGTATGCAAAATCAATTTTTAAACTGCGTGACTGTAATCTTCAATTACCACTTGCAAAGCCGATCCGGCCATGCATAAACTACAATATGAAAATCTGTTCCGGAGCGTGCGCTGATAAAATAACAAAAGAGGAGTATCGGGCAAATGTTGTTAATCTCTTACGTTTTCTAAGTGGCAAGCGTACAGACCTTATTGCTGAGCTTGAGTCCCTGATGCAGCAGGCTGCATCAGAGTATAAGTTTGAAAAGGCTGCGGAATACCGTGATCAGATACGTCTTATCCGTGAGGCATCAAAGCTGCAACAGGTTGATTTGAAACTGACAGATCTTGATTGCGATGTATTCGGGATTGCAAGTGGCGACAGAAACATCTGTCTGTGCCTGATGCACTTTGTGGATGGGCTCCTGATATCAACACGTCACTTTCTTTTTAAACGTCAGACGTGGGACTTTACAGAATCGAATCATGATCATATTTTCCTTCAGTATTATTCATCAATAGATTCTGATCCGCCGAAGGAAATTCTGCTTCCTGAGACATCGGATTTTAACGCCGTCTTACTAAAGGAGTGGCTTGAACAGAATTTTCAGAGGAAGGTTGAGCTGCTTGTTCCTCAAAAAGGGCTTAAAAAAAATCTTGTGCAAATGGCCGAAAAAAATGCGAATCTTTACATGCTTCAACGTAACCCCCCGGATGCATCGGAGGATGTCGCTGATTTACAAAAAGTATTACAGTTACCGATACTGCCATCAACCATAGAAGCGTTCGATATATCCAACCTTGGCGAATCATTTGCAGTCGCAGGAATGGTACAGTTTAAAGATGGTCTGCCAAATAAGTCAGCGTACCGTCATTATAAAATGAAATACACTGAGGGTCAGAATGATTTTGCCATGATGATGGAAGTGGTAACACGACGACTGCGGCGCCTGCGGGATGAACACAAAGCGTTTCCTGATCTTTTACTTATTGATGGCGGACCGGGGCAGCTTAATGCCGCCCGTGAAGCACTGACACTTTTTGAGCACCCTCCGCTTATTGCATCCCTCGCCAAAAAAGAGGAGATACTCTATTCACCATGCTGTGATGAGCCCGTACGGCTGCCACAAACGCATCCTGCACGAAAGCTTGTGGAACGTATTAGGGATGAGGTACACCGGTATTCTGTGACCTTTCACCGCAGGATACGGGGCAAACAGTTTAAGGGATCAACGCTTGAAACGATTGATGGTGTCGGAAAAAAGCGCGCTGAAGAGCTGTTGATTCATTTTGGTTCGCTACAGAGGATTAAGGCTGCTTCTGTTGAGGAGATCAGGGTGGTTTTAAAAACCAGTATGGAAAAAACAGAACGGATTGTTGAGGAGATCCGGAAGTTGGGAGTGGCCCCGTGAATCTTCGGACGCCTCACCCCCCAACCCCCTCTCCGCAAGCGGAAGAGGGGGAGGAAGAGAGAAAATGGATTATGTCAATTAATGAAAAATTGTGTTATCAAAAAGATGAGTGGGTTTGTGATTTTTGATTTTTTCCTGCTTAGCCTCACCCCCCAGCCCCCTCTCCGCAAGCAGTAGAGGGGGAGGAAGAGAAAAAATGGATTATGTCAATTAATGAAAAATTGTGTTATCAAAAAATAAGTTGGTGTAGTTTTTGTTTTTTTCCTGCTCCCCCTCTACCGCTTGCGGAGAGGGGGTCGGGGGGTGAGGCTGTCTTTAAACATGAATCGCCCAGCCCTCAACGAGGCGGGCTGCTTCCATGATACCCTCAGAGAGCGTCGGGTGTGCATGGATCATGGTTGCGATATCTGCAGGGAGAATGTTGTTCGCTTTTGCGAGTGTCAACTGGTGTATGAGTTCGGTTGCATCGGCACCTGCAATATGTGCCCCGAGAATCTGGTGTGAGTCTTCACTGTAGATAATCTTGATAAACCCCTCATGTTTATTGACTGCAACAGCTTTGCCAACTGCCTTGTAGGGGAAAGAGGCTGCTTTGTAAGCATATCCCTTCTGTTTGCATTGTGATTCTGTCAATCCAACGCTTGCAATCTGCGGTTCGCAATATACACAACCGGGAATAAGTTGCGTATTGATTCGCGGATGTGTTTCCACTTGCGCAATATGTTCTGCAGCGATTTCTCCCTCTTTTGATGCAACATGTGCAAGGAGCGGTGTCTTTACAATATCACCAATTGCATAAACACCATTGATATTTGTCTCGCAGTAATCGCCGGTAACGACATAACCCTTTTCCAGCGTAACGCCGATTTCTTCGAGTCCGATAGTATCGGTATTTGGAGTACGGCCGACAACAGAGAGTACTCTGTCAACGGTACAGGTAAACTGACCCTGTTCACTGTTTTCAAGGGTGACTTCTGCACCGGATTCGAGTTTACTGAGTGAGATCGCTTTTGTTGACAGGTGAACTTTAATGCCGCGTTTGACAAATGATTTTCGCAAAAACTCTGATGACTCATGGTCCTCAAGCGGTAATATCCGGTCCATCATTTCGACGAGGTGTACTTCAACGCCAAACGAGTTCATGATATGCGCAAACTCGACACCAATCGCTCCGGCTCCCAGAATAAGCATCGATTTTGGAAGTGTCTGCTGCATAAGCGCGCCCGTTGATGACAGCACGACTGATTCATCAAAGGAAAATCCGGGTATCTCCCGCGGTCGTGAACCGGTTGCACAGATAATTGACTTTGCAGTAATGTGTTTGTCATTGTCGACAGATAGCTCAACAGGTGAAACAAATCTCGCAGTACCATTTATGACGGTTACCTGATTTTTTTTGAGCAGATAGGCTATACCTTTTGACAGGGAATCTGCAGTTTTTCTTGATGCCTGAAATACACGGTGGTAATCAAAACCCGTTTTGTCAATCGACAGGCCCATCATTTCAAGCGCTGAAGCATTGCGAAAAAGTTCAGCCTGATGAATAAGCGACTTTGACGGGATACAGCCGATGTTAAGACAAACCCCGCCGACTTTATCTTTTTCAATAATGACTACTTTTTTTCCAAGCTGTGATGCCCTTATTGCTGCAACATATCCGCCGGGGCCGGCACCGATTACTGCAACGTCATAATCAAATGTGTCCATACTATCCTTTCATAAGAAGTGACGAGTGACACGTAACGAGTGACAAGTATTAATTCCTGAAACCTGAAAGGTTTTTCTTACTCGTCACACGTCACGTGTCACTCGTTACTTTCTAAAAAAAATGGCATTCTGAATTGAATCAGAATGCCAAAAAGAAACATTCAGATGTCTATGTCTTAGCCAACAATTGCTTCTGCTGGACAAACGGCTGCGCATGCGCCGCAATCTGTGCACTTTGATGCATCGATAACATAGATTGGATCACCTTCGCTGATCGCTTCTACCGGACATTCCGGAACACATGTTCCGCATCCAAGACATGCATCTGTAATTTTGTGAGCCATTATTACCTCCTTGGTTTCGGGTACAAATGAGGGGCGTACTGTTTTCAACTACCACACTTTATATGCTGATCGAATATCCCTCAAGTTATCCGAATGTGGCCTCTCAGCAGCAAAAGAAATATACATATTTAATTGTAATTGTGGCAAAAATATGTAGGCTTGAATTCGATTTTTTCGAATTGCTATACATTATATATATTGAAAAGTTTCATGCTCAGGTTCAATAAGCCTGATATGGATCGATCAGGTCATCCATTTGCGGTCAGATGTTCCACTGACACCCCGTACAGCGAGATCAAAATCATCCGGGTTACTTGCGTACTGCTTTGCGGTCTGAAGTGAAATATAATCTTCCTGATACAGTCGTAACAATGACTGGTCAAATGATTGCGACCCGTATTGATTGTTTCCCTCGGAAATTGCCTGATGAATCAGATATTGTTTTTCAGGTTGCATGATAAGTTCAGAAATATTTGCATTGTTGATAAGAATTTCACTTGCCGGAACGCGACCAACGCCATCTTTTTTAGGTAACAGACGAAGTGAAATAACCGATACAAGAACATTTGACAGAACAAGACGAATCTGGTCATGTTCATGAGGCGGGAAGAAGGAGATAATACGTGATATTGTTTCAACCGCATTCATTGTGTGAAGTGTGCTCATTACCAGATGCCCGGTATCAGCTGCACTCATTGCTGTTTCCATTGTCTCGCGGTCTCGTATCTCACCAAGGAGAATGATATCGGGGTCCTGACGAAAGCTGGCACGTAACGCCTGAGCGAAGTTCTTGGTGTCCTGACCGATTTCCCGTTGGGCGATAATGCTTTTTTTGTCCTTATAGAGAAATTCAATCGGATCTTCAATGGTGACAATATTTGAAGAAGCATTTTTATTGATATGCTCAATCATGGATGCGAGAAGCGTGGTCTTACCGCTTCCTGTTGTTCCGGTAACAAGTATAAGCCCCCGTTTATGCATTGCAATATCAAGAATGACATCCGGAAGTCCGAGCTCATTAAAATCGGGTACCTGCGTTTTAATATGACGAATTGCCATTGATGCAGTTCCACGTTGACGAAATGCGTTGATACGAAAACGGCCGGCTCCCTTGATTCCAACTGCAAAGTCATATTCCTGAGCAATTGAGAATACATTGTACTGCTCTGTGTTCATGAGCGATTTGACAATGTTCTCAGTGTCTTCGGTGGTCAAAGGATCTATTTGAAGTCTGAAAAGATCATCATTAATGCGAAGCACCGGTGGAACACCTGCCCTGATATGCAGATCTGATGCCCCTTTTTCAACCATCAGTCTTAGCAGTGTCTGAATCTGTATCATAATTCAATCAAGTCCCGCTTAAAATGTGTAAGTTCAGTTGCCCCTTTTTTATCAATAACAACCATGTCCTCAATACGGACGCCGCCAAAACCGTCAATGTAGATACCCGGTTCAATAGTAACGACACTCTGTTCTATAAGGATGTCATTTGTCTGACTGCTCACCCGTGGCCGCTCATGTATCCGTAATCCTACACCGTGGCCAAGGGCATGACCGAAATGAGGACCATACCCATGAGCTTCGATTATTTTTCTTGCTGTTGTATCAAGTTCTCTTGTTGTTATGCCTGCGCGGGCTGCATGACGGCCGGCAGTCTGGGCATCCTTTACAATTGAGTAGATTTCCCGCTGGCGTGCTGATGCTTTACCGAAGACAAATGTCCTGGTGATATCGCTGCAGAACCCATCAACGGTACACCCGAAATCAATAAGAATCCAGTCACCTTTTTTAAGGGGGATATTTTGAGGATGACCATGAGGGAGTGCTGCACGTGCACCAAAAAGGACAATGGTGTCAAATGATGGTTTCGAGGAACCAAGCTCACTGCAATGAATTTCAAGTCTTCGGGCAAGTTCAATTTCTGTTATGCCCGGTTTTACAGAATCAAGCAGCTTTTCAAGCGCCTTGTCTCCAATTGCCGCTGCTTGTGTCATTTTATCCAGTTCCTCAGCGGTTTTCTTTATGTATAGGGAGCTGATTGACGAACCTGCGGAGACAAGTTTTCTCTTTTTTAACGAGCGCTTCAGACTGTTAAAGTTGTCAACAGTCAGATAATCAGACTGATATGCAACAACACTCCCCTCAGGAATAAACTCATCAAGTGCATCATACATACGTTCCCTGAGAATGGTATATTTCCATTCGGGATGCTCTCTGCAAAACAGGTCAACTGCAGTTTTATACCTGAAATCGGTAAGAATCAGATTACGCCGCTTTGATAGAAGCAGCGCAGCATTTGATGATGTAAAGCCTGACAGATAGGTAATGTCTGCAGGATCTGACAGTAACAGATGAGAAGAATGCAGGCCTTGAAAAAGTTTTTTAGCCTGATCGAGCCGTTCGTTTATCATAAGAACCTTATTTCTTTGGCTTTTTACTCTTTTTTATCCGTACACCACTTAAAGGTTTGTCAGTTTCGACAGACCTCTTTTTACCTTTTGATTGTTCCTGCCCGTTGCCTGAATCATTGCCAAAATCAAAAAATTGGCCGGGCTGGTTCTGCTGAGACGAAAGATGTGCCCTGATTTCATCAAAGCGTTCCTGCAGATTCAGATTTGATGGATCTTTTTCAATCAAACGGGAATATATCTGCAGTGCAAGCTGATACTGTCCCTGCTGGTAATAGATGTCGGCAAGTGTCGGGGTAAGAACATGGTCCGGAATTGAATACATCTTGTCTCTGCTATCAATTTCACCCGATGGTGCGATATTGTCAGGTTCATCGAGCTGTTCATCATTGACATTTGCTGAAAAATCCGACTGCATACCTGATGCGTCAATCTGGTATGAATTTTCCTGATTGTCAGAAAATTCCTGTGGCTCATTATCATCCGTGCTGTTCTCAGAGTCACTCATCATGAATCCATCCGGACTTTGATACTCATCGGAAACCTCAAGTTCCTCAACACTCTCCTGATAGCTCTGATTGTCCATTGACGTACTATCACTATTTTCATTGAACAGTTCGTTAAGACGCTCCTCGACATCATTACCTGTAACGTTGTCATTACTTTGAGTATATTCGCTATCCTGATGAGGTGTTTCATTCCACGATACGGTTTCGGTGATATCATCTATTCCGTTGCTAAAAGATGCATCGTCGGTAAAAACATTCTCCGGAACTGATGCTTCATCTGAGAGAATCTCCCGATCATTATCATCTTCTGTGAAAATGTTGTCTAATTTGTCAATGACATCTTCACCAGTCACATTCTGAATATCTTTTGATGGCTCAACGAGGACATCCATTTCAGAGATTGACTGTTTATCCTGATCAATCTGAATATCGTCTGACACAAACAGGGTGTCCTGATTCGGCGTCGGATTTTCGATGTCAAGGATCAACGGTTCATTGTCATTTTTATCAGAATCGGTATGGTTCCCGAAAAGCTCAGATCTATCAATCTGAATAGTCTCATTTTCGAATTCGAATGGATTGACAGATTGATACGGTGTACTGTTTTCTGAATCGTTATCCTGTGTGTTGTCCTTATCACTGGTGGATTGCACTTTTTCAATAAAGGAGCGGTCAATCTGCATCGTTTCTTCAAATTCGGTGTTGGCAAACGGTGAAATGTCGGGAGTGTTTTTGTCAGGATCAGAACCAATCTGGTCGATATTGAGAAACGGTTCCTTTTCCAGTGCTTCGATACGTTCGCTGATATCATTACCGCTAACCTGTTCTTCCACTTCTTCAATAAGTGCATTCTGTAGATTTTCAGTCATGCTGTCAAGTCGATCGCTAATGTCATCACCGGTGACAATCCCGTCATCAGCGTCCTGAGCCGGAATGGATATGTCGGTATCAAAGCTGCTGGATATCTTGTTGTAAAGTGAATGGTCAGCCGAATCCTCATCACCAAGAAGCATGTCCATATGATTTGAAAAATCTTCACCAGTCAGTGTATCTTCTTCCGGAGATACAGCCGGTTCATTGTCAAAAAAGGAATCGCCGGTCTGGCCGGAAATGGTTTCTGAAGAAAACGGTATTGATGTATCGTCAGGGATCGTTGTATCAAGAATGAGGCCGTTATCAGGCGATTCGCCGGATGATTGCAGTTCAGGTGTGATATCCTGCATAAAAGAGTTTTCGTCGTTGTCCGTGCCGGATCTTTTTTCATCAGAGAGGAGATCCAGTTCATTATTATCAAGACTTATGACATTACTGAAACTATTGGTACTCTGTAAATCAGGCTGAATGTCATCCTGAATATCATCAGTGCTAAGCAGTGAATCCATGTGTGACGCAAAATCATCACCGCTTACCGTGTCATTACTTTTGTCTGCCGTTTCTTCATCACTTATTGATAAAAGATCCTGCTGGATATCGCCCGATGTATCAGCGTTCATAAACAGATTGTCATTACTGCCTGTAAGTGAATCGAGGTGATCTGCGAAATCATCGCCGGTGATTTTTTCATCTTCTCCGATATCATTACTGGTGGCTGAAAGCGATGTCCCGGTAACAGAATCACTGAAATCAGTTTGAATTGTATCGCTCTGAGGATTCTCCGAAGGTATCAGTTGCTCAAGATGGTTCTGAAGATCATCACCGGTAAGCAGTTCCGGACTGCTGCCGTCTTCAATGTCAAGTGATGGCACAATTGGCTGGTCAGAATGCTCAAGTGAGTCGTCACCAAAGAGTGATCCTATATGATCACTGACTTCATCACCCGATAATTTATTGTTTTCTGAAGTAAGGTTGATGGAATCTTCATACGGCGGTTGAAGCGGTTCCATGGAATCAAACGGTGGCATTTGATCATTGGCTGCTGCGCCAACCGTCTCAATAATCTCCTGAGGCTGTTCATTATTAAAAAGGGCATTCATTCTGTCTTCGATATCTTCACCGGATAACGATTCTACAGGATCAGGTTCCTGCAAGATCGGCTGGTCAGGCTGCTGAGTGGCAGATGATGCTGTATCTGTCAGACCGAATAACTCATCCATACGTGAGTCGACTTCCTCGGATGTAACCGGCTGTACATCGTCAGTTGCCTGCGGAGCACTGAAACCATCCTCAGAGAGTGCCATTGTCTGTGCGTCATGGAATGATGGTTCCACGAATGGTGTATTGTCATCGTTTCCGGTGAATGGTTGCTCTTTAGCCTTGAAATTGAATGATGTCTGAGGTGACGGAAGGCCGAGGATCGAAAAAATATCGGTGTTACCGGAGAATGTAAACTGTTTGGAAATTATCTGTAATGATCTGTTTCCCGGATCCAGTTTACTGAGCATGTGATAAAGCTCGCCGGCAGTCTGGCTGTTACCCTGACGGTTAAAGAGGTCAGCAAGCTGTTTCATGGCGCCTTGATTTTTTCTGTCAAGAACTATTGCGGCCAGAAACTCCTGAATTGCTGCCTGATGATTTCCCTGCTCTGTGTAGCACATTCCAAGAACAATTCTTCCGGTGATATAAGAAGGGTGATTCTGTAAACCGTTAATACAGACTTCAATCGCTTTCGAGTAATTACCGTCCTTACGGTATTCATCCGCAAGCCTTGAAAATACAAGTGATTGTGGATTTTTATTAAATCGTGTCATCAATGCTTCAACTGTTTTTTCCGCTGTGCGGGATTTCATTTGACAATCCTCCGTTATGCTTCTAAGCTTATCACTCGATCATTAAAAGATCAAGCTGGAGATTAAGAATAAGAGTGAGGTTGAAATCCGGGGTGAGAAGAACGAACTTTTTACCCCGCCAAAATAACCGGATCTTTAATCTTAATCTTTCCTACCCTTCTTTATCGACCTTAATACTGCCCGTTATCGAATCCTGAGCATCTTTCCTCTACCTTAATCTTACATTTTCTTACTCTTTGCTTTCACCAATTTTCTTTACAATCGATGTCGTCGAGTATCCATTTACAAAAGAGACAATGGCGATCTTCCCGCCATTGTCTTCAACGATTGTTTTTTCAGGAAGTGTTTCGGGTGTATAATCACCCCCCTTGACATGGACATCCGGTTTAATCACACTCAGGAATGCAATCGGATCTTTTTCCTCAAAGATAAAAGCGTAATCAACCATTTTTAATGAACTGATGATAAACGTCCGGTCGTGCTCCTTTTGCAGAGGTCGAGTCGGACCCTTGAGCTGCTGAACACTTTTATCGGAATTTATCCCGACAATAAGCACATCACCAAATGATGCCGCTTCTGTCAAATACGCAATATGTCCGGTATGCACAATATCAAAACAACCATTAGTTGTGACAATCGACTTTCCCTTGCTGCGTATATCCGCTATAACATCTGTCAATTCATGGACATTGCGGTAAACATGCGGTGCCTGTATTTTCATTGCTAACTCCGAATAAATATAGATACTTATAACCAGTAAAAATACCTTTGTACAGATGATAAGGGAATAGGTTTGTGGAAAAAAGATGTAGCCCTACGTAGCAAGTAGCAAGTAGCAAGTAGCAAGTAGCAAGTAGCAAGTAGGAAGAATCTATTTGCTACTTCCTAAACTCTTGTACCACCAGCTCCAGAGCGAATCCCTTGTACTTTGTTGGGTTGTGAATGGCCTTACCCCCAGCCCCCTCTGGTCCTTCGACCACAAATATTCAATATTTGACATGTGTTTTTTACGTAGCAGCTAGCACATAGATACTTTCCTCCTTACTCCTTGCTACATGCTACGTGCTACGTGCTACGTGCTACTTCTTCTAAACCACCAGCTCCAGCGCAAACCCCTTATACTTTGATAGATCGATAAGAATCGGTTTTACCTTCTGATGATTTTTTGTTTCGAAGATTATTATCTGTGGGCAATCGAGACTTGACGGGTTGTCTTTTGCAACCACACCAAAGTATCCGATCAGTTGAGGGGTCGGTGCCTGCACTATTCGTACCCGTGCACCTACCGGAAATACCGGAGCGATGGAAAGGAGTGTTTTGACAATATCGGCATTGAGCTGTTTTTGACTGAGCTCGATCAGTTTTTTTGTTGCCGCCGGTACACTATGCTGTTCTATACCCATTTGTGACCGTCCGCTTATTAACATATCGTAGGTATCAGCAACAGCAACAATTTCAGCAAAACGGTGTATCATATTCTGACGTGAGAAATCTTTAAGTGGCGGACGGTTATCACCCTTGATTCCTCTTGGAAACCCGCTTCCATCCTGATATTCGTGATGCTGCAGTGCTACCGCTGCGCTGGTTGTCGGAATGGCATGATTCTGTGACAACATAAGAAAACCGAAAACTGTATGTTGTTTGTAAAGTTTCACGTCGGATTCATCAAAATCGGCATGTTTTTTCTCAACAAGTTCCTTTGGAAGCGCAATCATGCCGAGGTCGTAATTAAGCGCGCCGATTCCAAGCTGTTTCATCTCTTCATAGGAGAACTTGTATCGCTTACCAATACAGAGTGATGTAATCGTTACATTCATTGCATGGGCAAGCAGACTGCTTTGTGTCTGCTGGAGCGCGCTGAGATTAAGCACGATTGCCGACTGACTCATGATCTCGTTGACAAATTGATCAAGCGCTTTGACCATGCCGGTGCTCATGATAAATTTGTTCAGGTAGAGATGGTTTTCTTTGATGATATCACGGACTTTTTCACCGCTTTTATTTTTAAACTGGGTAATGGCGTTGGTTAGTTCTTTTGATGATGTATCAATTGATGATGACATCTCACGCTGAGAAGCTTCGGAGACCGTAGATTCCCAAGTAACGCCTTCGGTTCCTTCAACTTCTATAAAAACTGCTTTGTACCCAAGCTGCTTGAGCCGGTCGCGGTAGCGTTCTTTTACTTTGTAGCCTGCAGCAAGCAGAAGTTCACCTGTCGGAAGAAAGATCGATTCACCCAGAACCATATCTTCCTGAATATCATCGAGGTTGTATCTTACCAAAAGATTTCACTCCGGAAACAATTGCTAGATTCCTGTTATGATTCCAGACAGGGTTGTTTTTCATTATACAGGATTTGTTGTAAAAAGCGCAAGTGTTGTGTGTTGTAGTGACAATAATAGCCATGACTTTTTTACGTGAACCGGCTGATTGAACGGGAATCCTTTACCAGCGATCCATACTGGTAACAATCTTGAAAATCCTGAAGTATGACCACTCTTTTTTGGACAGCCTGCTCAAAAGCTGATTTAAGAGCCGCTGTGATGCTTCCATATCATTGGCGCAATAGCGTTTTCGGGCCTGATAGTACAGATACCAGGGATTGTCAGGGGAAAGCACCTGCCATTTTTGGTAAAATACTGAGTCGGAAATCATTCCCTGAAAATATGATGCAATCAATCGGGGCTGCGGGAAAATATGATCACCATCCTGCACATGTTTAAACAGTGTATTGGCTGCTGTGCCGGAATCTTTACAAAGAAGTAATCCCTGAGCAATTGCAGCCATCCATGTCAGTTCGTTTGAGCGGGAGGCCTCCTGGAATAATCTGCGATAGAGGAGCAATGCCTCTTTGTATGAAAAATCGAATTCTGTGATCTGGCCCATTATGTAAAGCATTTCCGTGCTTCTTTCAGGAAGGGCGTTGCCGGTAATTAACTGATCAAGTACCAGTTTTGCAGTATCTTTTTTCCCTTTGTTAAGATACGCCAGTGCAGAGAGATACTTTGATGTCAACGCGCATGCGCCGATACCTTTATAATTATTGTAAATCTCAGCCGATAGTGCAATAACAGAATCGTTCTGTAACGTTTTGAAATAATATGATGTCAGGAGCTCAAAAAGCTGTGCATTTTTTACATGATCTTTCTTATAGCGTCCGGATATACGATAAAACTGCTGTCGGGCAGAATCGAACCGGTTGGATGTAACAAGATTGAAAAGATCTATGGATTCACGTGTATACAGTTCCAGGTTGATCGAAGAGGCCCCATAGTTATCCGCGAGATATTGATATATCGTATCGGCGGAGGTCATATATCCCTGATTGACAAGTATTTTGGAGTGAAGATACGAAAGATATGGTTTGTACCGTTCCTCTTTTGGAGTAAGTGTTGAAAACGAATTCAGAAGCTCGAGTGCCTCAGCGTTTTTTTCAAGCCGTATCAGGCAGTTAATCATCTTAAGCTTGATTTCATTGGCGATAGATGATTGTGCAAAATCGATAAGCAGGTTCGTATATTCATCCATCGCAGCTTCGAAATCGCCGCGTTCCATAAACCGGTCGGCAATAAGCATGGGGCTTGGAACCTGCGGCGTTGCACGGCGGTAAACTTTGATATTGTCAACACGACAGGCGCCTTTGTTAATGAAAATCCCAAGTTTGTCATGACCGCGTCCCAGTACCGGAAAGTTATCGTAAATTTGTGTGACAATAACATTATTCATGGTAAAGGTTATCTGATCGTTGATACGTTCCACGATAACACGGTTTCGTTTTAATAACGGTACCTTTCCCGGCGGGACATCCCTGATCAGAAATCTGCTTCCCGGGAGTGTAATACCGGTTTCTCCCCGACCGTTACGGTTGATATGAAAACAGTATGATGAATCCGGAGTGTTGCCGCTGAGAAAAATGCCGCAGTTGTAAAGATCGTCAGGGTTTGCAAGAAAATCACACGTAATCATGATATCGCGGTTGAAGTGCTTGTTGAGCAGCGCAGCAACAGTTCCTTTTCCGGCGCTTCGAAGATCCTCATTTCCGGTAAAGAACCGTTGTGATGGATCGTTTACAGGATCGTGAGTAAAAATCCAGTCAGCGGTATGACTTTTCTCATCAAACTGGTCAGTAAAAATCGGCTGCCAGTGCGATTGACCTTTTTTACTTTGCAAATAGAACATTGCTGCGAAAAGCACAGAGAATACAAGGATCGTGAATCCGATAGCAAGCGGTGCCCATTGTTTCTTTACAAAGTGTCTGACACGGGATATAATCGTAGGTGGACGTGCAATAATGGGATCACCGTTAATATAATTCTGGATATCAGCTTTAAACTGTCCCATTGTCTGGTAACGGTTTGCAGGATCTTTCGCCATCGCTTTCAGGGTGATTGCTTCAATTTCAATCGGGAGCCAGGGAACGAGACGCCGCGGCGGAATCGGGTTCGATTCCATAACGTTGATTGTTGTCTGATGCAAATTACGCTGATCGAGATAGGGGTTTTTAAATGTAAGCATTTCGTAAAGCATTATGCCCAGCGAGCAGATGTCGCTGCGCTGATCCACCGGACCTCCAAGAAGCCGCTCCGGTGCCATGTATGACGGCGATCCCATAACTTCACCGGTTCGTGTAATGCCCGGACGTAACGATTCATCGTTTTCCATCGCTTTTGCCAGACCAAAATCAATCAGCACAGGAGACAACTGGTCGCGCATTATTACATTGTTAAGTTTCAGATCCCGGTGAATTATCTTTTGTCCATGCGCACAGGTAAGTGCTTCAGTAAGCTTGATAATAATTTCGAGAACATCAACAAGTTTTGGTTTCTGGTAATGAAGGAAGTAATAGAGGTTTTGACCTGGAATGTATTCCATTGCCAGATAGTAAATATTACCTTCAGTGGCGACTTCAATGATTTTTACAATATTAGGATGATTCAACTGGGCGATTGCGTGGGCTTCTGAGAGAAACCGCTCAACAAATCCATGGTTGATTGAAATATTCGCAGGCATCACTTTAAGAGCGACTACCCGGTTAAGATCCATCTGGATAGCTTTGTAAACGACCGCCATTCCGCCTCTGTCAATTTCTTCAATAATACGGTACTTGCCGATTACCGTATTGACAGGAAGAAACGTCCGTTCGATTGATGCAAGCATATTCCGTATGCGGATGCTGCTTCGATCTTCGGCGGATGATGTCTCGTTTTCAGCCATAATGATTCCTGATTTCGATACTGCTGAATCTGCAATATGCTGTTGATTTGTGATATCCAGTTAAACAATAATACCACAGATATCAAAAATGTGCAATGATGTTATTCAATCTAACTCTAATAAAAACGGAGAGTTATCATTAATTGAAAAATGATGTGAATTCCGGGGGTAATGGTGCTTCAAGTGTAATTTTTTTTCCTTTAGCAGGATGATTAAACGAGAGGCGATAGGCATGAAGGCAGAGGCGTTTTTTGAACGATGATGAAAGTGATGTGTCAAGTTCCGGATTTCCGTAACGCTCATCACCAACAATCGGTGCACCGACATGTGTAAGATGAACCCTGATCTGATGTGTTTTTCCGGTTTCAAGGAATACATCAACTTTAGAAAACCTAGTATTATACTCAACAAGGCGATACGTACTTTTGGAATACTCCCCGCTATTATCAACCTGCATTTTCATACCGCCGTTACGTTCATCTTTCCTTTTGAGCCCGAGGACTATTTCCCCCTCATTGAGCGGCGGGCGTCCATGACAGATCGCGACATAATGTTTAACAAGATTCCTGCTGCGGAATATTTCGTGAATTTTTCTCAATGCGTTCTTGCTTTTTGCAATAAGAATAATTCCGGAAGTATCACGGTCAAGCCGGTGTACCAGTGCAGCTTCCTCACCGTTTTTAAGCGCCCCTTTGTTTAACAGATAGCCGGTAGCCAGATCAATAAGCGTGTCGTGTTTCAGGTGGCCACTTCCGGGATGAACCACAAGGCCGGATGGCTTGTTGCAGGCAAGTAAATCGTTGTCTTCATAGATTATTTTAAAATTGCGTACAAAGTGGCTTGTTTTGACAATTGACGCAAGCGTCTGATCAGGGCTCTTTTTGGATACAAGTTCCGACTGGTCTGCCTGAATCTCGACAGTATCACCCTCCTGTAAACGGTAATCCTGTTTTGTCCTTTTATCATTTATCTTTACACCACCTTTACGGATAAGCGAATAGATCTCTGATAACGACATAAGCGGTAAACGCTTACGTAGGAACCGGTCGACACGGCATGTCGCTTCTTCGGAAGTGCAGGTGATTTTAATCATGAGACGACCATTCGGGAGCAGGTAGCAAGTAGCAAGTAGCATGTAGCATGTAGTCAGGAAAAGAATTGAAATACATTTTATAAGTTTGGTGGATCATTGTTATTGTCTTGTTTCACTGTATGGGATGAAAGAAAACCTGCTAGCTAAGTTTTGTGCTAATGGTACCCTGGAAATTGTGTCGGTTCTGGTTTGTATTGGGCGAATAATGATTCTCCGGTGTTTGCATATTTTTTGGTTCATATTTTAATGCATATACGCCGGGCGAATGATGATTCGCCCCTACGGGCGCCGGTTTTCCGGCTACTTGCTCCTTACTACTTTCCCTTAAAACTTATCGTACAATACGCTGATCGACTCGCCTCTGTTTGTTGACATAATGGCTTTTGCGAAAAGCTCTGCCACACTGAGTACAACAAGCTGAGGGAATTTTTTGTATTCGGGAATGAATACCGTATCGGTGGTGACAAGTTTTTTAATGGACGATTTTGCAAGTTTCTCAACCGCACTTCCGCTGAGCACCGCATGGACACAACAGGCTTCAATTTCCTCAACGCCAAGTTTTTCAAGTGCCTTTACAACTTCAAGAATGGATCCGCCGGATGCAATCTCATCATCAAAGATAAGCGCTTTTTTGCCCTTGATATCACCGATGACATTGTGTATCTCCGGTGACTCGGAGTCGTCAGAACGGCGCTTGTCAAGAATTGCAAGTGGTAGGCCAAGCTTAATGGCATAATGACCGGCACGTTTTGCACTCCCGGCATCGGGGGCGACAACAACACAATCCGTGAGACTGCATCTCTGAAAATAATCGCACAGGATTCGTCCTGCGAGAAGATGATCGACCGGAATTCTGAAAAAACCCTGTATCTGTGGCGAATGAAGATTCATGGTGATCACACGGTCTGCACCTGCTGTCTCAAGAAGGTCTGCAATCAGCCGTGCGGTGATCGAGATTCTTGGTTCATCTTTTTTATCTGAACGGGCATAGGGAAAGTATGGCAGTACAGCAGTGATACGACCCGCGCTTGCATGCTTGACCGCATCGATCATAATCAGAAGCTCCATGATACCTTCGTTGACAGGCGAGCATGATGGCTGTATGATAAAAACATCCTGTCCGCGTACGCTTTCCAGAATGCTCACCTTGATATTTTCGTTACTGAACTTATTGATCTCGCATTTGCCAAGCTGAACGCCGGCATTGTTACATATTGCCTCTGCAAGCGGAATATTAGCATTTCCTGAAAAAATCTTCAACTTACCACTCATCAATTACTCCTGAAAAGCACCATTTTTCCGAGCGTCCCATTCGAACGCAATGTCCATCATTGTATCAGACATCAATCGTGGTTGCACAATTACTTTCGGTTCAAAATAAAAGTCACCTTCATTAAGCTCAAGCATCTGGAAAATTGCATCTCTGCCAATTTCATTACGATAGAAAGCATCAACTACTTTTCCCTTAACAAAGGTAAGATACCCTTTTCTTCGGCCGGAGAATATATGAAGAATTCCATCACGACGGCCAATCTCAAGGAACTGGATTGCATCAAGAAGTGTTGTCTGTTTTAAATTGCCGGAAAAAACAAAACTTGTACTGTAATTCTGCTGTGATGCCTTTTTTTTGTTTTTTAATGTACGTACGGTCAATATGCCTGCGCTGACCAAAACACCAGCAGCAAATGCTGATATTGCTACAATTACCGGGATATCAACTGCCATTGCCACCTTACCTTTCCGATAGTGTCAGGTATTGTTTTCCTGGGGGTAATTAATATAATCTTTGACACGGGTAATGTTTTCAATTCCTTTTATCCGCTGAATTTTTCTAAAAATCTGCTTAAGCTGATTGATATTGCGAATCTCTATTTTAAACATGCTGCGCGCCTGCTGATTAAGCGTCCTGATCGATCCTTCAATGACATTTGCACCGAATTCAGAGAATACTAACGATATATCGTTTAATAATCCCGGCCGATCCATTCCAATGATTTCAAGCGCAACAAAATATTTCTTCTGCTGACCATCATCCCACGACACCTCGATTTTACGGTCCTCATCGGTTGAGAACAGCACTGAATTGGTACAGTCTGCCTTGTGCACCGAAATACCACGTCCCCGGGTAACAAATCCTATAATCGGATCACCGGGAATCGGATTGCAGCATTTTGCAAACCGTACCATCAGATCCTCGCTGCCGCCAACCAGTACACCCTGATTTGCCTTGCCGGTGAATGAATTAACAAGGCGGGAAACAACATTTGCCGGTGACTTTTTTATTTTACGAACCTGAAAGAACTGCATCACCCGGCTTACAGGCATCTCTCCGCTACCGACAAGTTCATACATCCGGTCGATATTACTTAATCCGAGAAACTGAAGAATGCCTGCGATATGATCATTAAATGGAGTCGGAGTGTGAACTTTCTTGTAGGAGTTCTGAACAATCTTTTTTCCAAGATCAATTGATTCCTGTCGCCCGGTACTTTTAAGCCAGCGATGGATTGCGCTGCGGGCTTTCAGGGTTTTTACCTCTCTGAGCCAGTCTATTGATGGCTTCTTGGAATTGAGATGAAGTATTTCAATGGTCTGACCGCTTTTAAGTGGTTTATTGATAGGTTCAATTTTTCCATCAACTTTACCGCCGATACAGTGAAGTCCCAGTGATGTATGTACCGAGAACGCAAAATCGAGGACGGTAGATCCCTTCGGTAATGATATCAGATCACCCTTTGGAGTAAATACGAAAATCTCGGCATGAAAAAGGTCTATTTTGAAGAATTCAAAGAATTCTGTAGAATCGGTGAGATCCTTCTGCCAGTCGATAAGGTTTTTAAGCCAGACCAGCGCTTTATCGTCCCTGCTCATCTCTTTTTCGTTGCTTTTGTAAAGCCAGTGCGCAGCAATACCATCCTCGGCAACCTGATTCATCTCCCAGGAACGGATCTGCATTTCAACTATTGTACCCTTTTCTCCAAATACTGTTGTATGGAGTGATTGATATCCGTTTTGCTTGGGGGTACTGATATAATCCTTAAACCGCTCCTGAAGCGGAGTCCACATTGAGTGGATAATTCCAAGCACATGGTAACAGTCGCGTATTGATGAAACGATCACCCTGATCGCAAGCAGATCGTAAATATCCTCAAATGGTTTGTTACGCTGTACCATTTTTCGGTAGATACTGTAAAAATGTTTCGGACGACCAACGATAGTGGCCTCAATCTTCTCCTCTTCCAGTTTTCTTCGCAGCGGAACTACAAAACTGTCAATAATAGCTTCGCGTTCACCTCTGCTTGCCACAACCTTTGAAACAATGTCCTTATATTCTTCCCAGTAGAGATGCTTGAATGCAAGGTCTTCAAGTTCCCATTTGATTCTTGCCATACCGAGCCGGTGGGCCAGCGGTGCATAAATATCAAGCGTTTCAGCTGCAATTGCCTTAATTCTGTCAGGCGATAAATACTTTAATGTTCGTAAATTGTGAAGCCTGTCGGCAAATTTGATGATAATAACCCGAAGATCTTTGGCCATTGACAAAAGCATTTTACGATAGGTTTCCGCCTGACGCTCCTGCCGTGACTTCATCTGAAACGTACGAATCTTTGTGACACCATCAACCAGAACTCCAACCTCCTCGCCGAAGGTTTCAATGATTTTTTCACGCGAGATCTGTGTATCCTCGATGACATCATGCAACAATCCGGCTGAGATTGTGACAGGGTCAAGTTTCTGCTCCGCAAGAATGAGCGCTACTGCAACCGGGTGAGCGAGAAACGGTTCCCCCGATTTACGAAGCTGATTCCTGTGCGCATTAAATGAAAAACGGAATGCTTTCTCTATAAGTTCAGTCTGGATTTTTGGATTGACTTCCTGTACTTTACGAATAAAAGTAGCAGTTGCATCATCGATAGAAGCTGTAGGTAATAAAAGTGATGGATCCATATATACAGAATATATACAATTACGCAGAGTTTGGAAAGTGGGCAATAGATCTATACCAACTATAGTAACAAGTTCAGACCAATTAATTCTGGAATATCTTGTATTGATAAATTACAACGAGAATAACAATAACGAATTCTACTTGCTCCTGGATTCTAAACTCTGACTTCTTCTGCCTGTCATTCCGTACCTGTCAGAGGATCTGTGGAATTCAGATTTCTCGTCGATGAACTCGTACAGTGCAATGTATATGTTGAGTCGTTTACCGTTGAAGAGTAGAGCATATTGATTTTAGTATCTTTATCCTCGAAGATAAATGTGCCGGCAGCCGCATCGCCATCGACCGTACCACTATACCCAAACGGAATTGTGTACGTTGTACTGTACTCATAAGTACCATTCGGAATACCGGTAATGGTTTTTGTTCCTGACGGCGGGATTGCATGTATTTCCGCTCTGAAATTTAAATAAATGCTTCCACCGGCAAGATTGGTGATTTCAACTTCGTTTTTACTTGCACAACCGATACATAACAGTGCTGCTGCAGCAATTAAAGCATATCTGATCATAATACATCCTTTCAGGTATGGTCACAAAAAAAATTATAGCGTTGCGGCAATTGAAATGCAATGTTAAAATCGTATCATGAAACAGGAATGTACGGAGAAAGGTAGTACTGATGAACGGGTTTGGCCGGTATGATGTCTGCAATGCTTTACTATTGCAGACGTACACGCTGGATGTTGGATCAGCTGTTCATGGTGCTTTTTTAATCTTGACCTGTTTGACTTTCAGCCGCCCTGACTTGATGATGTTCTCGTTGATTTTCCTGGGTATCTCGGCACAAACACCTTCGGTTATCTTACCGTTAAGGACAAATGTACCGTTTGAATCAAACGGTGACGGCTGACTGGATATACAGTTGCCAATGTTGATATTTGAAAGCCACTTTGATGCATCAAGGACGACTTTTATGTCAGTACTGTCGGTTCCACTTATGTATACCTGTGAATTGTGGTCGTAGTTGACTGTTACATTGAGTGAAAGGTCAAACCGGAACGGATAGTCAATGTTTTGATGACGAAATGTACCACTTAAAAAAATCGAATTCTTATTGGGCTTGTTTTCAATAACAATGCGCACTCCGGTGTAATTCGCGTCGGGAAGAAGGACAAATCCCAACAGGGAATCCGATATGCCCGTCAGAGTATTAAATGTAAATGGCCCTTCAAGAACGACACTTTCATTGTCAATACGTAAAGGCGGAATCAGTGTCATGGCATCGGGTTTATCCTCCGGATTATAGATAAAATGGATTCGCTTTACAATGATAAACGATGATGTTACATTGAAAAATGTATTGATGCTGTCAGGTATGATAATGTCAGTGACATCAGTAGCTTTACCTAATGATATAGCCGGTGTGGTATCCTGTGCAATTATGGCAAAAGTCGTCTTGCCGGGATTACCGGTACCCGCACCACCTGCAATTGACGATGTCCCGCAGCTGATGCAGAGTGTCAGGCTGGCACACAGAAGTAACAAACTAAAAGTGTTAATTCTTTTTGTCACAGTTATCGTCCTTTGACATAGGGAACATTTGAATGTTAACCTGCATCACCTGCTCTACATCATGCATCTCATTGGCAAAAGAAAGCAGATCACTCCAGAATGTCTCAATCATGCTTTTAAGTTCAGGTACCTTTGATTTCGGAAGGCCCAGTGTAACAGCACGGACATCACGCTGCTGTGCGCTAAATCGTGACAATGATTCTTTACCAAGCTCTATAGTATTGATATGATAATTTATTGCAGCAACAGAAAGCACCTCTGACGGCGTACTGATTGTGCGGTTGGTTTGTTTCCAGTGGTTGTTGCTTTCATCATAGGTGATAAGGCCAAGGGTTTGAAGCAGTGTAATACTCTTTTTCACTTGTGCAAGTGTCACTGACGGAACAATCCGGTCAGCAATCCACTGGGGGTCATTGTTGTAATCTTTACAGGTGACAAGTTCACGGATGACCGGTATGTACCAGTGTGAGACAAAATCATACTGCTCCTTCTGGAGCTCTACCGCATGGTTCTGACCGCGAATCTGTAAAATCCGCCGGAAATACTTGTTTTTTTCTTCATGGGTTTTCGCATGGTCAAACGCTACGATTGTTTCGAGATACTCTTCCTCTTTTGCACCAAGTTTTAATGATCTGGCCAGTGTGGAAAGTGCATGTGCACTGATGTTGAGTTTCCGGTCTCTGATATATTGGAAAAAATTTGGAGATGTTGAACCGGCCATACGGGAGAATGAACGGTATGAAAATGATGGCTTCGAAGCCTTGAGGTCATCATAGAGTGCGCTGAAATACTGCCGGTAATCAATAAATAGAAAAACTGATATCATAGTATGCACTTTATAATCCTAAATGGCGCAGTTGGCGTGAATGCAGAACCGTAAGATATTGAGATGATAAGCCTTGAAAACCTCGCAGGCTTTATCGAAGGGTGATAAGGTCAAGAGGTTTGAAACGCTTAGCGCTCAATAGGTTACGATTCTGCGCCGCGATCAACTGCGCCTTTTAGGATAATGGTTAAAACCTGAGAAATCTCCTCATATTAATATACTAACAAAATTACGATAAATTTATAAAAACTTTATAAAGTGTAATATTATTGTACAGTATATACTTGTTAATACACTGATATATAATCATATAAAATATTAAAAAATATTTATATAAAATTATTTTTGTACAATAAACTAAATTGGATTATATTATCCAGTAATGCAGAACGTTTTGGTTTTGTCACCTTTTTTATGGCGTATAGATAATATGTATAACCTTCGAATACTAATTGCACTTCTGATAGCGTGCACATTACCATTGTCCGCTGAAGTCTGTGAGCTTGTTATTAATACCTGCCCGGAAAATCTTGATGGTCAGACAATCGAAGTGTCCGATAAGGTTGTTGCGATTCAACCCCGGATACGTGCCTGCAATGCAAGCAATATTATTGAGGGAGTCATTCAGGATAAAAACCCGCCATCAATTGTTTTTGTCATAGATCATTCATACAGTATGATGGGACTTGGTAATACCTACCCGGGCAATGATCCGTTCGGGGCACGGTTCAAAGTCGCGTCTGATCTTACTGATTCAGTGTATGCGAATTTTCCCGATGCGGAAGTCGGAGTGGTGATATTCAGGGAGGTGCTCTATCTCGATCACCGTAATAACCCTTTGTTTACACAACTTGAAGGCAAGGGGGATCAATCCTACCTTCCGCTCGTCGGACTTGATAAAAAGGTAAAAGGAAATAAAACCGGTATTCAGGCTATCAAGGAACTGTTACGTATCGATACGCTCAAACGGTATAACCAGAAAAACCGGCTTGATGTCGTCTGTTCGGATCTTCTTTACAAACCAGAGTTTGCAACTGTCGGAAATACCAATATCAATAATGCATTTGATGCTGCACTACAGGCAATGAGCCTGGCTGTAAATCCCAAAAACAGACAGTTTATCATTTTCCTTTCTGATGGCGAACCACATCCGTTAGGTGATAATTCACAGCATGGCGGGAAGGATCCGTTCAACTTCCAGCAGGGTACCAATACACCAACGACGTTTACCGTTTATCTTCATAATACTGCAACCACACCACCTCAGAGTCTTGTTGACATGACTGATAATATTGCTAACAATATGTACTCGCAATCAAATAAGGTCAGTGATATATGGGTAATGAAAAGTGATTATCAAACACTTCTGGCGTTGTCAATGAATCATGTTTTAGGAACAATTCTTACCGTAATATCAGGTGAACCGAAGACTATGGTCATGAATAACAAGACATCAAGCCTATATACCAATGATGAATTTATTTTTTCAGATAATTTCCCCATACAGGATGGTGATTCACGGTTTCAGATTAAAATAACCTATCAATTAGTCAATAAAGTCAACGGACAGGTCAAGGATACAACTACACAAACCACGCTTACTGTGGTAAAAAAGCAGAATGCACTTCCGGTTGATGGCATTGAGATGGTATGTAATACCGGCTCCCGTATTGAATTCTATTATAATGGAACACGGGTAACGAATATAACCAATGAGATGAAAACGATAGAGGTCAGGGTGTATCCGGGAGCCTATCAAATCAGGCCTCCTGCAAAAGTAACTATTACAAACTCAAATAGTACACCGCTTGATGTGGTTGTGCTGGATTGTAAAGAGGGGTCAGGATACTGGTCCGGGAAATTTGATCGTGAAGTAAACGACAAAGCCTTGAATGACAGAAGTCTTCAGCATAAAAATCCTGATAATATTTCTGCGGTATTTAAAAATCCACTTATCGCCTTTGACAGATGCAGTACAACGGTTCCCTTTACTATGACAACAATTTCATCAAAGGGGACAGGATATATACCGGTAGCGATTAACAATCCACTGTCAGCAGAATCGAAAATCCCTGATGGTATAAAAACAGAATTTGTAAAAGCAAAGCTCGAGAATAACATCAGGGAAAACTCGATGATTCTCGCGGTTGTTCCTGAAGGTACTACCGGTATATCAGGAAATATCAGTGGTACGGTGACTGTTTATGATGTTGTCAAAAATATTGTTGTTGATAATAAGGAAATGATTCCTGTCGGCGGTCGTCTCTATTTTTTCTGGGATGGAACAAATGCTCATGGCCGCAAGGTCGGCACCGGGACCTATATGGCACTGTTTTCAATGACCGGTGCTGATGGTAAAAAACAGATTAAATCACTTCGTATTGGTGTAAAACGGTAATGCATATCAAATTCTTTAATGTAAATGCAAAAAATATGCGATGTAAATCAATACTGATACTGTTCATGATTCTGATAAGTTCATTTGCATTATCAAAAGGATATGCTGATGGTCTTCCGGGAGAGTATTTACTGACTGATAAGTGGCGAAATCTTTTCATGATGTCATCAGGGTTGACTAATCCGGCACTTTTGATAGAAAGAAATTATCCATCGTTAAGTGCCGTTGTGTCACTTGCACCTGACGCTGTGTCGCGACTGTGGAACTCGGAGTTAGTTATGCCGATCGGATTGTATCGTACACTCGGTGTCGGTGTAACTGCCGAAAATGGTCAGCCGGTACAGAATTACAGCCCCGATTTCTTATATGCACCGGTGAGTACTGTCGGTGACGCAGTGAAAAATGATAATTATGCGGTCGTATTGTCATATGCATCAAATGCAGCTGGGCGTTTCAGCTACGGGATTAATGCAAAAATACTCTATCAGAGCAATTTTGATGATCCTAAATACGGTGCAGCAGTTGACATCGGGGGTACGTACCGTCTTATAAATCATCCGTTTCTTGGATATCATCTTGTGGGGCTGCAATTACAAAATGCAATTGCTACTGATGTCTCCGGCGAAAGAACCATGTCCTATCCAAGAGGATTGTCGTTACTATACTCACTGTCTCTGGTTAATAACAAGGTGAAAATTCATGGCAGAGCGGATCTTCTTGATATACTGAGTGATAAAAAGGTATTCATGGATAATGAAATCATGGAGAAAACACAAGCGGTACTGGCTGATATATCGGTGCTTCCGATGGTTACCGTTTCCGGTGGTGTGTATGTCAATGATTTTGATACCATAAATGCATGGATGCTCGGGTTTACCATAAATACTCCTCAGCTTAATAACGGACGTGACATGCTGTTTTCCTATCAGTTGACAAACTATACCGCCGAAAATATCAGAGGATCTCATTCATTGTATCTTCGTTTTGAATTCGGGAAACACAGAGAGGAAAAATACGCCCGCAAATTTGCGGAAAAAGCTGATCTCCGCGAAAATGAACTTTACAATAAAGCCATGAAGCTGTTCTTTAAAGGGAATTACTGGGATGCATATTTTGTGTTTAAACAGTTGCGGGTGACCTATCCGAATTTTTATAAAAATGACAATGCGACATATTATTCAGGTCTCTGTATGGAGAATCTTGATTTCAGGGAAGAGGCAGTTAGCCTGTTTGACTCTGTAAAACTACAGTATTCGTCAAGCAGCGTCATTCCGGGAGCGAACCTTGCTATAATGAGAATCAATTATCGTAACGCTGATTACACTGCTGTTGCAGATCAGTTTCAGGTAATTGAACGATCCAGTGCCCCGGACTCGATCCGTATGCATGGGTATTATCTTATGGGGCAAACACTTTTACATCAGAAAGAAAATCAAAAAGCGGTACAGTATCTCAACGTAATTCCGGAAACACATCCGGATTACTGCTTCGCACAATTCAGCGCTGCTGTTGCACGATACAGAAACGGTGATGAATTCGCTGTGGTAATGAATCAAATAGAAAACTGTGTTGGTACTGTGTCAAGTGGCAAGGAGCAGGATGAGATAAAGAACAAAGCATATGTTTTTGCAGGTATGATCTACTATGAGGAAAATGTACTGTCGAAAGCAGCTGCGGCCTTTAAACTTGTACCATCGTCAAGTGCATATTATCAGGATGCTCAGCTCGGTTTTGCCTGGGCAGCAGTAAAATCCCGTCAGTGGAGCGATTGTATAAGTGCCGGTGCAGCACTGGCTGGCGCAACAGACAGGATTGTTCTTAAGGCTGAAGGTTTTCTACTGCAGTCATACGCGTATATGATTCAGAAGAAATATAATGATGCTTTGGCTGCACTTGAAAAAGCAGAAAAAACAGTGACAAATTACGATGGACTTTCGGATGACACACTGTTCAGTAAAAAGTTCATGTATGATAATGTACGGATGGCTTATAAGAATCTTGGAGAACAAATCAAATCCGATCAGGTAATGCCGGATAACACTGTGCTGCTTGAATCGATGCGCCAGGAACAGTTGGAACTCAAACGGCAGATTGATTCATATATCGCTTTCAATGATGAGTGTCTGCGGTTGTCACTGTTTAATCGTACGCTGGAAACTCTGAAAGAAGACATCGAATTTACACTATCGAAACTTAAGAAAATAATGTTTGTAAACAATAAAAGTATTCAGAATACAATAGATAAAGATAGAGAACTGGATGAAAAAATAGATCAATTGAAGAATCAGGTAGATGAACTAAAGAAATCAAAACCATAAAAGGGGGGAGATTTTATGATAAAAAATCTGTTGCTGGTAATTTCTGTTTTAGCCATCTGTGTGCATGCAGATATTATGGTAAATTTGTCAGGAATTATCACAAATACAGCCGGGAAGCCATTGGCGAATGCCATAGTATCCCTTGAAAATGTAGCACTGGTCACCGAAAGCGCAAACTCGGGACAGTATTCATTTTCAACGACGATTGGCGTAAAGAAAAAGACTCCCGTAGTAACAACTGAAAATTTTACAATTAAGAACGGGACCCTTTTACTGAGTAATACCTACAAAGGTGTTTATTCAATTCAGGCTTTTAGTCTGAGTGGAAAAAGTATATGGAAATACCAGGGTGAATCGGTACTGTCGGGTACGACCGTTGCCCTGCCGAAACTTACTGCTCCGGCACTGTTCAAAGTAACTATGTCAGACTACTCATATGTAGTCAGGGCTAACCGGACAACTACAGAATATTCTATTGTGTCAAAGAATGCGGATGGCGGTAATTCTGTGAAAAGGGCACAATCGTTAAATGTTCAGGACACAATTCGTGTATCAAAAGCAGGATATAAGGCCAAGCGTTTGCCTCTTGAGAGTCTGACTGGTATCGTGAATGTAACGCTTGACACATTAATAGCAGATTCTATCGGCAGGTTTTATCTTGACGACGGCTCGTATGATCGTATCGCAAAATACGGGGAAGCCCAGTATTTCTGGGGAACTCTGGGGGGAGTTGAGCAGCCGCTTGTCAAGATAACCCATGCCATTTCTGCCGATGTCGTCGATATTGAGGTGGTGTTCAGCCCATACTTTGTTGATAATACCTATGGTGAGAATGCAATCGGCTGGGGGAACAAAGGACATACCTTTAAAGATCTGTGGCATAGCGACCATGTTGCTCTTGGTCTCCAGAATGGTGCCGGTGATACTGTGTTTTCAGGAAAACTGGATTTGATCAGTGCATCAACCAAAGCGAAATCAGGGTTTGCCTGCCTTGGTCCGTTTGGTGGTGAAGGGGCAATTTACAAAGGGAATGCCTCGGATATAGTATCGTTTGGTAATTCCCTTGATGACAATATGAATTATTTCGGGTATAATTTGCTAGCAGATTCACCAGAGACTGATGAAACGTTTAAAGTAAATCCAGATTACCCGAACTGGCAGTATTATGTAGTCTACAGATTGTCGATAAAGAGAAGTGCATTCGGGACCAGCGGGTTTGGAACGGCAACGATGACCAGCGTGCATGCGTCGCCATCAAAAGACAAGGAATCCACAATCACTGTTATCGAAAAAGATCCACCAACACCAAACACACCAAATGATGTATTCAGATTTATTCTGCCGCCGGTAATACTTCCGCCGGTAATTGATATTATTGATGTTGATTAAAAAGGAATTCTGATAGTTAAGTGATAGATTGTTGTTAGTTGTCTTCTCTTCGTGATTGCTGACTCAACGATGGAATACCTGTGATCCCCACATTTCAGGCTCCGGAATTGAGCAGCAATTTTTTTTTACTATTGGAAGCGAGCAGAAGGGTTGGTCACTCTGGATGATTATTTGTTTCCAGAGTGACAATGTTTATCTAAAGTGTAAACTCTCCGTTTTCGTAAATTACTTTCTTACTGCCATCAGGAAGCTGTGCGGTAACCACACGGTCTGATGTCGCAATGATATCGGTGTGCTCAGGGGAGTCGTTATAACCAAGTGCTTCAAAGTCGGCATCAGTCATATCTTTAGGATCTGTCATGCAGGCA
>Ga0123334_1001414_pt1 | contig 30046 bp, 21 predicted proteins | sample BiotimSIPDNA_FD_89706 | JGI IMG/M metagenome (GOLD analysis project Ga0123334, IMG submission 89706) | Anaerobic biogas reactor microbial communites from Washington, USA - Biogas_R1 time_0 SIP DNA | ecosystem: Engineered > Bioreactor > Anaerobic > Unclassified | place: Washington, USA...
TAAATTCTGCAATTGATAAAGTCGGATGGAATGAGAATTGGATAATTTGTCATTTGAAAAATGTACAATCTGAATATAAATGGTATGCTATTAACTTGAAGACGGAAGAGATTGTTCCTCCTTTCTCTGAAGAATATTTGAGAAAAAATACAGACCTGAACAGCATACAATGTGATACTTGTGAAAATGTATGGAATAACTATCATAGCCAATCTAAGAAGTTGGACAAAGGTTCAGAATGAGTGAAGATAATAGATGAACGCCCAATTGTCATGCAGGATAGGATGCAAATGTGGATGCGACCCCTGCGGGGTCGGGTGTGGTCGTGGGGTGGATGGTTCCCCGGGGTCTGGCGACCCCTGGCTATATGACGGGTATGCTCCGCATACCTCAATAATGCGCATCCTTTCGGATGCGGGAGAATACGATTTACATTGGTGGAAATACAAACGAATCCGCAGACTTCAGAGGGGCATCCTTTCGGATGTCAGGGGACACGATATTATGTTATTCTGAATTGTCACCTATGCGTCCGGCGATTATAGGAAAATAGCCAAATTCAGGGAATGGGATATGTTGTTTTAAATATTGATAAATTATGAAAAACATTGAAAGGAAATACGATTTGATTGCGGCATTGATACCTTTTGCGGTTGTAGCAGCAAAGGCTTTATGGGATGTCAGAAAATGGGATACGGGGAGTGCCCTTCTTGTTTGGTTGCCGAGTGTTGCGCTTTCTACTTGTCTGCATGGTGGAATACTTGGTTTAGCAGGAGCCATAGTCTACGGAATAATAAGATTTTTTCAAAAGTTGATTTATCCAGCAGGGAAACCTATGGTTAGTCTAATTATTTATATAATTATTTATTTAATCTATATGACATATTTATTTTATATGATTTTTGTAGTTAATAAAAACACTTTTTAAAAGCATTTTTTATTTTCTCCGGTGTGAGTTGTTTCCCACTGTATATCCCCCGGGGGCACATCCGATCATCCCTTCAAAAAAATCTGCGCGAATCTGCGTAATCGGCGGTTAAAAACAGCGGATGATTCTCTTCCTCGATATTTCCTGTTCGGAGTGTCTGTTGCCGTGTTTAATTCTCCGTCAAAGCGGGCTCCAGATGCGCATCGCGGAATTTCATGCTGATCATCCTGGTGACGCCGCGCTCGGGCATGGTGACGCCGTGGATGCAGTTCGCCGCGGCGATCGTCTGCTTGTTGTGGGTGATCACGATGAACTGGGAGGCATCGAGGAACCGCTTCAGAACCGTTACGAAGCGGCCGACATTGGCCTCATCCAGGGAGGCATCGAGCTCATCCAGTACGCAGAACGGCGAGGGGCGTACCTGGTAGATGGCGAAAAGCAGCGCCACGGCGGTCATGGTCTGCTCCCCGCCGGAGAGGAGGGCTACCGTTTTGAGCTGTTTGCCCGGCGGCCGCGCCACGATCTCGATGCCCGACTCCAGGACGTCGCGCTCATCTACCAGGCTCAGCTCCGCATGGCCCCCCTGGAAGAAGGTGCTGAACATGTCGCGGAAGTGGTGGCGGATTTTTTCAAACGTCTCGAGGAACATCTGGCGGGTCTGCCGGTTGATCTTGCTGACGATTTCCAGGAGCTGCGCTTTGGCCTTAACCATGTCATCCTGCTGGGAGGTCATGAAGTTGTAGCGTTGCTCAAGCTCTTCATATTCTTCGATGGCGACCATGTTGACGGGGCCCATCTGGTCGATTCGCTCCTGGAGCTTCTGGATGAGGGAGTGGATATTTTCCCAATCCAGCGCCGGGGCCTGCTCCGCCTCCGGTGTGGCCGGTGCGTCGGGTGTGGCCGGGAGTGGATCGTTTTGGCGGAATATCTGGACCCCCTCTCCGTTCTCCTCCACCAGGAACGGCTCGGTGACAAAGGAGGCTATATCGAGCTGGTAGCGCTCTCTCATGCGCGCGGCGATGTTATCGAGGGTCATCTGGCGCTGCGTGATGAGGATGTGGAGGGTTTGGAGCTGTTTTTCGGATTGCTGCAGGCTGTTGCGGAGCCCTTTGAGGTCGGTCTCGCGCTGCTCGGTCTCCGCCTGTGTCGATTTTTTCCGTGTGAGCAGCTCGGTGATCTGCCGGTTGAGTTCATCGAGCTCGGTGGAGAGGAATTCGGTTTTGAGTTTGGCCTCTTCGGTTTCGGATTGGGAGAGTCCGATTTTGCGGTTGAGTTCATCCATCTCCTTTTCGCGGGTCTGGATGAGGCGTTCGAGCTCGGTGACGCGGTTCTGGAGCGAGTTCTTCTGGAGGGAGAGGGTATTGGAGAACTGTTCTTTGGATGCCAGGCTGATTTTGATTTCGGTCAGGGCGTTGTGGGCGCTGTCGCGTTCCTGGCGGAGCTGGTCCAGGGCGCTGTTGAGCTCGGTGATGCCGGCGGTGGCGGTCTCTTCTTCGGCCTCGGCAGACTCGACCTGGGAGGAAAGGAGTTGGCGCTGGGCGGAGCTCTCTTCCTCGCGTGCAGCCAGGAGCGCTTCTTCGCGGGAGAGGGTTTGGGCGCGCTGTTTTTGGATGCGGAGGGCGTTTTCCAGGGCGCGGAACTCACCCAGACGAGTGGCGGCCGCCATTTCGTGGGTACGGATTTCGGTCTGGATTTGGAGGAGGCTCTCCTGGGAGCTTTGCTGGCGCTCCAGCAGTTTCTGGCGCTCCTCCTTGATTTTCTGGATTTGGGCCTCTTCTTTTTGGATTTCGGTCTTGAGGTCGGCGATTTCGTTTTTGCGTCCCAGAATGGAGGAGGAGGGTGGGAGCTCTTTGCGTGAGCCGCCAACGAAGATACCGTTGCGGGTGAGGAGCTCGCAGGAGTGGGTGACGAATTCGCAGCGCCCGGGGCAGAGGCTCCAGAGCCGGGCCGCTTCGGTAAGGTTGGCGACGATCCAGGCATCCGCCAGAAGGCGCTCCAGGAGCGGCCGGAGCGATTCATCGGCCTCCACGATATCGAGCACGCGGAGCGGAGGGCTCTGGTTTGCGCCGGTATTGGGGAAATCGAGGACCGGCAACGGTGGTGCCGAGTTGGGCTGTGCCTCCCAATCCCAGTTGAGCGGGGCGATGGAGGCGGTTCCTTTTTTGCTGTTGCGCAGATACTCTAGGATGGAGTGGGCAGACTCGGGCTTTTCGGAGAGGACCATCTGCAGATGCGCCCCCAGAAGCGTCTCGACGGCGTTGACATGCGGGGCCGGGATACGGATTTGATCCACCAGCGCGCCCAAGACCCCTCCGGATTTCTCTCTGAGGAGCGAGGCGGCACCGGCGGCGAAGCCTTCGCGGCTGGACTGGAGCTGCTCCAGGACGTTGAGGCGTGATTTGCGGGTGGCGCTTTGGCGGAAGAGCTCTTCCTGCTCCCTGCCGAGCGCCGAGCTCCGGGATTGATATTCTCCCAGCTCGCTCTGAAGCTTCTGGAGATGGGAGCGTTTTTCTTCGCCGATTTCCTTATCGCTCTGGGCGACCAGGTTGAAGTCCCGTATCTTCTCTTCCAGCCGCGCGGTCTCCTCCTGGTTCTGGGTGATTTCGGATTGGAGTTTTTCGATTCGGACGCGGTTGCCCTGTTTCTGGATGTCGAGCGTATTGATTTGGGAGCGCAGGCGTGAGAGCTTCTGAGCGGTGGCGGAGAGCTGGTTTTGGAGGCTGCGCAGAGCGCTCTGGCGGGTGGAGAGGGTCGTTTCCAGCGATTGGAGCGCTTCGGCGCGCTCGGTCTGGGTTTGGCGCGCACTTTCGAGCTCCTGCCGGGCGCTTTGCAGGGAGAGTTGCAGCTCCTGGGCTTCCTGTTCGGCGGTGAGCTTCTTTTCGAGGGCCGTCCGGATTTCTTCCGAGGCGCTCTCCAGACGGAGGTTGTTTTCCTGGATACGCTCGCTGTTGAACTTCATCCGCTGGCGGAGTGAATCGGCCTGGGCGCGCATTTCGCGGCTCTGCTGTTGTTGGCCGGTGATGGTTTCCTCGAGCTTGCTCAGCTCCTGGCGCGCCTGGTGTATCTGTTCTTCCTGGGCCTGGATATCTTGCCGGCTCAGGTTGACTTCTCCTTCGAGCCTGCGCGCCTCCTGGTGGTGGGTTTGGAGCTCCTCGGAAGTCCGGTGGTGGAGCTGGTGATAGTAGTGGGTTTCGAGGAAACGGAGGTCCTCCGCCACGGCTTTGAAGCGGCGCGCTTTGCCGGCCTGGCGCTGGAGCGAGCCGATCTGGCGCTTCATTTCGCGGATGGTCTCGGTGATTTTGCCCAGGTTGATTTCGGTTTGGTCGAGTTTGCGCAGGGCCTCTTTTTTCTGCGCTTTGAAGCGTGTGATTCCGGCGGCTTCTTCAAAGATGATTCGGCGGTCCTCGGGGCGTCTGCTCAAGATTTGCGTGATGTGCCCCTGCGCCATGATACTGTAGCTGCTCCTGCCGATGCCGGTCCCCAGGAAGAGCTGCTGGATATCTTTGAGGCGGCAGGCGGTTTTGTTGAGGAAGTACTCGCTGGTGCCGTCGCGGAAAATCCGGCGCGTTACCGTGACTTCATTAAAGAGGAGCTCCAGGTTCGCGGCTCGGAGCTGCTCCTGGTCCAGGTCGCCAATGGTGAGCGAGACCTCCGCCATGGAGAGCGGGCGGCGGGTCTCGGTGCCGTTAAAGATGATGTCGGCCATCTCGGCGCCGCGGAGCGCTTTGGCCGATTGCTCACCCAGAACCCAGCGGATGGAATCGGCGACGTTGGACTTGCCGCAACCGTTGGGGCCGACAATAGCGGTAATGCCCTGGGGGAAATCCAGGCTGGTTTTGTCTGCGAAGGATTTGAAACCGAGTATTGTCAGATTCTTCAAATACACAGGAGAATGAAAAAGGCAAAAGCCTTATAAGTAAAGCTCAAAGCTCCGGTTTGGGGTTGAAGTTATTCACAGAAAAAGAAGGAAAGCTCTGCTTATTCACACAGCTTTGTGAATAAGGAGATAAGTCTTGACTTGTCGGGGGAGTTTGTGGAGCATCCGCCGAGTTACTCTGTGAACAACAGGGTTAGAAAAATTATGCCTACCTACGAATACGTCTGTCATAAATGCGGAAAAGAGTTTGAGTTGTTTCAGCGGATGAGCGAAGAGCCGATCAAGATTTGCCCGGACCAGAAGTGCAAAGGGCCGGTCAAGCGGCTGATTGGCGTGGGAGCCGGGATCATATTCAAGGGGCCTGGCTTTTACTATACCGACTATCAGAGGTCAGTTCCCCCCAAAGCGGAGGAATCCGCGGGCGCCGCTTCCTCCTCGGCCTCCTCGGCTTCATCGGGCTCCGCATCCTCGACGTCTGAAAAGCAGAGTCCCCAAAAATAGAGTCGTAAACGGGAAAGCTCCTGGTTTTTGCCGCAAAGGGGAGGCTGCGTCGTTCCTTTTTTTGGCGTGCGGGGTGAAATCTCTTGCCCGGAGCGCCGCTTTACACTACCTTCATCAGAGAATGTTTGATGGCGTGTGCAGAGTGAGGCCGCTCAAATGAGGTGGAATCTGAACAGAGTTCTCTTGCTTTACCGCTCACAGGCAGGGGCGATTCTGTTTGCCCTGTTGCTGCTCCTGTTGGGGACGGCGGTGAGTATACTCAAGCCGTGGCCGGTGGCGTTCCTTCTGGATTCCGTATTGGGGGACAAGGGGGTGCCGGTCTGGATGGAGGGTTGGGGCAGCCGCATCGTCGAGCTCTCCCTGCAATGGCAGGTGATATTGTGCGCGGCGAGCATTTTTCTGATTCATCTTCTCTCTAGCGGGCTGGGTTCACTCCAGAACTATGTCGTTATCAGGATTGGCCTCAAGGGGTTGCGTAAAATACGCAAGCAGGTTTTTTCCTGGTTGCAGCATCTGTCCCAGAGTTATTTTCTGCGCCAGAAGCAGGGGGATGTGATTTACCGGGTCTGCTGGGATACGTATTCCTTCCAGACGCTTTTCCAGCATGTCTGGTTTTCTTCGGCGGCCAGCTTCATCGCCATGCTGAGTATGCTCTGGGTGATGTGGCATGTGAACCAGACTCTGACGGTGGTCTCCTGCTTTACGCTGCCGATGCTTTTTCTGGGGATTCGCGTCTATGGCGGGGAGATGAGTCGGCGGAGCCGAGAAGCGCACAGGGCCGATAGCCTCGTCGCCTCCTATATTCAGCAGACGGTCGCCTCCATTGCGGCAATCCAGAGCTTTGCGCAGCAGAAACGGGTGGCCGAGCGCTTTGAGGATTACAATCGCGACGCCTGGTCGCGGCGGCTCCTGCAACATGCGGCCGAGATTCTCTACCAGACGACGGTGGCGGTCATCTTTTCGGGCGGCATGGCGGCGATTATCTGGGCCGGAGCACGGGAGGTGATGGCGGATCGGCTGACCGTGGGTGAGCTGGTCGTTTTCATTACCTATCTGAGCCAGTTCTATGAGCCGCTGCAGAAGCTGATTCTGGCCGGTTCGACTCTGGCCGATTCCCGTGCCGGGGTGGAGCGCGTCTTCGAGGTGCTCGATACCAGGCCCGAGATCGTGAGCCCCGCCTCGGAAAAGGTTCTGGCGCCTGTGGCATCGCCGGAACATGTGACGGAGGCGGGCTACTCGGTCGGTTTTGAGGGGGTCAGTTTTGGATATGAGCCGGAGCGGCTGGTCTTGAAGAACCTCTCTTTTCAGTTGAAGCCGGGTGAATTCGTGGGGCTGGTGGGGCCCAGCGGTGCGGGTAAATCGACTCTGGCGCAGTTGATTTGCCGTTTTTTTGATCCACAGTCCGGGGTGGTACGGCTGGGGGGAATTGACGCGCGGCAGTGGGATTTGAACACGCTGCGGCGCTCAGTATCGGTCGTGCATCAGGAGCCGCTTCTTTTACCCGGGAGCATTCGGGAGAACATCCTCTTTGGGCGTGAGAATGCCAGTGAGGAAGAGATGCTGGCCGTATCGCATCAGGTTCATGCTCACGATTTTATAACCCGTCTGCCAAAGGGGTATGATACGGAGGTGGGCGATGGCCAGTGCCGGATAAGCATGGGGGAGATGCAGCGCATCTGCCTGGCGCGCGCATTGCTCAAGGAGTCGCCGATTTTGATTCTGGATGAACCGACGAGCTCTCTGGATGCCGAGAACCAGCGCTTCATCATGGATGGGCTTGAGCGGTTGGCCCAAAGCCGGACCACGCTGATGATCGCTCACCGGCTTTCGACGTTGACCCGGGCAGCGCGGATTCTGGTGCTGGTTGATGGCGAGATTCAGGCGGTGGGGAGTCATGAGCAGCTCCTGGAGCAGAGCGAATACTACCGGCGGGCGGTGGAATCGGCCCAGCGGCCACTCAATGCCGGTGGGGTTGCCGGTGATTTTTAACTGTTGAGCAGCGAGTAAAGAGAAAATTTTGATTGACCCTTTCCTCAAACGGGGCGATACTGTTCCTTAGCGGAAAATGGGATACATATTGTGAGCGAAAAGAAAACAGTACGAATTGGAATCGTGGGGATGGGCAACATGGGGCGCTTCCACGCTGATTATTTATTGAAGGGAGAAGTGGCCCATGCAGAGCTGGCGGCGGTGAGTGACGCCTCCTCGAAGAGTCTGGAATCTTATGCAGAGCAGGTGGCGGTTTTCGAAAGCTGCGAAGAGATGGTTCGCTCCGGAAAGATTGACGCCCTCCTGATAGCGACCCCGCACTACTTCCATACGGTTCAGGGGATTGACGCCCTGGAGCAGGGTCTGCATGTTTTGACCGAGAAGCCGATTTCGGTTCATAAGGCCGATTGCGAGCGGCTTCTGGCAGCGCATAAAAAGCCGGGGCAGGTTTTCGCGGCGATGTTCCAGCTCCGGACCGATCCGAAGTATGAAAAGATCAAGAAACTGATCTCTTCGGGCGAGATGGGTGAGATCGTCAGGGTCAACTGGATCAATACCGACTGGTTCCGCACCGAGGCCTATTATGCCAGCGGCGGCTGGCGTGCCACATGGAAGGGGGAGGGCGGCGGCGTGCTGCTCAACCAGTGTCCCCACAATCTGGATTTGCTCCAGTGGTTCTGCGGGATGCCCTCCAAGGTGCGCGGTTTCGCGGCCCTGGGTAAATATCACGATATTGAAGTGGAAGATGACGTGAGCGCCTATCTGGAATATCCCAATGGCGCCACCGGTATTTTCGTGACCAGTACGGGTGAGGCTCCGGGGACGAACCGGCTGGAGATAGCCGGCAGCCGCGGTCTTCTGGTTCTGGAGAATGGGATCATCAGCTTCACGAGGAATGAGAAGGATATGCGTAAATTCTGCGAGGAGTCCAAGATCGGCTTCGCCAAACCGGATGTCTGGGAGGTCGATATTCCCTATGCCGATACCGGTGCCCAGCATAAGCGGATCACCCAGAACTTTGTCGACGCCATTCGTGATGGGGTCTCCCTGATCGCTCCGGCAAGGGAGGGGATTCGCTCGGTGGAGCTGGCCAACAGCATCCTCTACAGTTCACTCATCGGCCAGACGGTGGAGCTGCCTCTGGATAGCAAGGCGTATGAGGAGAAGCTGAAGGAGTTGATCGCCGAGTCAACCCACATCAAGCAGACGCGTGAGGTGGAGAGCGACGATTTTTCAAAATCATTTTCAAAATAACTACCAACAAGATAAGGAAAGTAAGGAAAAAAAGTATGATTTTAATGGGAATTAGTGACGAGGCCGGCGCTTTGGTGGAAGTTCAAATCAAAGCGACGCGGGAGCTGGGATGGAACTTCCTGGAGGCACGCTCGGTGGAGGTGCCGGGCTACCCCAAGGCCAATATACATGATGTTGAGTCGCAGGCCTTTGATATCCTCGAGAGGCAGGTGAAGGAGTCGGGAGTCGGCGTCTACTGTTTTGGATCGACCATCGGCAACTGGGCCAAGAAGATCACGGATCCTTTTGAGCCAACCCTGGAAGAGGTGAGCCGGGCGATTGAGCGAATGCAGCGGCTGGGCAGCCGTTATGTGCGCGTCATGAGCTATGCGGTGGAAGAGGGGACCGAGCAGCATGAGGAGGAGCGCTTCAGCAGAATGCGCGAGATTACCCGGCGCTTCCTCGATGCAGGCATCACGCCGGTTCATGAAAACTGCATGAACTACGGCGGGATGAGCCCTGCGCACGCGCTGCGGCTCCTGGAGAACGTCCCCGGCCTGCGCTGGGTCTATGATACGGGCAACCCGATATTCAACAACGACCGGAGCAAGCCAGAACCACAGCCGAAGCAGGATGGCTGGGAGTTTTACCAGAAGGTGAAGCCTTTCATCGAGCATGTCCATATCAAGGATGCTTACTGGGATACGGAAAAGGATGAGGCGGTCTATACCTTCCCCGGGGAGGGTCAGGGGTATGTGAAGGAGATTCTGGGCGACCTCAAAAAGAGCGGCTATGAGAAGGGCGTGAGCATCGAGCCGCACATTGCGGTGGTTTTCCACGATACAAGCGTCAGCTCTTCGGCCGAGCAGCAATACCGCTCCTATGTCGAATATGGCGAGCGGCTCAACAAGCTGGTGGCAGCGCTTTAAGGGGAGTCGATATGAAGAAGTGGTTGGCGTTTTTGTGCATCCTCTCTTTCTGGCTGGGCAGTTCGTTCGCGGAAGCGGCGGAGCTGAAAATCCAGTGGAGCGAAGATTTTTCCGAAGCGGAGACTCTTGCCGATTGGCAGGGTGGCTCGGCGGCGGAGTGGCTGCCGGGGCTTGAGAAAGGCAATGCGGTCTATTTTAAAAAGGAGGAGGCTCGGGGTGGCCGCGGCATCAGTTGTCAACTGCCCAAGGAGCTTTTGGGGCCGGGCGAGCTCTTTTGCACTGCCTGGATTCGCTGGGAGAATATCAGCAAAAAGCCGCAAAGCTGGAACGGTGTCAAGTTCATGCTCATCGTCGATTCACCCGGTGGCCGGAGCTGGCCGCAGCATCAGCTTGAGGAGGGCAGCTCGGATTGGCGTCATGTGAGCTTTATCGTCAATTTGGGCGATGAAGCGACCGCACTGACGCTACACCTGGGGCTGGAGGAGGTTTCGGGCGAGGTCTGGTTTTCGGATTTGAAAATTGAGAAAATCGTCTACGATCCTGCTCTGGATGCGAAGCTGCGCCGACCGGAGATGGAGAAGACCTATCCACAGGAACGTCTGCGTGGGGCGATGGTTGCGCCCAGAACTTTTACGATTGAGGACCTCGACGCGCTCCGCTCCTGGGGGGCGAACCTGATGCGCTGGCAGTTGGTCTATACCGGCAAAACGCCCACCGATGAGGAGTACGACCGGTGGCTGGAGGAGAGCCTGGAGAAGCTTGACCGCTTCCTGCCCGAGATTGCCAGCCGCGATATGCTGATCGTGCTCGACCTGCATTCGCCGCCCGGGGCTCGCCTGGGCGATAGCGGCTACGTGACCAGCGAGGGGGGCGTCTGGAACAGCCAGCGTTACCAGGATAAATTTGTCCGTATCTGGGAAGAGATGACCCGGCGCTATCAGGGCAAAGCCGGTATCTGGGGCTTTGATCTGATGAATGAGCCGGTGGATGACCGCACGACTCCCGGCCTTGCCCGCTGGCATGGCAGGGGCAAGGGGCAATCCCTGGCAGAGCGAACGGCCCGTGCCATCCGTGCAATCGACCCGGAGCGAACCCTCATCATCGAGCCGAACCATTGGGGCGGGGTAGAGGCGATGGGCGGTTTCAGGCCGCTGGCGATGGGCAACGTGGTCTACAGTCCGCATTTCTATACTCCCCACTCCTTCACTCATCAAGGCTTTGGCGGTCGTCCGGCGACTCTTTCCTACCCGGGCGAGATTGGCGGCGTTTATTGGGATAAGGAGCAGATGCGAAAAGCGTTGCAGCCTGCCGTGGATTTTCAACAGAAATACAACGTCCCGATTTACATTGGGGAGTTCTCCGCCATCCGCTGGGCACCGGGGGAGAGCGCCTACCATTACCTGCGCGATTTAATCGAACTCATGGAGGAGTATGGCTGGGATTGGAGCTACCATGCGTTCCGCGAGTGGGACGGCTGGAGCGTGGAGCACGGAGCTGACCAAAATGATAACCGGCGAAGCCCCACCCCGACCGATCGGCAAAAACTCCTGATGAAGTACTTCCAAAAAAACTTTGAAGAATAACTCATGATTATCAAATCTGTAGCATATCCGCGGGCCGGTCTGGTGGGGAATCCCTCCGACGGCTATCACGGTAAAACGATTTCTTTTACATTCAGCAACTTCCATGCGACGGTCCTGATTTATGAGACGCCTGAGCTGGAGATTCTCTCCAACAGTCGCGATGAATCCAAGTTCGAGAGCATCGAGGATTTGGCCGCCGATGTACGGCTCAATGGTTACTATGGAGGGATACGGCTGCTCAAGGCGACGATCAAGGTCTTCCATGATTACTGCCGTGCCACGGGGGTGCAGCTTGATGAGCGGAACTTCACTTTGCGCTATGAGACGGATATCCCCAGCCGTGTCGGCCTGGCCGGCTCCAGCGCGATTATCACGGCCTGCCTGCGGGCTCTGATGAGGTTTTACGGGCTGCGGATTCCCAAGCCGGTTCAGGCGAACCTGATTCTTTCGGTTGAGAATCGCGAGCTCGATATACCGGCCGGGCTGCAGGACCGAGTGGCGCAGGTGTATCAGGGACTGGTCTATATGGATTTTGAAAGGGAGTATATGCGCTCTCATGGCTATGGGCGCTACCGGTATCTGCCGGTGGAGAACCTGCCGCCGCTCTATATCGCCTATCGCGATGAGATGAGCGAGGGGACCGAGGTTTTCCACAATGATATTCGCGGACGCTACAACCGCGCCGAGACCGATGTGGTCAATGCCATGCTTTTCTGGGGAGATTTGACGGACCGTGTGAGCGAGGCCATCCAAAGCGGCCAGAACCACGAGGAGGTAGGGCCGCTATTGAACTCCAACTTTGATAAACGCAAAGAGATTTATCAGATCAGCCAGGGGAACCTGGAGATGGTCGATGCGGCCCGCTCGGTGGGGGCCAGCGCCAAGTTCTGCGGTTCGGGTGGGGCAATCGTCGGCACCTATAAGGACGAGGCGATGTATGAGGAGCTGAGCCGCCTGCTGAGCTCGCTCAATATCAGCCTGTTGAAGCCCCGTTTCGTCGAGCCGATGAAATAATGAAGCAAGAGTGACTTGAAGATTTAAAATGAGAAAGCTGAATATGAATAAAATCCATTTACTGAGTGCAGGTTTATCCTGCGTGTTTTTGGCCGGATGCGGCACTTCGTCGGAGGCCTTTGAAAAGAGTGAGCGGGCATCTGCCGTTGCGCTTCCCTCTGCGGTAGCCTTTCAGGAAAGCGGCCAGTGGGTGCGGCCTGATGTGGCGGAGAATCCTTCAACCCGTTTGCTGGGTGAGCCGCTGGCCTCCTATGAAGCGGGGCTTGAGCGTCTGACCAAAGCGCCCTTTAACAAGGACTTCATTCTGGCCGACGTGAACTTCAACCAGGTTCGCTGGTTTACGCATTTCAGCGGCGATATCTCGGGCCGTTTTATCGAGGTCGCTTCGAATGTATCAAGCGCCGATGAGCCGTGGCCGGAGGTGCTCAATGCGCTGCTTGATGAGATCGCCCAATACCAGAAGGAGGATGGGCACTTTGGGGCAGAGGTGGATTGGGAGCAGGAGATTGATTTTGACCCGACGACCGACCGTACGGTCATGATGCCGATTCTCTGGGGCAATGGCCGCCTGTTGCTCGGGCTGACCGCCGCGGCGATGAAGTTTGACCACCCGGGCGTCAAAGAGGCGGCACGGAAGCTGGGTGATTTCTACGTCAACACGGTGTATCCCCGTTTTTGCGACCCTGAGCGCGTGGAAGAATACCGGACCGAGGGACAGTATGCCTCTGCCTACGTGACTTGCGTTTATGAAGGGATGGAAGGGCTCCTGGACCTCTACAAGGTAACCGGGGAGAGACGCTATCTGGAAAGCGCCTGTAAGTTTGCCGATTTCCATGAGGAGTTCGACGTCTTGCCGGTGGGTCACTCCCATGGCAGCCTGAGCCAGACCAGTATGCTGGTGAAGATTTACGAGGAGAGCGGCCAGGAGAAGTATCTCAAGCGCGCGGTGGAGCGCTGGGATGCGGTGGTCACGGGCGGCTACGTGAATCCGGCCGGCAGCGTGCTGGAAAAATTCTGGGTTACCGGCTACAACCGAGATGAAGGCTGCTCGGAAGCCGACTGGCTGCGGCTGAACCTGCTCCTCTGGTCCAATACGGGCCAGACCCGCTATCTGGACATGGCTGAGCGGCTTTACTGGAACGGCATCCAGCCCAACCAGTGGAGCACCGGTGGATACGGTCACCGTTTCATGGGGGTTGATGATGTGGGGCCCTTCGCTTACCTGAAGCAATCGCAAGAATCGCTCTGGTGCTGCTCTTTCCATGTGCCGTGGGCGCTCCACAAAATGCTCTCGTTTCTGGCGGTCGGCTCCGAAGCGGGGATTTGGTACAATTTCCCGATCGGTTTTGAGACGGCTGTGGATGTGGGCGAGCAGGCATGGATCGTAAAATCGAATCCGGCAGAGGATGCGAGCGGCCCGAATCTCATCGCCTATAACCTGGAGCTGCTCGGCACTCCGGGCGCCGCCGTTCCGCCTCTCCATGTTCGGATGCCTGATTGGGCGCAGGATGTGAAGGTCCGAGGCTGGAAATATGACCGCGAGACCAAGGAAGAACTGGAGATAGAGTTTGCACTGGCAAAATCAGAGCTCCCCGGGCGCAACGTGCTCACGGTTACAACGTCTGAGAAGATCACGGCGGATACCCTCACCTACCAGCTACTCTATACGGCCAGGCCGTTTTTGGAAGACCGCAGATTGCAGCGGGTTGATCTGGAAAAAGCGCTTGAAGAAAAGGTGGAACGTCTTGAGGGCGTCGCCTACCGGCAGGGTCCGCACGTCTATATGAACAAGAGCTCGGGCGCGATTGAGGATATTGAGCTTTCAGCCGTCAATAAGAAGATGGGCCCCTTCGTCGAAATGGAGGACAGGGATGACCCCCACGCTTTCGTAATCAACCTGCTTCTGGAAAGCGGGACGGAAGAATAGGAAACGCTGAAACGCCGTCGGCGCCGCCTAAGGAGAGCTGCCCGAGAGCACTTCCTTATAGACCTCCAGGTGGCGCTGAGCGATTTTGAGGGGAGAGAACTGCGAGCGCGCGACGCTCCGTGAGTTCTCTCCTCTTTCTTTTAGCTGGACGGGTGAGCTCAACGCCTGGCGGAGTACGTTCTGGAAGTCTTCCCGGTTTTGGCTCTCAAAGAGCCAGCCTGTCTCTTCGGGCAGGACGAGGTCCGGGATACCGCCAATGCGTGAGCCGATAACAGGCAGACCGGAGGCCATCGCTTCCAGGACAACCATCGGGCAGTTATCTTCGAGTGAAGGGATGAGGATGAGAGAGTTCCGGGCATAGACCTGCGGCAGCTCCGAGCGCGGGATGTGGCCGTGAAAGCGGACCCAGGAGCGGTGACGCTCCAAAAGAGAATGGAATTCCTCGGTATAGGGGGAGCCCTGAAGCGCTCCGCCGTATAGATTCAGAGCGAAGCCGAATTGTTCCTGAAGCGGGGCCAGAGCCTGGATGAGCCAGTTCTGGTTTTTGTGGTGGCAGATCGTCCCGAGGCAGGCGAGCTGCGGGTTCTGAGTCTCGCTGTCGGCGCTGGAGGGTTCCAGTTGGAAGAAGCGCTCTTCCACGGCATTGGGGATGACCCAGGTGCGCTTTGTGAGCGCTTTGACTTTGGCCTGGGTGTAGCGGCTGAGCGCAATGACGCCGCCGGTCTTGGGGAGAGTCCAGGCTTCGAGCCGTGCGGCAAGCCAGTAGAAGGAGAACGGTTTGGCGCGGTTCACTTTCGCAACGGAGCGCATGTTGCCGTGAATGGTCAACACGTTGGGGAAGCCGGAGCGGACGGCTGCCAGAGCGCAATAGCGTTCAGTTCCCTGACCGTGGACGATATCGGGCCTGATGCTCCGGAGGCGGGTACGGATGGATCGAATGCAGCCGCTATAGAGGGTTTTGAGGTAGCCGAGGGGAGAGACGGGGAGCTGGTGATAGAAGATGCGGTCATTATAGATTTTGGCCGGTGCCGGTGAGGAGGCTTTGGAGCAGGAGAGAACGTGGACCTCGCAATCGGGCCTGCTCTCTGCCAGTTGGGCAAAACCACTTAGGAGCGCATCCGGAGCGGGGCCAAAGAGCGGGGAGGGGAGCTCATAGCGCCGGAGCTCGTCGCGGTCATCGGGGATCAGGAAAGCGATTTTCACGGGACGTGGCTTTGGCTCTGACTGGTCTGGCTGGCCGGCAGAAAAGCAAACTGCGCCCGATGGGATTCAAAATCGGAGGGGTCTCCTTTTCTTTCTCCGCATCTGCGCAGTCTGCCTTCACTCATGGCCTCTACTCGGCTGAGCCAGATTTGCGATTGGTTTTAATCGGCTTGTCCGAGTCGGGTGAATCTTTCTTTTCACCTCCGCTGGAGGAGTTTTCCATGTTGGACTGGTGATTTTTCAGGAGCTTTTCCGCCGAGCCCTGGTAAAAGACCAGGCTCTCTTTATCGACTCCCACCTTGACGAGCTCGCCCGGGCGTATATGGCCGCGGAGTATCTCCTCGGCCAGGGGGTCCTGCACCATCTGTTCAACGGTTCGGCGCATTGGCCGCGCGCCGTAGACAGGGTCATAGCCTTTTTGAATGAGGAGGTCGCGGGCGGCCTCTTCGAGCTCGAGCTCAATATCCTTGAGCCGCAAACGGGCCGAGAGCTTGCTCATTTCCAGATCGAGCACCTTGATGAGGTCCTCCTTGTTGAGAGAGCGGAAGACCAGGATTTCATCGAGCCGGTTGAGGAACTCCGGACGGAAGACCTTTTTGGCCTCTTCCAGGAGCTGGCTTTTCAGGCGCTCATGGTCTGCCTCTTCATTGGGAGTGCCGAAACCGATATTGCTTTTGCGCATGGTTTCGGTACCCACGTTGGAGGTGAGCAGGATGATCGTGTTGCGGAAATCGACCACGCGGCCCATGCTGTCCGTCAGTTTACCCTCTTCGAGTATCTGCAGGAGGATATTCCAGACATCGGGGTGCGCCTTTTCAATTTCATCAAAAAGCACGACGCTATAGGGTCTGCGGCGGACCTTCTCGGTCAATTGCCCCCCTTCGTCATAGCCGACGTAGCCCGGAGGCGAGCCGACCAGACGGGAGACCGTAAACTTTTCCATATATTCGCTCATATCAAGCTGAATGAGCGAGTTGGCATCGCCGAACATCGACTCGGCCAATACGTGGCTGAGCAGCGTCTTGCCGACACCCGTCGGCCCCAGGAGCATGAAGACGCCGATCGGGCGCTTGGGGTCCTTGAGGTCGGCACGGGAGCGGCGCAGCGCCTTGCTGATGGAGCTGACGGCAGTCTGCTGACCAATGACTCGGGCGGAGAGCTCTTTTTCCATCGAGAGAAGCCGTTTGAGCTCATCTTTCTCCATTCCGCGCAAGGGGACTCCGGTCCATTTGGAGACCACCTGCGTCACATCGGCTTCATCGACGGTCACCTTTTTTTCATCCACGATGGCGCGCCACTGCTGGCGAGCCTTCTCCAGTGAGTCAGCCTTCTGGCGCTCGGCGTCACGGAAGAGGGCGGCATCTTCGAAGCGTTGCTCGGCGATGGCTTTCTCCTTTTTCTCGCGAGCCTTTTCGATATCCTTCTCCATCTCCTTGAATTCCGGAGGGGCGACTTCAGCCGCCATCCGGCAATAGGAGCCGGCTTCATCAATGACGTCTATCGCCTTATCGGGAAGGAAGCGCGAGGTGATGTAGCGGTCAGAGAGCCGGACAGCCGCATGGATGGCCTCATCGGTGATATTGGCGCGGTGGTGCTCCTCGTATTTGGAGCGGATACCGCGGAGAATATCGACCGTTTCTTCAAGGGAAGGGGGATCGACCTTGACGCTCTGGAAGCGGCGCTCCAGGGCGGCGTCTTTTTCGATGAATTTGCGGTATTCCTCCAGAGTGGTCGCGCCGACGCACTGGAACTCACCGCGGCTCAAGGCCGGTTTGATAATGTTGGCGACATCCATGGCGCCCTCGGCAGAGCCGGCGCCGACGATGGTATGAAGCTCATCAATAAAAATGATAACGTTGCGGGCCTGGCGGATTTCATCCATAAGCGCTTTGATGCGCTCCTCGAACTGGCCGCGGTATTTTGTACCGGCAACCATTCGGGGGAGGTCGAGCCCGACGATTCTCTTTTGGCGGAGAATTTCCGGTACGTCCCCAGCGGCGATTTTCTGGGCCAGACCCTCTACAATGGCGGTCTTGCCCACGCCGGCTTCACCCAGCAGGACCGGGTTATTCTTGGTACGGCGGCAGAGTATCTGCATGACCCGCTGGATTTCATCTGCACGGCCAATGACCGGATCCAGGAGCTGTTTGGCGGCCATCTCGGTGAGGTCGCGTCCAAAAGTCTTGAGCGCGGAGGGGGGTGAACCTTTTTTGCCGGGGATTTCGCCCTGCTCCGCCTCCTGGATGAATTCTTCCAGACCGGATGAGCCCTCGGCTTCCTGGCCGGGGTTACCCAGAGTTTTCAACACTTCCTGCCGAGCTCTCTCCAAGTCCACATTGAGTTTGCGCAGCACCTTGGCGCCCACCCCGTCGCCCTCTTTCAAGAGCCCCAGGAGGAGATGCTCTGTGCCAATGTAGTCATGGCCCAGGCGCCGGGCCTCATGGGCCGAGAGGGCTAACACCTTCTTGACACGTGCAGTGAAAGGAAGGTTCCCCGTGGTTTTGGGTTCATCGCCTTTGATGACTGCCTTGGCAACTTCTCTGCGCAGAACCGAGAAATCGACTCCCAGCTTGCTCAGTACCATTACGGCAACGCCTTCTCCCAGCAGTATCAGGCCCAAGAGAAGATGCTCGGTGCCAATGTAGTTGTGTCCCAGGCGAACCGCCTCGGCATGAGCCAGCTTGAGAGCCTGCTCAGCGCGCGGTGTGAAGTTATTGATGTTGTCGTCTGATGCCATATTTCTTCTAAAATCTTGTGGGGCGCATTCTGTGCCCCTCTTTTACTTTGACGGATAGCGGTCGCTCCAGATTCAATATCGTGAGGGTTTTGCTCACGTTGCCGGAGCTGGGCGGCTCTGCCTGCCGCAGTCATTGCCTCTCTTCAGAGGAGGGGTGCCCCCGTTTTTTTCAGTTTTCTTCCTTATCTTTGAGCTTTGCTTTCTGGGGCGCCTTAAGCTTCAAAATTTTCTTGCGGAGAATGTTCGCTCGTGCTTTGTCACGTTCGGTGGCGTCGAGCTTCGTCTTGGAGTCAAGCTGAAGATGCCCCCTCTGTGTAATGAGGAAAAGCTCTTCAAGGTCGCTGCGCTTGCCTTTGGGGAACATCCCCAGGTCAATCCCCAACCGAATGAAGGAGAGCAGGTTCAGCGTCTCTCGCGTTTCGATGATGTAGGAATTGGAGAGAATGCCCCAAGCTCTGCCGACATGGTTGAGAAGGGTGATTTGGCCCTTTTCTTCCATGAGGGTTTGGCGGGCGTTCTCTTCGTTTCTTACCACTTGCCGGATGACTTTCTCGAGCCGGCTGACGATATTCTCTTCCGTTTCGCCCAGGGTCATCTGGTTGGATGCCTGGAAGAGGTTGCCCAGCGCTTCGGAGCCTTCTCCGTAGATACCGCGCACGGCCAATCCCAGTTTATTGACTGCGCCGACGATCTGGTTGATCTGATCGGTCAGAGCCAGCCCGGGCAGGTGAAGCATGGCGCTTACGCGGATGCCGGTGCCCAGATTGGTCGGACAGGCGGTGAGGTAGCCATAGTCGGGATGGAACGCATAGGGTATCTTTTTTTCCAGTTCTGAATCGAGCTGGTCGACCCGCTCCCAGGCTTTGCGTATCTGGAAGCCTGGCAAGATCGCCTGCATCCGCAAGTGGTCTTCCTCATTGATCATCACCGAGATATTCTCTTCCTTATTGATGGCCAGGCCGCTGCCGACGCCGCGGGCGGTATGCTCCCTGCTGATGAGGTGCCGCTCCATGAGCGCCAGTTTATCATTGCTGCTAAAGCGGTCCATGCTCTCCAGGAGGCAGGACTTCATCGGCGGCAGGCTCAAGACGGCATCGCTGATTCTTTTGAGGATGCGCAGTCTCTCTGGTTTCTTTGCCCAGGCGGGGAAAGAGGAGTCGCAAAGGTTCCGAGCGAGCCTGGCACGGCTGCTCAGCACGATGACATCCTCTGGGCCGCGACGCGCGGCGTACTCGGCCGGAGGTATAAGAAACTCGGAGAGTGTCATTATTTTTCCTTTTTAGCGGAGAGAGAAAGCTTCTCTATTTTTTCTTTTAAATCTTTGATTTCGTCCCGTATTTTGGCCGCATACTCGTAGTTTTCCACTTCGATGGCCTCCTCGAGCATTCCTTCTTTGGATTTGACGAGGTTCCGCATGAGTGAGAGCTCTTCTTTGGCGAGCGTCTCCACAGGGGCGGCCTCGGCCACCTCGGTTTCCGCGGCCTCTTTGGGGGTCGGTTTTTTCTTTTGAGCCGTGGCGCGGGCCTGTTTGCGCACGGCCGGCTTTTTTTCGGGGACCACTTCCTGCACCGGCTCTTCGGGTAAGAGCGGTTCGGGCTCCAGCGGGATATGCTCGGGCTGTTTGCCTACGTGGCGAGTGCCGCGGTGCATTGATTTGAGCGCTTTTTCCAGCTCTCTTTCAAAGGTGATGTAGCAGGAGGGACAACCGACACGCCCTGTTTTGGACATATCCTGCTCGCTATAGCCGCAAACAGGACAGCGAATACTGGACGATTTTTCCGTAATCCTGGGGGGCGGCTCTTCCTCCTGCCCAAAAACACCTGAGAATTTTTTCAGGATTTCAATCATTGAAAAGCCAGCCGGGTCATCCACACCGCATTGCTCGGCGCAGTTGGCACAGAGGTCCAGTTTTTTGGATTTTCCGCCAACCACCTGGGTCAGGTGGACTGTCGCTTCGGCCTTGTTACACATCTGGCAAATCATAGATTATTTATCCTTCTGCGGAGAGTATCTCCGTCATACAAATATAGCCGTTCCCGAGCTTTTCGTCAAATCGTGGAAGCTGTCCAACAATTTTTTAAAGACGGGTCCGGGAGCGCCTGTCCCTATCTGGCGGCCATCGACTTCAATAACTGGTATCAGCTCCGCTGCGCTACCGGTCAGGAAGCATTCATCGGCGTTGTAAACATCGTAACGGGTCACGTTGGGCTCAGAGGTTTCAATGCCGGCCTCTTGGGCCAGGTCGATCACCGTGCCCCGCGTAATTCCATAGAGCGCCCCTGCGGAGAGCGGCGGCGTGATGAGCTGGTTCTTCTTGACCAGGAAGATATTGTCGCCGGTACACTCAGCCACGAAGCCCTGACTGTTGAGCATGATCGCCTCCTGCACGCCGGCATTATTGGCCTCGATTTTTGCCAAAATGTTATTGAGGTAGTTCAGGGATTTAATGGCCGGGTTAATCGCATTGTGGTGATTGCGCGTGGTCGGGACGGTAATGATCTTCATCCCCCTGGTATAGAATTCTTCGGGGTAGAGCTGTATGTTGCTGGCGATGATGATGATTTGCGGGGTGCCGCAACGGTCGGGACCGAGCCCCAGAGTCCCCACGCCGCGGGTGACGACCAGGCGGATATATCCATCGCTCAGCTCGTTGACTCTGCAGGTCTCCAAGACCGCCTCGATCATCTCCTTCTCCGACATCGGGATGGTCAGCGCGATTGCCTTGGCGGAGTAGTAGAGCCGCTCTACATGTTCGACCAGTTTAAAGACGCGTTTGTTGTAGACGCGGATTCCCTCAAAAATGCCGTCGCCATATAGTAAACCATGATCAAAAACCGAGATATTAGCATTTTCTTCGCTAAAGAAATTACCGTTAATATAAATTTTCATAAATTAATCTATTATACCTTTTGGCCAGGCATGACAGAGAGAGGGCGCCGCCTGTGCTCCAATCATGGCCTATACCATCCAGGCGATAAATGCTAACATCCTGCAATTCAAATATCCAGCAGAATTATTATGCTTTGTTTCAAGGGGTTTTGGATAAAAAAATTTTCTTTTTCGAGGTGGTAAGAAGAGCAAAAGCTAAAAATTCTTCTCCTGCCCCAAGGCGGCTCTTGTTTATTGGGAACGGGGAGGGTAGAATAGGTGGTGATGAAGGGAAGGAAGGATTGGACTTTGGTGAAAGTGGAGGACATCATCCCGGTGAACAAAGGGATGGCGGTCTTCCTGCAAGCCGGTAAGAAGCTTTTTGTCATACAGGTGGATATGGGGATGGGGATCGCGATGGGCCTGAGCCTGATGGGCAAGAAACATGACCGGCCGCTGACCCATGACCTGATGGGCTCGCTGATGCTCGGCTTTGGGATTGAAATGACGCACTGCGTGATCGTGGATATGCGCGAAGAGACCTACCATGCACGGCTCAACCTTTTACAGAAAAACGAGCTGGGCAAGAAGATGGTGGAGCTCGATGCGCGGCCAAGCGATTGCCTGGTGCTCTCCATCATGTTGGAAAAACCGATTTATATCTTGCCAGAACTGCTGGAGGTTTTAGAGGATGTCCGTCCTCTCTATGAGGAATTGAAACGCCCCAGAAAAGATGAGCAAGACTAATCAATTGGAAGAATCGCACCTGGTTTTTATTTATGGTGAAGACGAGTACTCGGTTAAGGAGCTGAGCCAGGAGGTTTTCGAGCATTGGCGCGGCAGCCACGGAGGGAGCGACGCGGAGATCATCGAGGCGGCGGTCTCCAATTCCCAGGAAGCCCTGAGGGCGCTGGAGCAGATGGAAGGGGCCTTGAGGACGTTCGCTTTCTTTGGGAATTGCAAACTGGTCTGGCTCAAGAATTGTAGTTTCCTGGGCGAGGACCGTACTTCGGCCAGTGCGGATGTGACCCGGCGTCTGGCGGAGGTGGCCGAGATGCTCAAAGCCTTCCAGTGGAAAGGGGTGCGGCTCCTGATCAGCGCCGGCAAGGTGGATTCGCGGCGTGTTTTCTTCAAGGCGTTGAGCAAGCTGGCGGCGACTCGGGAATTTAAGGCGATTTCAATCAGGGACCGCGGCTGGGAGCGCGAGCTTGAGCAATGGGTGCTGCGCGAGGTGAAAGAGAGGGGCAAGAAGATTGAGCCCCGGGCCCTCAATACGCTGGTTCTTTTTGTGGGGCCGAACCTGCGGCAGATGAATAGCGAGCTCGAAAAGCTCACGCTCTACCTGGGCGATGGAGATACGATTACCGAGGAGGCGGTGCTGGAACTGGTCCCCCAGGGCAAGCAATCCAGGAGCTTCGCCCTGGCCGATGCGATTGGCGAGCGTAATCTGGCCCGGACTGTCCACCATCTGGATAACGACCTGGCGGAGGTGAGGAGTAACTCGGCCATGAGTGAGCTGGGGATTCTCTATGGGGTGATCTCCAAGGTGAGGCTGATGCTGATATTGCGCGGGCTGGCCGAGCAGGGCTATGCGCGCGGCGGCGGGCGCAGCGTGAAGCTGGATTTGCCGGCCGGGCTCTTGCCCGAAGACCGGAAGTTCAATCCCTCCCTGATGAACCCCTATATGGTTTCCAAAGCTTTTGAACATGCGCAGAACTATACGCTTGAGGAGCTGGTCCAGGCGATGGAAAAGCTCTTCGAGTGCAATCGCGCTCTGGTCTTTAGCGGAGGCGATTCGGCGCTGGCGCTGCAGCGGGCGCTGGTGGGGATCGTTTCCAGGAGCGGCGACTGAACCGACAGGAAGTGAAGAGGCAGAGCAAGGTGAATCCTCATTTTGAAGAATTTTTGACCACTGCGGACGCTCCGGAACGGATGGAGCTCTTTTACCGACGGATGGAGGAGGCCGACCCCGTCGTAGCCCAGACTCTGGAGGGGATGAACCAGCGGCAAATGGAGCTTCTCTGGCGGGTGGTGAGCAGCTCGACCTATCTCACCACGGTGCTGGAGAACCATCCGCAGTGGCTCAAAAGCGATGGAGAGCTCCACAAGAATCTTTTTGACGAGGCGCAGCTTGCCGACCCGGCCACGGTCACCGAGCTGCGGCAGGAGCTGGCCGATCTCTTGCTGGAAGAGGTGGCCAATCGTGACTTCGAGGCAACCGGCCGGCTGTTGCGGCAGTTCAAAACCCGCCAGCTTTTCAAAATCGCCGCTCGTGACCTCAATAAGCTCGGCTCCACCGACCTGATTTTGCAAGAGCTTTCCAACCTGGCGGATATCTGCCTGCAGGCTGTCTTCCGACTGGTCTGGCTGCAATTGACCGAAAAAATCGGCGCTCCCTATTATAAAAATGAGCGGGGCCGCTGGGTGACGGCCAACTTCAGCGTGATTGGACTGGGCAAGCTCGGCGGCCAGGAGCTCAATTACAGTTCCGATGTCGACCTGATCTTTGTTTACTCCCGCGATGGCTTCGTCTTCAAAGAGCCACCGGAGCATGGTGAGACCCCCCGCCGCGCTCTGGATAACTACCAGTTTTTTACGCGTCTGGCGGAGGGGATCGTCGATGAGGTGAGCAAAAGCAGCAGCGAGGGGAGCCTCTACCGCGTGGACCTGCGTTTACGGCCCGAGGGTCAAAGCGGCTCGCTGGTTCGCTCGCTTCAGAGCTATGAAAACTATTACTCGCAGTGGGGCCGGACCTGGGAGCGGATGATGCTTATCAAGGCGCGGCATGTGGCCGGCTCCTCGGACCTGGGGGCAGAGTTCATCGAAATGATTCACCCTTTCTGCTATCCGCGCTATGTCAGCGTGCAGGTGCCCGAAGAGGTGGCGGCGATCAAGGAGCGGATTGAAAAAGAGGTGATTCGCTCCGGAGAGCTTCATCGCAATGTGAAGCTGGGCTGGGGCGGAATACGGGAGATTGAGTTCGTGGTCCAGACCATACAGGTGGTCGATGCGGGCAAGATGCCTTACTTGCAGGGAGGGCAGACGCTGCGGATGCTCGAGAAGCTCGCGATCTATGACCGGTTGGCCGCGGAGGACTCCCTGATCCTGCGCCAGGCTTACCGCTTCTATCGCGACGTGGAGCATCGGCTCCAGATGGAGGAGAACCAGCAGACCCATACGCTGCCGGTGAGCGCGCTGCGCCGGCTCAGACTGGCACGGCTGATGGGTTTTGAAGGGGCCGAGGAGTTTGACGCCCAGTGTACCCACTATCAGACAGAGGTGCGGCGGATTTTTGAGGAGGTGGTGCATCGAAACAATGACGCGCTTGATGAAGACCTGACGCTGCCCACGGATTTTGAAGAGAAAGAGGAGGAGTGGAAGAGCTTCCTGGTCCGCAGCGGCTTTAAGGACCCCGACACGGCTTACCGCCTCGTCAAGGTTTTTGTACAGGGGCCCGGCTATGTGCATGTATCGCTCAGGACTCTTGAGCTGGGCTGGAAGCTCTTGCCGCGGCTGTTCCGTCTCTGCCCCTCGGAGTACCGGCTGCGCTTCTCGGGGGAGCAGCAATGCTTCAAGGCCAATTTGCGAACACTCTCGGACCCGGACCGTGTTCTGGCGCGGCTCGACAGCTTCATCCAGAATTACGGCGGCCGGCAGAGCCTCTTTGAGACCTGGTTTTCCTCACCCTTCACCTTTGACCTGCTCCTGCTGCTCTTTGACCGCTCGGAGTACCTGGCCGAGGTTGCAATCAAGACGCCGGGCCTGGTCGATGAAATCATGGAGGGTGAGCAGTTGCGGCGCGTCAAGGAGGCGCGCGAAATGCTGCGGGACCTGGAGTATGGGCTGGAGGATGAGGACCAGCACGGCTGGATACGGCGCTACCACCGCGTGGAGCTGATGCGCATCGCCATGCGGGACCTGGTTGGGATGAGCGATTTTGCCCAAAACCAGGCCGAGATCAACAGTCTGGGCGAGGCCTGCGTTGAATATGCCCTGCGGGTGGTGATGAAGAAATTCCGCCTCAAGAAGCCTCCCTTCGCGATTATCGGGATGGGCAAGCTGGGCGGCCGCGAGCTGACCTACGGCAGCGACCTGGATATTCTCTTTGTCTGCACTCCCCACTGGAAGGGAGAAAACAAGGTCCAGCGGATGGCCTTCATGCTGATTGACCTGCTTTGGGCCAAGACACCCCTGGGCAGCGCCTACAAGACCGATTCGCGCCTGCGCCCCGATGGAGAAAAGGGGGCGCTGGTGAGCACGCTGGTTCGCTATGAGCGCTACTATCGCCACAGGGCGCAGCTCTGGGAGATTCAGAGTCTGACGCGCGCGCGGGTGATTTGCGGCGACGTGGAGACCGGTTTCCAGTTCATGGATATGGCTCGGAGCATGACCAACTTTTCAATCCCACGCTGGAATCTGGAGGCTTACTCAGAGGATTGGAAGGAGAAGATACTGGCCATGCGGCTCAAGGTGGAAAAGGAGCGGACCCCCTACGGCAAAGACCCGCTGGCTTTCAAAACCGGCGTGGGCGGGCTGATGGATGTGGAGTTCCTGGCGCAGATGCTCAACATGGAGTTTGGCTGGTTCCAGCCCAATACGCGTAAGGCGCTGCGGCTGGCGGCCAGCCAGGACCTGCTTTCGGAGGAGGATTCTTCGATTTTGATTGAGAACTTTGATAAACTGATGGCTCTGGAGAAGGTGCTCCGCCGCTGGAGCTATGAGGGTGAATCGGTGTTGCCCGATACGGATGCGCCGCTATTGCGCGTGGCTATCCGGTGCGGTTTTGACGGGATTGAATCTTTCATGGGGGCCCTGGCCAAGTGGCGCAGCGCTATCCGCGAGGTTTATCTGCGGCTGGCCGGCAGCGCCAGGGAGAAAGAGAAAGCGTCCATCCTTGAGAGGATAGACGCTTGAAAAAGGATTCACAATATCAGACTACTTTTTCTTGGCCGGCAGGATTGCATCCTTGGCCGCCTTGGCAAATCTGAATTTGAGAACTTTGCGAGCGGGCACCTTGACCGGTTCCCCCGTTTGGGGGTTACGGCAGACGCGAGCGCTGCGGTTATCCACTACAATTTTTCCAATCCCGGGCAGAGTAAAGCCGTTCTTGGCGTTCTTGTATGTCAGCGTAGTAAATGCCTCGAGAACTTCAGTGATCTTTTTCTTAGGCAGATCCGTTTTCTCGGCAAGAGCTGTTATTATTTGAGTTTTGGTCAGAACCTGACCTTTAGTTGCTGCTGCTTTAGCCATATCTGTTCAGTTAGTTTAGTTTAGTTTTAACGCGAACGTTAATTCCTTTTACTAGGTACAAGAATTTTTTCAAGAGAAATTTTCAAAAAACGCGGTTTTTCCTGCATTTTAGGCGGGTTAGCGCTTCCTTTCCCCAAAAATGGAGGTTCCCACGCGGATCATCGTCGAGCCCTCTTCAATGGCCACGGCAAAGTCCGAACTCATCCCCATGCTCAGTACCGGCAGCGGTGCGCCCAGGATATCTTCGCACTGTTTTTTGAGGTCGGCCAGCTTCTGGAAATGCCTGCGCGCCTTCTCCGGCTGGGGCGTCCAGGGGGGGATCGCCATGAGGCCGTGAATCTCCAGATGGCTCAGCTCGTTCAAGTTCAATAAATTTTCCAGTAATGCCTGGGGTGAATAGCCGAACTTGCTGGCTTCGCCGGCGACGTTGACTTCCAGGAGCACCGGCAGGGAGACGCTCCTCCTTTGGGCCGCCTTGTTGAGCTGCTCGGCCAGCGAAGCGGAGTCCACGCTTTGGATCATCTCAAAGAGCTGGACCGCATCGCGGCACTTATTGGATTGGAGGTGGCCAACCAGTTGCCAGCGGATGCCGGGGGGGCATTGCGAGATTTTGAGTTTGGCCTCCTGCACGCGGCTTTCCCCAAAAACCTGCACGCCCGCATCGGCGGCCCGGCAGACTGCCTGCCAGGGGTGAAACTTGCTGACGGCGACCAGCGTCACCTCAGAGGGCTCGCGTCCGCAGCGTTCGCAGGCCTGCTCGATCTCTTTTTGAATTTTTTCTATATTTGCTTCAATACTCATTATCGGTAGGGATACCTCACTTTTCTCTTAGCTACCCGGCTTGAGGGCAGGGCTGTTCTTCAGGTCTTCGGGCAGGTTCTTGGGGTCAAAGACCTCCATCTCCATCTCAATGAGGCTGACCAGCGGGACTCCTGGCTGGAAGCGGCCCTGGGAGCGGTCCACCAATACGCCGAGGGCCTGTACGGAGCCGCCCTTTTTCTTGACGATATCGAGGGTTTCCTGAACCCGACCGCCACGGGTGATCACATCTTCAATAAGGAGAATTTTTTCTCCCGGGGTGATTCTGAAGCCGCGTCTCAATACGAGGCGGCCGGCCTCCTTCTCCACGAAAATGAAACGGCAGCCAAGCTGGCGCGCCACCTCCTGGGCGATGACCAGCCCACCCATGGCCGGAGCGATCACGGTGCGTACCTGCAGGTGCCGCAGTTTTTCCACCAGGGCGGCTGCCAGCTTTTCAACGATCGGCATCTCCTGTAATGCCAATGCGCATTGGAAATATTGCCGGCTGTGAAGGCCGCTGCGCAAAATGAAGTGCCCTTCCAGCAAAGCCCCGGTTTGCCTGAAAATATCTAACGCTTCCTCATTCGTCATGCAATTATTATGGCACCAACCCCAGGGGGATACCAAGAAAAAGCGAGTGGCAGGGCGGGAAAAATCAGTTTTAGGGTCTCGGGGGCAGGCAGCGGGTGTAGTGGCCTGCAAGGGTAGGGTGCGCCCTGAGGTCCGGGGTAAGCTCTTTGCAGCCGCCGTGACGCTCGGTGCAGCGTGGGCCAAAGCGGCAGCCTGCGGGCATGGCGTGAAGCGGGGGGACTTGCCCCTGAATGGAAGAGAGTCTGCGGCGGCCCCCCAGTTGCGGTACCGAAGCCAGAAGCGCGCGGGTATAGGGATGAGCCGGCGTTTGCAGCACCTGGCGGACCGGCCCGCTTTCCACCAATTGGCCTGCATACATGACGGCGACATGGTCTGCGAACTGCGAGACGATCCCCAAATTGTGGGTGATCAGCAGAATGCTCATCTGGTGGGAGCTGCGCAGGCTGGCCAGGAGCTGGAGGATTTGCGCCTGAATGGTGACATCCAGCGCCGTTGTCGGCTCATCGGCCACGAGCAGGCGTGGACGGCTGGCCAGCGCCATGGCGATGAGTGCCCGCTGTTTCATGCCGCCGGAGAGCTGGTGCGGGTATTCATCAATCCGCAGCTCCGGTGAAGGGATGCCGACCTGCTCCAGAGCGGTGATGCAGCTCTCTCTGGTGGCGGCTTTGGGCTGGTGCAGCAGAAGCACCTCCAGGATTTGCGCGCCAATGGTAAGGGTCGGGTTCAGTGCCAGTGCGGGGTCCTGGAAGATGTAGCTGACGACTTTGCCGCGGATTTGCCGCAGTTCCCGCCGTGAAAGGGTGAGCGTATCACGTCCGGCCAGCAGAATCCGCCCGCCCAGATATTGTACGGAGGGGATCAGCCGGGCGATGCTCAGCGCGGTGATGCTTTTGCCGCAGCCGCTTTCACCGACCAGCGAAACGATCTGCCCCTCCTCTACGCTGAGTGAGAGTCCTTCCACGGCACGCAGAAGCCCCCCTTCGGTCTGGAAACCGAGGGAGAGATTTTCAATTTGCAGGAGAGGTGAGCTCATAGCGTCGGGCGCAAAAGGGGCGTAGCTGAGAAGAGGTCAGGCGAGGTTCTGAAAAACCTCGGCATGACCTCTCGCATCTTCTGGCTGGGGAAGAGCCTAGGAAATTTTAACCCAGGTGCTCTTCTTACTGCCTTTGTACATTGCTTCCATCACGGCGACGCGGTCGGCCGCCTCCATGGGGGTGACCAGCGGTTCACTCTTGCCCTGAACGGCGTTGATGAACTGGTGGATCGGCGCCGTGGGGGCGTCGGGGAGCTTGCGCCAGGGCTCGCGTCCATTGGCGCCTTCCACTTTATTGGAGCGGAAATAGAGCTGGCCCCGATTGATGATGGCGTGGCCTTCGGTGCCGGAGATGATGAGCGTGACCGGGCTTTCAATATCGACCCAGCCGGCAGTGAGCGTGGCGCTGACGCCGTTTTTGAAGTGGATGAGCCCCTGGCCCATCTCATCGGTATCTTCGTAATTGCCAACGGCCACCTGGATATCGGCGGTCGCTTTTTCCACGTCGCCAAAAATCCACATCAGGATATCGAGCATGTGGGTTCCCAGGTCGCCAAAGCCGCCGCAGCCCGATTGTTTGAGGTCGGCCATCCAGCGCCAATCGGTATCGAACCAGCGGCCCAGCGAGCCGCTATGGCAATTCCAGGCGCTGGCGCGGGTGATCTTGCCAAAAGCGCCGTTGGCCACCTGTTCGCGCAGGAAGAGAAGCTTGGGGTCTGTCCGCATGAAGTAGCCGGTGGTGAAGAGAACGCCCGCTTTATCGAGCGCCTTGGCCATGGCGTAGCTGTCTTTGGCGGAGATACCGAGCGGTTTCTCGATGAAGGCATGTTTGCCGGCTTTGGCGGCGCCTTCCACCAGCGGGCGGTGAAGATTGGTTTCGGAGCAGATCACGACGGCCTGGACTTCGGGGTCGTTCCAGACCTTGTCCGCACTGTCGCTGAGAGCTTCGCAGGAGTGGAACTTGGCCCATCTTTGGGCGCGCTCCTCCTGATGATCATAACAATACTTGACCTTCACGTCTTCGCGCTCCTTCATCTTGTTCATGAAATCGGGAGTGTGAATATGTGCGCAACCGACAAAAGCGATTGTGGTTTTTGCGGTTTCCTGGGCTTTGACCATGGCCGAGGGCATCATGGCGGCAGCCGCTCCGATAATGGCCGTCGATTTAACGAAATCGCGGCGGGATAATTGATTTTTCATTCTGGTTAATTTGGTAAAAAGTTAAGTCAGGTTGAGGACATCCTGCATGGAATAGATACCCGGCGCTTTTGCATTGCACCAGAGCGCGGCACGGAGGGCACCGCGGGCAAAGGTTTCGCGGCTGGAGGCCTTATGGGTCAGCTCCACCCGCTCTCCATCGGCGGCAAAGATGACCGTGTGGTCTCCCACCACGTCGCCGCCGCGCAGAGAGTGCATCCCGATTTCTTCGGCCGTTCGCTCACCCACCAGCCCTTCGCGGCCGTGGCGGGCGACCTCTTCATACTGTGCCTTGCGGACTTCGGCCAGGATACGTCCCAGCGTATCGGCTGTCCCGCTGGGGGCATCCTTCTTGTGGCGGTGACGCATCTCCACCACTTCAATA
>Ga0123334_1001416_pt1 | contig 30025 bp, 28 predicted proteins | sample BiotimSIPDNA_FD_89706 | JGI IMG/M metagenome (GOLD analysis project Ga0123334, IMG submission 89706) | Anaerobic biogas reactor microbial communites from Washington, USA - Biogas_R1 time_0 SIP DNA | ecosystem: Engineered > Bioreactor > Anaerobic > Unclassified | place: Washington, USA...
CAAGGAGGCGTTGTTCTCGGGTGATTACGGGATGGTCATCTTCGATGAGATCAACAACGCCATCGCCTACGGCCTGTTACCCGTGGACGAAGTAGTGGACGCGTTGCGGCGCCGTCCCGCTGGGCTCCACGTGGTCCTTACCGGGAGAGGCGCCCATCCACAGATCGTGGAGATGGCGGACCTCGTCACCGAGATGACCGAGATCAAACATCCGTACAAAGCCGGGCTGACCGCCCGTAGGGGGATCGAATACTAGCGCGGCGACCGCGAAGGAGACCGAGTGGGCCAGACCATCAGGAACCAGTGCCTGTCGGACGAGTGCTTCTTCAGGGTCTGCAAACAGGAAGTGCTTGTTCAGCGTTCCTGGGCGCCGTGGAGCCTCATGCCGGCACAGCCCGTCAGGAGTTCTCAGCCATAGGCGAGGCATTGGTTCAGCAGGGCAAGGACCTCCTGGACATGGAAAATCTCATCGACGCCGGTGATGCCAAGAAGTACCTCACCAAGACCCGGGTCGACGGTTGACGGTCCGGATTGTTGGAGATGCGCACACCGTGACCAAGCAAAAGCTGTGGACCAGGGACTTTGTGATCGTCACTGTTGAGAATTTCCTCATCGCCATGAACTTTCTCCTGTTTCTGGCGGTGATGTCGAAGTTCGTCACCGATCGCTTTGACGCGTCCACGACGCTGGCGGGGCTGACGGCGGGCATTTTCATCATCGGCGCGATCTTCGTCCGCCCCCTGTGCGGCAGATGGATCCACCATGTTGGTCAGACGAAGATGCTCTACGTGGGGGTCGCGCTCAGCTTGGCCCTCACACTTGCGTACTTCGTGGCCAACAGCCCCGGAGTCCTGCTCGTCATCCGCTTCTTCCACGGCGCCGCGTTCGGAGTCGCCCACGTGGCCACCGGGACCATCATCGCTGCTGTGGTTCCAAGGGAGCGATACGGCGAGGGCCTCGGCTACTACACGCTGAGTCAGATCTTGGGCAACGCCCTCGCGCCTTTCGCAGCTCTGCTCCTTATCCAGTACCTGAATTTCGATGCCGTGACCATCGCCTGCGCGATCGCCTCCGGAGTCGGTCTGGCGATCATCCCGTTTCTCTCCGTGAAGGATCTCGAACTCACCGACGAGCAGCGAAAGGAGGTCGAAGGCTTCAAGCTCAGCAACTACATCGAACCCGCCGCCATCCCCATCGCGGTTGTAGGCATGGTGATCTACCTCTGCTTCACGAGCATCATCACGTTCCTTGCGCTGTACGCGCAGGAGATCGGGCTGGTGGACACGGCCAGCGTGTTCTTTCTGGTCTACGCGACCGTGGTCTTCCTGGCCAGGCCGTTCGTGGGCAGGCGTTTCGATGGCAAGGGCGAGAACGCCGTCATGTATCCCGCCATAGTCATCCTCGCGATCGCCCTGGCCATCTTCAGCCAGGCGCGAAACAGCGTCATGCTGCTCTTGTCGGCGATCATCCTCGGGGTCGGCTTTGGGGCTGTGCAAGCGAGCGGGCAGACGATAGCCGTCAAACTGGTGCCCCCTCACCGGATGGGGCTGGCTACATCGACCTTCTTCATGTTCGCCGACATCGGCGTGGGCATCGGTCCGGTCTTGTGCGGCGCCGCCATCCCCCATCTCGGCTACAGAGGCATGTATCTTGCTGTGGCGTGCGTCACTGCAGGATGCCTGGTCCTCTATTGGGCGCTGCACGGTAGGCGCGTGGGCGCCTCCAAGACGGTGACGCGATGACGGCGCCGGCCGTGCCGGCCAGAGAGAAGCTCTGGACCAGGAATTACGCGGTCATCACATTCGAGAACTTTCTCATCGCGGTGAACTTCTGGCTGCTGATGCCCGTCGTCGCGAAGTTCGCTACCGATGAGTTCGGTGTCTCTGCAGCGCTGGCGGGTTTCTCGGTGAGCATATTCGTCATCGGCGCGGTCATCGGGCGGCCTCTGTGCGGCAAGTGGATACACCGCATAGGTCAGACGCGGACCATCTACGCAGGAATCTTCGTGACCGTGGCGCTCACCCTGGCCTACCTCGCAGTCGACAACATCGTCCTGCTCCTCCTCGTCCGTTTTCTGCACGGCATCGCTTTTGGAGCCAGCCATGTGGCCGCCGGCACCATAGTAGCCGGCGTTGTGCCCAAGGAGCGGTACGGCGAGGGCATCGGCTACTTCACGCTGGGACAGACCGTTGCCACCGGCATCGGCCCGTTCATCGGCCTGCTCTTGATCCAACACGGCAGCTTCGACTCCGTCATCGTCTCGAGCGCGGCCGCCTCAGCGCTCGGTCTGGTCATCCTACCGTTCCTCTCCGTGCGCAACCTGCAACTGACGCCAGAACAAGCAGAGGAGACCAAGGGGCTCAGACTTACAAGCTACATCGAACCCAAAGTGATCCCGGTTTCTGCGGTCATGCTGCTGGTCTATCTCTGCTATGCCAGCGTCATCTCATTCCTCGCTCTATACTCCGAGGAGGCGCGGCTACTGGGGACTGCGACCTTCTTCTTCATCGTCTTCGCGGTGCTCGTGCTCATCACCAGGCCATTCGTGGGGCGTCGGTTCGACACCAGGGGCGAGAACTCGATCATCTACCCGGCGATCCCTGTCTATGCAATCGGTTTGGCCATACTCAGCCAGGCGCGTCACGGCGCGGTGCTGCTACTGGCCGCGGGCGTCATGGGCTTGGGTTTTGGGGCCATACAGTCCGCCACCCAGGCCACCGCCGTTAGGATCTCGCCCCCACACAGGATGGGGCTGGCCATCTCGACCTATTACACGTTCGCCGACGTAGGCGCAGGCGTCGGTCCGCTGCTCTGCGGTCTCCTCGTGCCTGTCGCCGGCTACCGGGGTATGTATGTGGCGGTGGCGCTCGTGGCGTTGGGCAGCCTGTTTCTGTACTACGCTCTACATGGGAGGCACGCGAGCCGCCACGTGAACACATTGTGATCACATCGCAAAGGTGGTCGTTCTCGCTGGGACGGTCGTCTTCATACCGGTGGGTGGTACTGGCCACGGCCTTCTTCGGCGTCTTCGGCGCGATCGGTCTCGGGCGCTTCGGCTACAGCGCCATCCTGCCCGCCATGCAGGATGACTTGGGCATCAACAGTGCCGCCGCCGGCGCCCTGGCTTCGTGGAACCTGGGTGGCTACACCATAATGGCCGCGGTGGGCGGATTCCTGGCCGCGCGGTTGGGCGCCCGCATGGTAGCCACCGCCGGCATAGTCATCAACGCCGCCGGCATGCTGCTAACAGGCCTCGCCGACGGCATGCTTCTTGCCTCCGCCGGGAGACTCATCACCGGCCTGGGTACAGGGATGGTCCTCGTCCCCTCCATAACCCTCATGGCCGCGTGGTTCCATACGAGACGCTTGGGGCTGGCTTCGAGCATCGTCAGCAGCGGGGCGGCCCTTTCACTCATAGTCGTCGGTCTCGCGGTGCCGCCCATCATCGACAGCGGTGGAGACGAAGGCTGGCGCCACGCCTGGTACTTCTTCGCCGGAACAGCCCTGTTCTTCGGGATAGCCTATGGAGTCCTGCAACGGAACCGTCCGAAGGACGCGGTTCTCTCGCACCCGGCCCCCGAGACCGACGACCCGCCATCCAGGTCTCTGAAGTCCATGGCCCGCCAAACCGCACTCGACTTCAAGAAGATCGCCCGCTCGGGCTACGCGTGGCATCTGGGCTTCGTCTACCTCCTCTACGGTTTCGCCTTCTTGATCTACCAGACCTTTTTCCAGAAGAGACTCACGGCCGATCTCGATTACAGCAGTGAGGCCGCGGGCTATATTTTCCTGCTCGTGGGGGTAGGCGGATTCCTGGGCGGCGCCCTGTGGGGCAGCATCTCCGACCGCATCGGCCGGGGTCGGGCGCTCGCGCTGATGTTCATCATCATGGGAGCGTCCGCGGCGCTCTTTGCGTGGTGGCCGGCCACGCCGGGTCTGGTCATCTCGGCCTTCATCATGGGGCTGGCCGCCATGGGGCTGCCGGGGGTGATCGGAGCAGGCTGCGGAGATCAGTTTGGGCCCGTGCTCGCCTCGGCCGCCCTGGGCCTCGTGACCATCTTCACAGGAGTGGGCATGGTGTTCGGTCCGTACCTGGCCGGCAAGTTGGCCGACGCATCCGGGTCGCTCCGCTATTCGTACACTCTGGCGTGCGGAGTGTTCATCTTGGCAGCCGTGCTGTGTCTGCTGCTTCGGGAGACCGGGCGGGCCGCGGCCATCCGCGGCGTGCAGCTGCATCGCGAGGGTACCAGGTCTACGCCTTGTTCTCGTTCCTCATGATGATGTCGTTCTGCCGGTCACGCAGCGATGGTGGTCTAAGCAGACGGCCCCACGGCCGTCGGGCTACAAGTGCCGGAACACCCTCCAGGGCTTCTCTTCGCCATTCTCTCCCACCAGATACGGCCGGATCATCACCATGCCGTATTCGTCGATGGCCTGCTGGATAGGCTCGTCGGGAGTGAGCGACCCCGTGGTCAGCAGCTTGCGGGTGGGTTGAACCAGCACGGCGACCCCCATGCGGTGGAGCATATCGATGTTGTCGCGACCCCATATGAACGAGTCGGTCGCGGCTGCCGAACCTTGCAGCGAAACGCCGAACTCCTCCGCCCGCTCGTTCGCGAACTTGGCCGAATCTTCGCGGTTGGTCTGCCCGCCACATTGAGCCAGTAGGACGGCGTCTTTGACGAAGGTGAACGAGTTGGACTGCACGGCCTTGGCGCCGATCCAGGCGATATGGGCGTCGGCCGACTCCTGCGCCGTCGGTTGGCGTCTGGAGACCACTTCCATGCCGTACTTGGTGTTGAAGAAGGAGGTGCCATCCACAGCGGTGACGATCGGCTTGCCACCGATGGTCCACTTCATGTTGAGACCGAAGACGCCCGCGTTTATCTTTTCCCACGTGTCCAGGGCGCTCACGTCGACGATGCGCAGGTTCTTCATCACCTTTGAGATCTCGTCGGTGCAGCCGGGCTCGAACCCCGGCGCAGCCAGAACGTCAAGGACGAAGCGTTCTTCGCGGTTCTTATTGACCAAGAAATCGGTGGTGGCCTTGGTGAGCCTTCCCGAGCAGCACAGTATCCCGCCGCTGGGCGACTTCTTGTCGGTAGCCATGGCCGCCAGCAGAGCCTCGAGCTGATCGGCCCGCGCGGCGAAGACCGCCGGGTTGGTGTGCTTGTTGATCACCACGGTCTCGGTACGCTGATCGCCCAGAAGGGCCATGGTCTTGCTGAGTTCCACCGCCACCGAGTAGCCGAGCAGGTCGATGTGGTTGGTGAAGCCCATCCCGCGGCCTTCGATGACCTCGGTATAGGAATCACCCGGCTCTCCGACGTATCCCGCCTGATGGGGATTATCTCCGTTCCGTAGGGCCTCAAGGGCATAGGTGACCTCTTGTCGGCTCCCATCGTCGAAGACCATGGTCACTTTCATCTCTTTGGGAGTAGGCATCTTGGTTCCCCTCGTTCGTGTCGCAGCTGAGCGCACCTAGAGTACCAGGTGCGTCGCGTTGGCGGATGGAGATACCGGCGCCGGGCGGCCGGCGGCGTGACAGGGTTCCTAGTCAGGCGAGCGCGCGGTACCAGACGTTCATGCTCTCGATCCGCCCAGCGATGTTCGTGTTGTTCACCAGCGTCCCGGCATATGTGTAGCCTTGACGGGCAAAGACCACGTTCATCCCGAGCGAGGTGGAGCGGGCGATCGTGAAGGCCATACGCACCCCCGTGTCGATGACTTCCCGCTCGAGAGCCTGCAACAGCAGACCTGCGATGCCGAGTCCGCGCCGTTCCGGCAGTGTCGCGAAGTCCGTCATCTCACATGCGGCCAGGGAGCGCAGCATCTCCGCCGAGGCCGCGGCGATGACCTGCTCGTTGGCAGCATCGCGCGCGAGGAAGTATGCGGTGCCGCTGCTCATCGTCTGGCGGATGAACTCCGCATCGCCGATAGGAAACGGATACGTGGCAAAGACGCTGCCATATAGAGCGGCGAGCTCGCCGGCATCGGAACCGTCGGCCGCCTGAAGCAGGATGCCGTCATCCGCTCGGCTCTTGCTCGTATCCCCATCGCGCGCAGACGCGCTCTCGAGGATCGCCGCTCTTATCACTTTCAGCGATTGGTCGGTGAAGCGCTCGCGCTTCCGCCCGGGGTCGAGAAAGCGAGAGCAGAAGAGGAGATCCGGTCCGCCTGCGGCCCCCGGGATCCGTGCTTCGATCTCGTATCCCGCTCCAAGGAATGCGTCCTGGCGTTCTTCAGAGATTTTCGCGAAGAGCTTCGAGTACCCGTGTCGACGGGCAAGCCGCTCCATGAGCGCCAAGTCGTCCTCAGCGCTCTCTCCCGGCTTCAGAAGATAGACACGGTCGCTCAGCCGGCCGTGCTGCACGACGGCGCCGCCGACATGCTCAACACGGTCCACGCCGGCGGGTACAGGCAATGCGGACGTGGGCACAACTATCTCACTCATCCGTTTCGTCCGCCCGCCGCCGCAGGCGTTCGGTGTTATCCGGAACGAGCGCGCTGATCTCATCATTCGATCGAAGCAGCCCCGCCACGCCGCAGGCGGCGACAGCCGGTGTCTCCGGGGCGCTACGATCACAGTCGCTGCAACGCCAGTCACAGGGCGATCGATCGTAATTGGCCGGCTCGACGTAGCTACAGATCACACCTTCGTAGTTGCGCAGGCTGACCCTGTCCGGCGCCGAGGAGATGAGATAGTTGGGCATGACCGGGATCTTGCCGCCCCCATGCGGCGCGTCGATCACATATGTGGGAACGGAGAATCCACTGGTGTGCCCCACGAGACTTTCAATGATCTCGATCCCCTTGCTCACGGGTGTCCGGAAATGTGACAGTCCCTCAGAGAGGTCGCATTGATACAGGTAGTACGGGCGCACCCGATTGGCCACGAGACGCTGCACGAGCTTGCGCATGATCCGTGTACAGTCGTTGATCCCCGCGAGAAGGACTGATTGATTGCCGAGCGGGATACCGGCGTCGGCCAGCCGGGCAAGCGCCGCCTCGGCCTCGGGGGTCAGCTCCTTGGGGTGGTTGAAGTGAGTGTTTATCCACAAGGGATGGTGCTTCCGGAGCATCGCGCACAGACTTTCGGTGATGCGATACGGCAACACCGCCGGCATTCGAGTGCCAATACGGACTACCTCAACATGCTCGATCTCGCCCAGCGCACTGAGGATCTCGTCCAGACGCTCGTCACTCATCATGAGCGGGTCCCCACCTGACAGCAGGACATCCCGCACGGCGGGAGTGGAGCGGACGTATTCGAGAGCGGCTTCGATCTCGGCGGGCTCAGGGATTCCATCTACCTCACCGACGGTCCGCTTCCGCGTGCAGTGACGACAGTACATCGCGCAAGTGTTGCTCACCCGCAGAAGCACGCGATCAGGATAACGGTGCGTCAGCAGTGGCACAGGGCTGTCGGCATCCTCGGCAAGAGGATCGGCCATGTCGCAGTCTTCGACGATCAGCTCGTCGGGACTTGGGAACGCCTGCTTGAAGACAGGGTCGTTCTGGAAGTCGTCCCGGTCGACCAGCGAGAGGTAGTAGGGGGTGATGGAGAGGGGGAATTTCTCGATCGTCTGCGAGAGTAGGACCCGCTCGCCGGGTTCGAAGCTCCGACCAAGGAACTCCTCGATCTCCTCAAGGGTCGTTATGGAGTTGCGGAGCTGCCAGCGCCAGTCGCGCCACCGGGCGTCGTCCTGTAGTTCGCTGAGTACGCAAGGCGCGGGGGGTCGAGCGGTAGACGAGGGCATTCGATAGAACCTCCTGTGTTCGGCAACAAGCCGGCACCGTCACATCAACCGGCCACGAGGGCCGGAGTTCTCCTGTTCAGGGGGAGCGAGCCGAAGACCGGGAGTGCCGAGAGCGACGGTTGCGTCGGTGCAAGTCGCCTCATTCGGCGTGCATGACACCGCGGCCGGTCGGACGAGAAGTCATGGGCCGCAGTGGCTACACCTACGACATGCGGCCCCAAAACACCGTCTCTGCCCCCTTCGTTCTGCGCATGACCACAGCCGCTTCGGCACGAAGCCACCGCGATCTTCTACGCACCTCTGCATGGCGGCTCGTGTACCCGCAGCACGCTTATGAGTGGAGTCGCGAGCCGATTCGCTTGCAGGATCAGTGATTCATTATACCAAGACCATGCCGCGGCCTTGTTTCGGGACCGCCTCAAAGTCGATGAATCCCCGTTCCACGTCCAGAGATATCAGACGCACTTCGGTGCGATCTCCAACATCGAGCCCCTCGAAACCTTCGGTCAATCTTCCCTCCACGGGCAGTGCGAGTAGCCGCACCCACGTGCCTTTGGGGGCCGCGCCGCTGACGATGGCGTCGAACTCCTCACCGACCCTCGAGTCCAAGAGAAGCGCCGCCGCCGACTTGCCGATCTGCCGCTCCACCTTCGTGACGATATCCTCCTGCTTCGTGCAATGGGCCGCCAGCGCGTCGAGTTCGGCCTCATCGTACGGCGGAGCTTCCCCGGCAAGGGCCGCTTTCAGCAGACGCTGCGTCACAAGATCGGTATAGCGGCGATTGGGAGCGGTGGAATGCGTGTAGTCCTTGAGCGCCAGACCAAAGTGCCCCGGCGCCTTCTCACCCGGACCAGTGGCCACATACTCGCCCGAGCCCAGCAGTTTCACAATGGCAAGAGAGATGTCGGGAAAGCGTACGGGATGAGTCGCGGCTACCTTCTCGAGGAATCTCTGAAGCGCGCGTGAGTCGGGGGAACGAGAGAGATCGAACCCGTATCCTTCGGCGATATCGACGATACGGCCCCAACGCCTGGGCGTGCGGACCACCCGGCGGATGGAGGGGAATCCTCGTCCGGCAAGGTAGCGCGCGGTGACGCCGTTGGCGGCGATCATGAGGTCCTCGATGATGTCCTTAGCCCGGTTCCTCTCGTCTATTCGTAGATCGACGACGGTATCACCGTCAAAAACAGCCCGCCCCTCGATGGTCTCCAGATCGAGAGCCCCCAGAGAGCGGCGTAATAGCCTCATACGGCGAGCGGCGCCCTCCTGGGCGCGCAGGTTGTCGGCCAGTCCGTTGTTGGCCAAGACCGCCTCCGGCATCGCTTCTTGGCCTGTCAGCCAGGCAGCGACATCTGCGTAGGCCAGCTTGGCGTGGTTGATCACCAGAGCCCGGTAGATACTGGAATCCTCCAGCGATCCGTCCGGACCCACCACCATCTCGACAACTACGGCCGAGCGCTCCTCTTGGGGGTTCAGCGACGTCAGGTCGGTGGACAGCTTCTCCGGCAGCATAGGAAAGATCTTGGCTGCCGTATAGATGGTGGTCGTGTTGTGCTGAGCGTGGCCATCGACAGCTCGTCCATGCTCGACGAGCTCGTCCACGTCGGCGATAGCAACATAGATCTTGACTCTATCCCTTGGCAGGACCTCGGCCACGGTGAGTTGGTCAAGATCACGGGAATCGTCGTTGTCAATAGAGCACCAAGCGAGGTCTCTCAAGTCATACAGTGCATCCCGGCTCCCCGCCGCCGGTCCCTGTATGGTGGCCAGCTCGGCAAGCACATCAGCGGGGTATTCAGAGCGCAACCCTCGTTCGAGCATCGCCTTCTCGGCCAGATCTATCAGAACAGAGCGGTCGTTCTCGTGGAGGGAAGTCATATGACACTCCTGTAGCGTGTGAAAGAGTGACTGGTGTTAGAAGAAGGTCTCGCACTCCATTCCCAGCGCCTCGGCAGCTTGAGCCATCACCCGGTCGGCGGTGGCCAGAGTCGTGACGCCGGCCGCCTGCATGATGCCAAGGTGCATGGCGTCGAGAGTGCGCAGCGGGATCTCCGGGAGAGAGCCGAGCAGGGACTCCGCAACCAGGAACGATTCAATGGTGTGGGGTAGCAGCACGACATGGCCCCCGGCTATGTCGCCTTCGAAAGTGGCGAGCACCTTGCCCTGCGTCAAGAGGTCGATGTGCCCCTCTCTGACCCGCCGTGCCGCGAGCGATCTCATCTCGATCTTCGTAAGAAGGCTGACGTACACGGGATAGACGGACCTCACGTATTCCTCGACATCCTCGGATCGTGATTCGTTCACATACCACTTGGCCAGGGCGCTGGTGTCGAAGTAGGCGCTCTGCACGGCTATCCTCTCTCGCGGTCCTGTCTGATCAGTTCTTCACTCGGCACGGAGAGGTACGGCATGCCGGCACGCAGGTCGGAATGACTGGGAGCCGACCGGGACGGACCAGTGGCCACGAGCTTGGCGAGGACGCGCCCATGGCGGGTGATGAGGATCTCCCGGTCTCTCTCGACGATCTCCCCCAGCGAAGAAAGGGAGTCTCTCAACTGCCGTATGGACATGCTCCGCACCCGACACCCCCAGAAACGTGATTTGTGCCACATTTTGTTTCCTTGTAGCACAACTGCCTGGGTCGCGCAAGGGGAGCACATGGCACCGCGCGCGGGGAGAGCACGATGTGTGATCCCTGCAATCGGTCTACTCGATCCCGAGCCGGGCCGCCTCCTCCGGCTCCTGCCGCTTGAGCAACTCGAAGTCCGTGTATTGCGTAAGGATGTTGAAACCCCTGAGCAGATCCACGAAGTCGGCGGGGGTCGATGCGTCGGCGATGTACGCGTTCGCGGCGGTCTGGTAGCCGGTGTAGGCGGGTGGGCTGTTTATGCCGTGCTCGATCCTCCACAAGCGTAGCTGCGTCTCATCGAACGTCTGCTGCTGCCGTCCGTAGGCCACAAACTTCTCGATGTACTCCTCCTTCAAAGCCTCGACCTGCGGCTGCACGGTAGCCGGATCGGGCATGCCCTCAAGGAGGGTGGTGAGCCTGGCGAGGCAGTCGTTCCACGCGGTGATGGTCGCGGTGGCCAGCGCGGTCCCGCCCATCTTGGCGATATCCTCCGTTTCGCCACTCGCCCCCGCGGCTGTGGTCTCCGAGGTCTCGCCCGAACCGGCCGCCACTGTCGTGGCCGCGCCGGTGTCATCGCCACCGCCGCATCCGGCCACCGCCGATGCCAGAGAGAGCATCATCAAGGAGAGCACGACCGCGAGGACGGACCGCCCGCATGCGTGGGTGCTACATCGAGCAGACCCGCTCTTCATCCTTCCCCTCCCCTTTGCGCCTATGGGCCCGTGTGCGTCGGCCCAGGATATCAGGGAGGGAGGGGTCAAAGGCAGGTGGGACGGCGCGACCGTCGTTCGCGTTGGTCCTGGAGCAGCCGGTCAGCCTGTGGATGACTACTCCGGTGCCACGACAGTGTCCGCGTCTGCTTGGACGGGGTAAGACTCCCTGACCGGGTCCGTTATCCAGACCTCGACCACCATGCCCGCCCGGATGTCGTCGAAGGTGAACTCGACGTAGCCGCCGCCGAAGCGCTTCAGGAGCTTCGTGTCCTTGGTGATCGCGAGCGACGCCTTATCGTAGTCGAGTCCCTGCGGTGACGTCTCCTCGACGAGGATGGTCCCAAGTCCATCGAATCGCGGCGTGATGCTGGTGACGGAGCCGCGGATCGACGGTTCACTGTCGGGTGGAGTGAGTGAGGCGCAGCCACCAAATGCGGCGGGGGCGAGCATAGCCGCCAACGCGAGGAGTGTGAACAGGCGTCGGAGATGCTTCATGGCGGACCTTCCTTCAAGAAAAGATCACAGCGGGCGCTCACTGCCCACGGTCGATCAGCTGTAATCCTAACCGGTTCGCGTATAACTGGCACAGCACTCCCTAGACAGTCGGTGCACCATGTCGGCAGAGATCGGTTGGGACTGGGGCGGTCTCGGGCAAGAAGCCGGCACGGGGCTACGTTCTACGAAGCGGCCGGTAGCACCTCGAACCCCTGCTCGGCGAAGTGAGCGTCGAACGTGAAGACACGCCGCAGACCGAGCTTCCGCATCGCGGCGAAGGAGGCGCAGTCGACCAGGGAGAGGTCGCGGCGCCCGCCGGTCAGGAGTCCAGCCACCGCCTGGTCGTGCAGCGCCTCGCCGATCCACGAGATGTTCACCCACGGAAGCACATATGCAGTCAGAGCATCGACCGCGGCGACCCCGAGCCGCCGCTGCAGGAGCGCTGTCAGCTCAACGATCACGTAGTTGCTGATGTGGAGAGTCGTGTCGAGGCGGAGCAGTTCACCCCACGTGCGCGAGGCCTCCGCGTAGGCGCAGTCGTCCCCATCGAAGACTGCATAGAGCGCCGAGGTGTCGAGAAAGACCCCATCGGTCAGGGCACTTTTTGCGGACGAGCTGCTCACGACCCTGCGGGAGGCAGATAGGCCTCATCGAGGTAGTCATCGTGCCGGATGGCCACGTCACTCAGCCCCGAGCGGAACCGCCCGCAGACGTCGAGCGCCGTCAACCGCCCCTTCTCGTTGTTGAAGGTCCTAGCCTCCTCGTCCAGGAAGCGGTCGACGCTTCGCCTGATGAGCTCTGCGACCGAGACCCCCGCCTGCCGGGCGGCTAGGTGAAGGCGGCGGCTCTGCTCCTCGTAGAGCTGGATCTGGGTGCGGATCATAGGCAGCCCCCCTCGGTGACCCAGGGCGATTACACTATAAGCATCAGTGATGTATACGATAACACACGGCAAAGACTTTACGGTCCGTCGATGCCACCTGTGGAGTATGGCTGAGCCATAGCGGACCAGGCTCTGGTACGACGTTCGCAGGATGACGTAACAGTAACGCCGCCCGCTAGAGAAGCTGTCTGAATTCCTCAACCGTGAGACCGGCCTGCCTTACGATGGCCCTCAGTGTGCCCTTTACTATCTCATCATGGTCGGGAACAGTGATCAGCCGGTGAGGTGCTGCGATTTGGCGCGGAACAGAAGGACGGTCACCCTCTTACCTCCACGACCTCCTCGTGAATCGAGGGCGGAATAGGCTCGCCGTGTGCTTCGAGAGTCTCCGGGTATGCTTCTATGGGTTCCTGGATGTTGACCACTGCGGCTTCACGTGTTGCGCCTTGAGAGATGCACCCCGGCAAGGAGGGCACTTCGGCAACGAACATGCCGTCTTCGTCTTGTTCGATAAGGACTCGGTATTTCATGACCGCCTCCGTATCGGGAATCCAGGATTCGCGGGACTCAGTTAGGTGGTCCTAAGTAGACAGCTTTTGAACCCGCGCCCTGAACTGTCTACTCTGTTCGGTACGACTCCATCTCGGTGACGGAACAACCTGAAGACGACGTCGACTGGCGGCCGTCAGTCGTTGGTTTGGCCGCCGCACCTGCTAGTCTTGTGAACGGGTGCTACCCAGACTCAGCACTCGTTGTCGCACGATCGTGGTCGCGGCCAGCATATCCTGTAACAAGCGCTCGTTGACCTGGAAGTTGCCACCGTAGTCCGCCGCATTGCGCGCCCCGTGGGCCTTGTCAAGCACACGCCAGATATCCCGCGACACGCCCACCGTGTGTTCCAGAGACTGGAACACGATGTACCGAAGGTCGGATCGGTAGCCGTGCCAGCGAAGGGCGGCTAGGGCGAAGGCGTGCGAGGCACCGTAGGCAAGCTCGAACCGACTTTCCAGGGAGAGCGAAGCGACTTGGGCGTCCTTGAACTTGGCTTCTCCGAGCTTCACCAACCCATCGAACTCATCCTGGTTTGGAGGTTCATTCTTGAGCTTTCCAGCCCTCACGAGGTTTTCGAGATCAGGCAAGGTCATCTTCCGACCCTAGGACGAAGAGTTTCGGGTGCGTCGCCACGTTTTCCAGGAAATGATTGTGATCTTCTCGCCGCCGTTGCCATTCAGCAAATGAGACTATGGTCGGATTGATGGGCCTCGCCAGCATCTGCTCCGCTTTGGTGAGCGCGGCGTATGCCTCAGCATGCAGGAGGTCCTCGCTCACGACCATCAGGTCCACGTCGCTGGACGCGCTATCCACTCTCTTGGCTTGCGAGCCGTACACGAAGGCCACTCGAATCCTGCCCGCGAGCGGATCCAACGCCTCTTGTATGGGCTCAACCAGTCCGACCGTCTTCCTCACCAGACCCCGCAACTCCTCGAACACGGGCGACTCTGGATTCGCCTGATAGTGCTTTTCCCAGCCGACACTGCGAACGGTAAGGAGACCACTTGCAGTCAGGCGTCTCAGTTCGCGGTGAACGGCCCCTGTACCCGAGCCTGCAAGCGCGATGACTTCCTTCGAGAGGAAGCTTCTGTCCGGCTGGCCAAACAAGATGCCGAGCACCCTCTGCTGCACCTTCGTGAACAGGGCATCGGCAAGTCGAACGTGTTCTGGTTCTTTGATTCCCATATTGGGAATAGTAATACCCATATTGGGAATTCTCAATAGTTAGGTCTCTGGCCATCGGCTGGGCGATCGGACAGAACAAAGCAGCGATCTGCAGCAAGAACGTTGTCTTTTCGACAACAAGAGGTGGCGGGACCCGGATTTGAACCGGGGACACCATGATTTTCAGTCATGTGCTCTACCAACTGAGCTATCCCGCCACAAGGGCTGCGGCCCCGCCTCTCGGACGGCGACCGCCGCGGCACGACACCATGGCGCACAACGGCGCCTTGATGCCTCAGTGCCTCATGAGACTCTGAGGCGGGAACGACGGGACTCGAACCCGCGACCTCCGACGTGACAGGCCGGCGTTCTAACCAACTGAACTACGTCCCCGCAAAACAGGCTCCGAGATTATCGCATGTCTTGGGCTCCGAGCAAGTGGGCGCAGCAGGATTTGAACCTGCGACCCCCTGCTTGTAAGGCAGGTGCTCTCCCACTGAGCTATGCGCCCGAGCGTTTTACATGCGAAGTGCCCCCAGGGGAATTCGAATCCCCGCCGCCGCCTTGAAAGGGCGATGTCCTAGGCCGCTAGACGATGGGGGCGCATCTGGCGCTGTGTCGGTCACGGCGGGCGCTACACATGCCCTCGTGCCGCTCACAGCCGGGAGATGCTAACACAACTGCAGCGCGAGGGCTATCTCGCGCCGGTACGGGGGCTTTCTCCCGGCAGTCCGAGGGCTATCTACTGTGCGGCCCGGCGCCTTTGGTACTGCTCTTGCCCATATCTATACGGCTTGATAGCCTGAGCGCGATGGCGTCTAGCCGCAAACCTGAGTACACGCGCCCGCTGGGCGATGTCTTCCTTGCGCCCAGAGGGCGGCTCCAGCGCAATCGCTGGTGGGTGTTCGCCGTCGCGGTAGTGCTCGAGGTGTTGTTGGTCCTCGTGATGTACTGGACCGACTCCACCGTACATCCCCTCGCCCCGGTGGGAGCCGGCGTTGTGTTCATCTCCGTCGTCGCCGCGGGATTCGCCGGCGCACTCGCGGGCCTGATAGCGGCGCTGGTGGGTGTGATCGCGTCGTTTCTGCTCCTCGCCGACTTCGACACCGGCGCCGCGATCGTCAACGCGGTCGTGTCGGGCATCATCTGGTGCGGCGCCGCCGTTGCGACCGGTCTCTTCGTCTCCTACCTGCGCCGCCAAGTGGCACGGCGGGAAGCTGCTCTGGAACAGGCCCTATCCCACTCCCTGTCTTCAAAGAAGCAGCTGGAGCGCGTTCTTGACTTCACCCCCAACTTTCACGAGGGAGAGACACCCGCCGAGGTCGCCCGCGCCATCAGCGACGCCGCCGTTGAGACTTTCGGTCCCGACGCTGTACGTTTCTACGCCGTCAAGGACGAGGCGCTCGAGATCCTGGCCCTCACCAACCCTACAGGAAACATCGTTCCCGGCCACAGAATGCCGATCTCGCAACTCTCCAATGTGGATGAGATGTTTGCTCAACACCGGCCCGACTTCGCCCGCGACGTGCGTGCCCTGGACGTGAAACCGGTGGCGCAGGACCTCTTGGACAACCTACGGGTCGCCTCGGTGATCCGGGTCCCCATAGTGGGCCCCAAGGAAACCACCGGCCTCCTGGCCTTGGCCTGGACCCACCCCATCGAGCGGCCTTCGGACGAGATCCTCGCCATCATGCAGCGCTTCGGCGATCATGCGGGCATCGCATGGCAGAACGCCCTGAGGATGGAGGCTCAACGGCGGGCGGACGACCTGCACCGCACGCTCGAACGCGTGGTCACCCTGGCCCCCACCTTTCACATCACCGGCACCCGGGAAGAGGTGGCCAGCGCCATCTGCGAAGCGGCGGTGAAGACGTTCGAGTGCATGGGCGCGTCGTTGTACCGGGTGGAGGGCGACAGGATGACCGTGCTGGACTCCATCCCGGCCGTGGTGTCGCTCACGCCGGGCCGCACTTTCCCGCTAAGAGAAGACATGCCTCTCGCACACGAGATACAGAGCCCTGTGCCCACCTTCGTGCCCGACATCACCGATGTGACCCGGGCCAATCGGCCTTGGTCGCCGGAGGTGATCGAACAGGTAGGCACCCGCTCGGCGCTCTATGTGCCCCTGCGTTTCGACGAGAGGGGCCCTCAGAACCTGCTCGTGCTCGTCTGGGAGAAGTACCGGGTTGAGCCTGACGAGACCTTCCTGGTAGTGGTGGAGCGGTTCGCCGACCAGGTCGAGCTGGCCCTGATCAACGCGTCGGCCGAACGCCTGCACGCCAGGCTGGAGGCCAGCCTATTGCCCACCACACCGGTCGACCACCCGCTGGTGAACGTCACCACCCGCTACCGGACAGGCGAGCAACGCCTTCATCTTGGAGGCGACTTCTTGGGTTCAACGGTCGTGGGAGAGCGCAACCTGAGCTTCATCATGGGCGATGTCAGCGGCCACGGTCCGGATGCCGCCGCCCTGGGAGCCACGCTCCGCTCCACGTGGAAGGCGCTGACTATGGCGGGAGTGAGCACCCCCGAGACCGTCGATGTGATGCGCAAGATGCTGCTGGCTGAGAGGACGCAGCCCACCATCTTCGCCACCATCATAGCGGGACACATAGACTTCGAACGCAACACCGTCTCGTTTGTGAACGCCGGTCACATGCCCCCTCTCCTCATCGCCGGAGAGGTCGCTTCCCTGGATACTCAGCCGGTCCCGCCGCTCGGAGTGGGCGACGACCATCTCCTTCCCAACCACGAGTTCCCACTGCCACAGCGATGGAGCCTCTTCTGCTACACCGACGGGCTCATCGACATCCGCGTCGCCCCGGGCTCCACGCGGCGCTACGGCGAAGACCGCCTGAGGCAGCGTCTCGGGGCTTGGGCCGAACGGCCTCTCGGCGCCGAGCAGCTCGACATGCTCATGAACGAGCTCGAGGCGAACAGCGGCGGCCGCTTCGCCGATGACGTCGCCATTCTGCTGATATCCACCAAGAACGGCGAAGCGGCACCGTCACCGTAGCCCCCGTACAGTCCGTGTGCTAGGCTTTGCGCCCGTGAACACCTCTCCCCGCAGCAGCGTACTCATCGACCTGGCCGCCATCCGCCACAACGTGGCTCACCTCCGTTCTTTGCTCAGCCCGGGCAGTCGCATTTTGGTGGCGGTGAAAGCCGACGGCTACGGTCACGGCACCCTACCCGTGGCTCGAGCCGCCGTCGCGGCCGGAGCGCACGGGGTCGCGGTGGCCACAGCCGAGGAGGCGGTGAATCTGCGCGACGCCGGTTTTCGCGGCGGCATCCTGGTCATGGGTCCCCTCTACAGCCTCGACCAGTACGAGGAGATGGCCGGACAAGACGTCGATTTTGCTGTGGTGAGCGACCATATGGCCGGAGTCCTCCCCACCCTGCGCGGATCGGGCCTCAAGCTCCGCGTGCATCTCAAGATCGACAGCGGCATGAACCGCCAGGGGCTCTTTCCCGAGCAGGTGGACCCGTTTCTCGAGTCCATCAGAGGCATCCCCGAGATCGAACTCGCCGGCGTCATGACCCACTTCGCCTGCGTCACCGAAGACCCCGGCACCGTCGACTTTCAGCTCGAGAGGTTCCTCCCCGCCGTCGAGCGGGTGCGCCGGGAGTGGCCCGCCGTCGTCGCCCACGCGGCCAACAGCGCCGCCACCGTCTGCGCGTCACACTCACATCTCGACATGGTGCGGTGCGGATGCGCCGTCTACGGGCTTTCTCCCTGGCAAGAAGACGCCCTGTCCGAGGGCCTGCTCCCCGCCCTCGCGTGGCGGTCGCAGGTGGCCCTCGTCAAGAGGGTGGCCCGGGGAGAGGGCGTCGGCTACGGCCACACCTTCAGGCCCGAGCATCCCACCGACGTAGCCCTGGTGCCCATCGGCTACGGAGACGGGGTGTTCCGCGCCCTCAGCAACAACGGCGAAGTGCTCATAGGAGGCCGACGCTACCCGGTTGCGGGCCGCATCTCCATGGACTCGTTCGGCGTCGACGTGGGTACCGACGGAGCGGTGCACGTGGGTGATACCGTGACGCTCATAGGGCCCGACGGCGACGACCGCATAACGGTGGAGGAAGTCGCCAAGCGCCTGGGCACCATCAACTACGAGGTCACCTGCGACATCGCCCTGGACCGCAGCGAGCGGCGTTTTGTGAACGGCCACGACCAGCATGCCGCAACCTAGGTCACCTCAGATGCGGCCTCCGGAGGCGGGAGTGGACGGAGAAGAGGGCTTCTACCGGGCGATCCTCGACCACGTCAGCGACGGTGTGTACTACGTCGATCCGCAGCGACGCATCCTATATTGGAACGCCGCCGCTGAAAGGATCACGGGCTACTCGGCGGACGAGGTGCGCGGCTCGTCGTGCGCCGACGGCATACTCATGCATGTGGACGATCACGGCACGTCGCTCTGCAAGGGGGGCTGCCCGGTCTCGGCCACGCTCGCCGACGGCGAACCACGTGAGGTCCAGGTCTACCTGCATCACAAGGAGGGTCATCGGGTTCCCGTGCTCGTCCGCACCAACCCCGTGCGCGACTCGAACGGCGACATCGTGGGGGTCATCGAGACATTCAACGACAGTTCGGCGCTCCTCGACGCCCTCAAGCGATTGGACGAGCTCAGTCTCGCCACCGAGACCGACCACCTCACGGAGGTGGGCAATCGCCGCAGCATGATGGATAGGCTCGACGCCTCACTGCGGCAAGACCGGCGCTCGAAGAGCAGGATGGGACTACTGTTCATCGACATCGATCACTTCAAGCAGGTCAACGACACCCATGGCCACGAGACCGGCGACCGTGTATTGAAGATGGTGGCGCAGACCCTTAAGCACAACCTGAGGACCACCGACGCCATCGCCCGCTGGGGCGGAGAGGAATTCCTGGCCATTTTGGAAGGCGTCACCGAAAAGACCTTGGCGGCGACCGCGGACAAGCTCCGTATGCTGGTCGCCAATTCCTATCTGACCGAGAAAGACAGCGAACTGCGGGTCACCATCTCTATCGGGGCCACTCTCGTCCGGCCGCTCGACACGCCCGACTCACTGGTCTCACGCGCCGATACCCTGCTCTACCGGAGCAAGGCCGAAGGCCGCGACCGGGTCACTTTCGAGCCTTAGAGCTCATCCTTGTCTGCCGGCGCATCGGGTGCGTCCGCGGGCTCAGCCGCTGTCGGCTCCGCGGCCGGCCACCTCTGTTGAGGCAGCGGCAGCCCACACGACTGGCAGAACCTATCTCCCGGAAGGATGGTGGCTCCGCAAGCCCCGCAGCGCATGGGCTGGGTTCCCGGAGCCCCCGGTGTCTGCGGCGCCTGCGGCGCCTGCGAAGCCGGCGCCGGACCCGCCGGAGGGTACGCACCGCCCATCGGGGCTGTCGGGCGTGAATAGGAGCCGGGACCGCCGGAGCCAGGACCGCCGGAGCCAAAACCGCCGGGACCCGATCCGGGGCCGTAGCCGGCTGGACCTCCCCAGACCCCGGTCGCACCGAGGCGGTTCTTGAGGTCGTTGGTCTTGAGCCAGTAGATCACCCAGCAGACCAGAAAGGCGACACTCAGTCCGAAGCCTATGACCGGCACCCAACCCAGCACGACCGAACAGATCAAGAGGATGCCCGCGGCCACACCCACGTTGTAGCCTAGGTCGCTGTCGACGGACCAGCCACGACTGCGATACTCGTCGCGCACGGAATCCCTGACCTTCGTCACCGTGTAGAGCGACCACCCCAGATTGAAGACGGGGATGAAGTTGAGCCACACGTTCTCCGGAGACATCGCGCGATTGCGAACGTCCACCTTCTCAAGAAGGTTGCGCAGATTGAGCAGGAAGAAGAACAGGGGCACGAGATAGATGGCAAGGCCGATGATGACCCCAAAGGCCGCGAGCCCGCTTATGCCGCCGTTCCAGCCCCAGTCCCAGGCCCAGCTAGGCATGACTTCTACCTCCCCCCGCCGTCCGCATCACGCGGCGACGCTCGCCTGTCACTTGACGGCCGCCACCGCCTTGTCGCGCGCGTCCTCGAGCATCTTCAGATCGGGAGCCTTGATGAACTCGTTCGTCTGAAGCAGGTCGATGATCGCCCGCGCCTCTTTGACGTCGGCCAGGGTCGTATTGTAGACCTCATCCCAGGTGAGCTCCACCCGGGCCACCCCGTCCTTGATGGCCTGCATGGCGACATCGGCGGCCTCTTGGGCGAAGACCTCGGTCTCCTGCATGGTGGGCATGATGTAGTCGGGATTGATGCCCTTCTTCTCTTCGGCGAACTTCGCGACCGCGTGCGCGGCGGCGATGGCCATCTCGTCGGTGATCTTGCGGGCCCGCACCAACAGGGCGCCCTTGAGGATGCCCGGGAACCCGATGGAGTTGTTCACCTGGTTGGGGAAGTCACCGCGCCCGGTTGCCACCACATAGGCGCCCGCCTCCTTGGCGGCGTAGGGATAGATCTCCGGTACCGGGTTGGCGCAGGCGAACACGATGGCCTTGGGGGCCATGGTCTTGATCCACTCCGGCTTGATGGCGCCCGGCTGCGACGCCCCGATGACCACGTCGGCGCCCTTGAAGGCTTCCTCTTCGCTGTTGATGCGCTTCGGGTTGGTGGCCTCGCAGAGCTCCCACTTGCGGTAGAAGGCCTTGTCGGCCTTGACGTCGTCGCGCCCCTTGTGGAGACCGCCCTTGGTGTCGAACACGACCATCTTCTCCGGGTCGGCCCCGTCGGCCAGGATCAGGCGGGCGATGGTGCTGTTGGCGGCGCCGGCGCCCATGAGCACCACGCGGACGTCCTTCATCTCTTTGCCGACCACCTTGAGGGCGTTGGTGAGCCCGGCCAGCGTGACGCTGGCGGTGCCCTGGGCATCATCGTGCCACACGGGGATGTCGCACTCCTCGCGCAGGGTGTCGAGCACCTTGAAGCAGTTGGGCTGGCTGATGTCTTCCAGGTTGACGGCGCCGAAAGAAGGCTCGAGCATTTTTACAAAATCGATGATCTTCTCCGCGTCGTGCTTGCCCTCTTTGTTGTAGCTGTTGCAGCACAGAGCCACGCCGTCGACACCGCCCAGGTACTTCATGAGAAAGGCCTTGCCCTCCATGACGCCCAGACCGCCGGAAGGAGTCACGTCGCCGTCGCCCAGGACGCGCGTGGAGTCGGAGACCACCGCCACCAGGTTGCCCCGGTTGCTGAGTTCGAACGAGGCGTCGTTGTTGTCGCGGATGGTGGTGGACACCATCGAGACGCCGGGCGTGTAGTACACGTTGAACCAGTTGAACCCGTAGATACCGGCCTTGGGCATAGTGACGGTCTTGCCCCGGTAGAACTTGTGGCTGGAAGCCGCGAGTTCCTTCAGGAAGATGGTCTGAGCCTTGGCCCGCTGCTCGGGCGTGAAGTCATCGGGAAAATACGAGCCAAGGTCGGAAAGGCTGAGATCGGGCGTCTTCATGGCAGTCGCTCCAGGAGTCGCGTGGCGTGATGTTTCTGGTATCAGCATATCATTCAGCGAGACCACCCGTAGCCCCCCTCATCACTGAGTGGCCGAGAGGCTGCAAGGGGGTCGGCACCATGAGTGGCCGCAAGGGTGCGGCAGGCCTCCGCAAAGCACTGCGGACGTACCGCAAAGCTTTGCTCCGACCTACCGCCCCCTTGCGGCGTCACTGATCTGAGGCCCCCTTGCAGCCTCTCGGCGACCCTTCCATTAGGGGCGCTTCGCACGCTCGCGCCTCTTTGATGTCGGCGCCGGCCGGGCTTGTTGTACCGGCCTCTGCTGCCGCACGGGCCCATCCCTTTGGTGAGCGGGCGCCCGGAGGGCGCGAAGGGCCACCCTACTATGAGTGTCGCCCAGAGAGCGTGAAGGGCCGGAGCGGAGCTTTGCGGTACGTCCGCAGTGCTCCGCGGAGGCCCTTTGCGCTCTCTGGGCCACTCAGCGTGCCCTTTGCGCCCTCCGGGCCACTCAGTGAGTCGACAGAAACGCGCCCGCCTAGTACGATGCGCGAATGACCGCCTCCACACATAGCCAGCCGGCCGCACAGAAGTTCCTGGACGGCATCGTGCGGGTGATCTTCCTTTGGGCCTTCCCCACCTGGATCCGCCCCAACCACCTGACCATCGCCAGACTCATACTGATACCGGTGATCCTGGTGCTCCTCCACTTCGACCACTCGTGGTGGGCCCTGGCGACCTTCATCGTGGCGATGTCGACCGACTTCATCGATGGCGCGATGGCGCGTATCCGCGACCAGATCACCATATTCGGAATCTACATGGACCCCATAGCCGACAAGCTCCTCGTGGCCGCCGTGCTCGCTTGGGTCGGCTACGAGTACCTGGTCGTGCAGATCATCCTGGCCTTCGTCGTGCTCGAGCTCATCCTAACCGCTGTGGGAGCGGGTATCCTCCTGCGCGCCAAGGAGGCCCGAGCGTCGAACGTGTTCGGCAAGATCAAGATGATCGTGCAGAGCGTCGCTCTGCTGTTGTTCCTGATCGCCGCCATCCTCGACCTCGAGACGTTGACCACCATCTCGCTGTACCTGCTCTGGTTCGCCCTCGCTCTGGCCGTGTTGTCGGGGGGCAAGCAGATCTACGACTTGGTGCGGCGGCCACCGGCCAAAGCCTAGGCCGGCCGGAGGCCTACCCCACCAGCCGGGCCCACTCGACCAGGGCGGCGAGGTAGGCGCGCAGGCGTTCGCGCAGCTCCTCGTCGGTCAACGCGCCTTCACTGTCGAACCTTTCTGCCGCCTTGGTCACCCTCAGCTCGGGCTGCGCCATGACATACGAGTCCAGAAATACGAACACCTGGCGGAGGGCCAACTGCCCCCTCATGGTGCCGCTCTCGCCACCGGACGCCCCCATGATGCCCACCGGCTTCTTGCGCAGGGGGCTGAGCTTCGGTGGGCGCGAGACCCAGTCGATGGCGTTCTTCAACACGCCGGGTATGGAGTAGTTGTACTCGGGCGAGGCGATCAACACAGCGTCCGCCTCGGCGACGTGCTGCTTCAGATCCAGCACCACGCCGGGATCGCCAAGACTCTGTACGTCGGCGTTGTAGGGTGGGATATCGTGGAGAGTGACGATCTCCAGGCCTACACCCTCGGGCGCCAGCTCCGCCGCCGCCCGCAGAAGTCCCAGATTGAACGAGCCGGCGCGCAGGCTCCCCGCGATCCCCAAGATATGAGTCGCCGACTTACTCATGTCACCTCCCTGTCAGACGCAGCCCAGCAGACTGCCAGTTGTTCCGCTACCAGCCGTTTGGCCAAGGCCAAGATCATGAAGACCGGGGGCATGCCGCACGGCTCGGGGATCACGCTTGAGTCGCACACGTACAGGCCGGCGATCTTCGTCTGGAGGTCCCTGTCGACCTGGTCGTCGATGCGCACCGTACCGGACGGATGAGCGCCCCGCGGTGGAGCGAAGCTTATCGAAGCCGGATCGCAGCCGGCTTTCACCAGGATCTGCGTGGAGACCTCGTGTGCACGGGCGATGAGCTTCTGGTCGGCCTCGCCCAGCGGCTTGGACACGGTGCCGTCGGACTTGACGTAGCCGGCATGCTGGTCGCGGATCTTGGCCATGATGCCGAGAGTGTGCGGGAAATACCGGAAGCTGGCGATCGCCTTGGGGCCGCCCATCACTAAGCCGAAGAGGTACCACGGCCACGGATCGCAGCAGTCCATCATGATGATGCCCTCATCCTGGAGATCAAGGGTGCCGCAGCCCATAGGGATGTCCCGGTAGGAGCCCGGGCCGTCGTAAACGCCGTACACCAGATTGAGCGGGTCGATGATGACCCCCTGTCCGGCATCCGGAAAGCCGGAGTTCTGCATGATGGGAGCGGTGCCAAGACCGCCCGCGGCCAGGACCACCCGCTCGGCCTCCACCACGAACTCTCCTGACGGCCCCACGCCCCGCACGCCGGTGGCACGACCATCCTTGGAAGTGACCTCCTTCACCTCCATGCGGGTCACGACGCGCGCGCCGTGGGCGCGCGCCTCCGCCACGTACTCCCGCGCGGTCCACTTGGCGCCCTTGGCCGAACCGGCGAACAACTTGCCACCCTTGGTGTGGAGCTGGTCCCAGCGGATGAAGTGGGGCATGGGGTTCCAGTCGAAGCCCTCCGCCCGGGCCGCTTCCATGATGCGCCTGGCCCCTTCGCCGATGAGGCGTTCGGGCATGGGAGTCGGTTTGAGCTCGGCCCGCACCTGCTCCACGTACGGGGCCAGGTCGATGCCGTGCTTCTCCTTGAGCCAGGCGGGTGGCTCGAAGGCGGTGCCCAGGTAGGAGAGAGTGGAGCCGCCCACAGTGAGCAGGCGGACCATCTGGGTGCCCTCTATAGAGGCCAGGGTGAGGGCCCGGTCGGCCATGCGGAAGGTGTTTATCCAATTGCCTTCTTTGTGATAGACGCCGCGTTCCAACATGAGCACATCCCTACCACGGACGGCGAGGTCGCGAGCGACCGCCGCCCCTCCCGGTCCGCTGCCGACCACGACGGTCTCGGCGGCCAAGCGCCTGGTATCGGTGGCCATGGTTCCTCCTCCCCGACAGTCGCTCGCCGTCGGTCGCTCGCCGTCGGTCGCAGTTCCTCGCATCTTGTCAGATCGCCAGTGCCGCGTCGAACCCTTCGTGTATCGCGTCATACAGGATACGGGGCGCCTTGCAGTCGCCGACGATGTGTACATCGTGGACCACGTACGCGTCGTCGACCAGCGGCACCAGCGCTTCGACCACGTCCGAGCGCGCCCGCCGGCCATTCGCAAGCACCACTGTATCGGCCGGGATCTCTTCCTGCCGGCCGTCCGCGTCCGCAACGGTGACCGAACCCGGCGCGATGCCCACCACGGTCCACCCCGTGCGCGGCTCGATGCCCAGCCCCGCCAGCAGCGGGATGAGCAGCAGATGATCGACGTTGTTCACGGTCTTGTCCTGCTCCGACCCGCCGGGCACGTCCAGCACCTCCACGTGCTTGCCCGCGCGGCCCAGTGCCAGCGCGGCCTCCAGGCCGATGCCTCCGCAGCCGGCGACGACAACGCGCTGCCCGGTCTCAGCCCGGCCCGTGAAGACCTCCTCCGCGGGCACCAACATCCCGTGGACGTCCTCACGCTCGCAACCCGGCACCTCCAGCGCCACGGGTTCCGCCCCCACGGCCACGATGAGTTCGTCGGGCCGCTCCGCCGCCACCAGCTCGGGCGTCGCCTCGACGCCCAGCCTCACCACGGTCCCGGACTTCTCTATCTGGCGCACCAGGTAGTCCAGGAAGCGCCTCATGTCGAACTTGAATTCCGGCGCCGCCGCCACGGCCAGATTGCCGCCCAGCCGCGGCTGCCTCTCGAAGAGCACCACCTCATGGCCCCGTGACGAAGCGATGATGGCCGCCTCCATCCCAGCCGGGCCGCCGCCCACCACCACCACCTTCTTCCGGCGCGCGGGGTACGGCAGACAGCGGTAGTACTCCTCGCGGAGGCTCCAGGGATTGGTGGTGCACTGCACGGTCATGGCGTGCATGCCCCGGGCCAGGCAGGTGTTGCAGCGGATACAGGGCACCACGTCGGCGGCCTTCCCGGCAAAGGTCTTCTTCACCAGCGCCGTGTCGGCGATGAGAGCCCGGCACATGGCCACCATGTCGGCCTTGCCCTCGGCCACCACCCGGGCGGCGAAGTCCAGGTCGACGATACCGCCCACCACCGCGACCGGCTTGTTCACCGCCGCCTTGATGGCCGCGGCCCGCTCGACGTTCTCGCCGTAGGGCAGGTAGCACGACGGGTGCGTCAGCGGATAGGTCTGCATCTCGGCGATCATGCCCGCCGAGACCTGGAAGCAGTCCACCTTGTGCTGCATGACCTGGGCGAACTGGAGGGCGTCGTCCAGCGTCCAGCCCCCTTCCACCAGGTCGCTGGCGCTGACGCGCAGCTCGATGGGGAAGTCGGAGCCGCAGCGCTCCCGGATAGCGTCGACCACCCGTACGGCAAAGCGGACCCTGTTCTCGAAGCTGCCCCCGTACTCGTCGGTCCGCTGATTGGCGAGCGGCGAGAGGAACTGCGAGATGAGCCAGCCGTGCCCGCCGTGGACCATCACCATGTCGAAGCCCGCGTGCTTGGCCCGGAGCGCGGCGGCCGCGAAGTTATCGACCACCGTGTCGATCATGTCGAGCCTCATCTCCTCGATCTCCTGCTCGGGCCTGCGCTTGTCTTCGACGAACTGCCCGGTCATGGCTGTGGGACCGATGGGCTTCCGCCCGCCTATGAACGCCGAGGCCGACTGGCGACCCCCGTGGTTGAGCTGTATGGAGGCCACCGCCCCGTAGTACTTGATGGCCTCCACCACCTCGGTGAGCGCGCAGAGATAGCGGTCGTGGCCCAGATTGAGCTGCAGCGGCTGCGTGATGGCCCGATCCTCGTCCACAGCCGTCTCCATGACCGTGATGAGGCCGACTCCTCCCCGGGCCTGCGCCCGGTAGAACTCCACCACGCCCTGGTTGACCGACTGGTCGGTGTTGGTGTGTTGCGACAGGGTCGGAGCCGCCGCGATGCGGTTCTTGACGGTCAGGCCGCCTATCCGGATCGGTTGACGAAGAACATCAAGGGACGTCACGGTCGACCCTCCGCTCCCCGAAGAGCAAACAGGCCTCTTGCTCTTGCAGACAAATGAGCGTACGCTCACTGAGTATGTGCTCAGTGAACAAGATAGTGGGCGGAGAAGCACCTGTCAAGCCGCGCCGCCGCACCCTCCCTCCTGAGGCGCGCCGCAGGCAGATCATCGACGCGGTCAGACGCGTCGTGGCCGAGTACGGCGTGCCCAACACCACCGTGTCGCGTGTGGCGGAGGCCGCGGGCGTCGCCCAAGGCACGCTCTACCTTCACTTCCGCGACAGGACCGACATGCTCCTCGCCGCTCTGGACTCCATATGGGCGGACATGCGCGGCGTGGTGGAGATCCCGGGCGAGACCGACGAACTCGAGCGTCTGCGCAGGGCCGGAGGCAAACACACCGAACTCATGGCGACCGAACAGGGCAGCTTTGCCGTCCCCTGGGTGGAGTTCATCGCCGCTCCTGCTGAGATGGGCCTGCGGGAAGCAGTCGCCGAGACCCAGCGCCGCGCGTTCGCCATACTGCGAGATATCGTCAAGCTGGGCAAGGCCGAGGGCCACATTCGCGCGGACGTGGACCCCGATCAGCTTGCCTGGGAGTGGCTCATGTTCGTGTGGGCCGAGAACATCGCCTGTCTCGTCGGGCTCGACGAGTTCTTTGAAGAGAAGCGTTCCCAACCGCTCCTCGAACTCATCCTGGCCAAGGCCGCTCCCGACGTCGAACCTGCTCCCCGCCCCGGCTGTTATTCAGCCATCACTGGGCGGGCGACCACTCCACGCCGGTGAACTCGGCGGCGGCCGTCAGCACCGTCGTCATCTCGTTCACGATGCCCAGGTTCTGAGCCCGACCCATGCAGTCGACGGCGCTCACGTTGAACAGCAGGTCCCACCACATGGCGATGTCTTCGTCACTCAGCGTGCCGACGGTGACACCGGCATCGGTGAGCAGCTTGATGGAGGCCGCGGTATCAGTGGCACCGAGTTCCAAGCTGAAGGTCTCGGCCTCGGCGGCCGCTCCGTACATGATGGCTTGGGTCTCTTCGGTCAGCTTCTCCCAGGTATCGAGGTTCACCGCGAAGACGTTACCGGCCGCATAGATCCCGTCGAACATGTAGTACTTGCAGATCTCGTACCACTTGAAGTCCACGGTCGAGGCGAAATCCATCCGAGTGGCTTCTATCACGCCGCTCGACAGGTTCTCGTACGTGTCTGACGGGAGGGACTGCACCACCGTGTAACCCATGGCTTCAAAAGCCGGGGCAAGACCGCCCGCCCCGAACTCCCTGCCCACAAGGTCAGAGAGCTTGGCGAAGGACTCCTTGGCGATGAACACGTTGCCGCCGCCGGCCGTGAAACCCAGATAGATAACGTTGTTGGAGGCGGCCTCAGCCTGGATGAGCGTGGAGGTATCTGGGTTGTCGAACACCAGGTAGTTGAAGTAGTCGATGGCCCCCCGGGCGTCCGGCGGAGCCCACCTGGGGAAATTGAGGAGGGGGATCTGGTCTGCAAACGGTGGGTGACCGAGCGAGACCATATCCGCCGAGCCGGAACTGACCAAGCCCAGTTCTTCCATGTTGGTACCGAGCGTCCCACCGAAGAAGATGTCGAACTCCACGGCGCCCGCGGTCGCATCTTCTACAGAGTCGCAGAAGTACTGGACTATCTTGCCGCCCGCGTCGGTCTCGACAAACGTGGTCGCGTACCTGATGGTCATCGGCTCCTGCGTGGGTCGGGCGGCCTCGGTGGTGGTGGTCTCGGGCGCCGGCGCGGTAGTGGAGGTGGTTTCAGGCGCCGCGGTGGTCGTGGTGGTCGCCGGCGCCGCGGTGGTCGCCGTCGTCTCCACCGCCTGTTCTTCGCCGCATGCCGCGAGTCCCAGGCCGAGGGCCAATGCGACGACCATCACAAACCCCACAGTCAGAGATCTCCTCATCATCGACCCTCCTTCCGTCCTCGACGAACCCCCAACAGCTCACCCGTTGCCCAGATCGATCATACGACTTTCGCACACTGACCGCCTCCGAGCACGCACGGATACGACAGACCCCGTCTCGGGGCCGGTCGACCCCCCGATACAACCTGCGGCCTGGCATGTATGCGCCAAACGTATTAAGCTGTCACCCGACCCCTGAAAGGAGACCTGGTGAGTGCAAGCGTCGAGCTGGGCGAGCAACTAGGTTTTTGGACCCTGGCGCCGTTCGCCTGCATGCTGCTGGCAGTGGCGATCATGCCATTGGCCTGCGAACGGTGGTTCGAGAGCAACCGCAACAAAGGCATCGTCGCCTTCGTATTGGGCGTGCCCACGGTGATCTACCTGGTTGTGGCCTTCGGGCAACTGGGCTTGGAGAACGCAGCTCACACGGCCGAGGAGTACGTACAGTTCATCATCTTGCTGTTCGCCCTCTTCACTATATCGGGCGGCATCTATCTCACCGGCAACCTCATCGCCACACCGCGGCAGAACATCACATTCCTCATCGTGGGCGCCGTGCTGGCCAGTTTCATCGGGACCATGGGCGCCTCCATGGTGCTCATCCGGCCTCTGCTGCGGGCCAATTCGGAGCGCACTCACATCAGACACACGGTGATCTTCTTCATATTCGCCGTGAGCAACGTGGGCGGGCTGCTGACCCCGCTCGGCGACCCTCCCCTCTTCTTGGGGTTCCTACGTGGCGTGCCCTTCACATGGACCCTGCATCTGTGGGCTGAATGGCTGCTGGTGGTGGTCCTGGTGCTGGCGGCCTACCTGGCCTTCGAACTCTACTACTACCGCAAGGAGCCCGCACCCGCGAGGCAGATGGACGAAGCCGACTACGTCCCCATGCGGCTCAAAGGCGCCATCAACATCGCCCTGCTCGCGCTCGTGATAGTAGCCGTGCTCTTCTCGGGGCCGCTTCTTAGGGCAGGGGAGGCCATCCACTTCCCGTTCCTGCGCGAGCTGATCCTGGTCATCCTCGCCATCGTCTCGGTAACGGTGGGACCCAAGGGGCCAAGAGCGTCCAATCACTTCAGCTGGCACCCCATCATCGAGGTCGCGGTGCTCTTCGCCGGCATCTTCGCCACCATGATCCCCGCTCTTGCCCTCCTGCAGGCGCACGGCGGCTCCATCGGATTGACGCACCCCTGGCAGTACTTCTGGGCCACCGGAGGCCTCTCAGCCTTCCTCGACAATGCCCCCACCTATCTGGCCTTCACCTCTGTGGCGCAGGGCCAAGTGGGAGTCGATACGGTCGGCGCCCTCACCGCCACGGGGATCACCGCG
>Ga0123334_1001419_pt1 | contig 29984 bp, 26 predicted proteins | sample BiotimSIPDNA_FD_89706 | JGI IMG/M metagenome (GOLD analysis project Ga0123334, IMG submission 89706) | Anaerobic biogas reactor microbial communites from Washington, USA - Biogas_R1 time_0 SIP DNA | ecosystem: Engineered > Bioreactor > Anaerobic > Unclassified | place: Washington, USA...
CCTATGAGAACACACTGGACGGCATCTTACCCCGTTCGTTCGGTCCTGAAGGTATGCAATAGACAAAAATCATGTCGGCTGAAGAGAAAAGATCTTACAGAGCACAGGGCATCGTGATCCGCCACCGGGAATTTGGGGAGGCGGATCGCATATTAACCCTTTATACGCTCGAAAATGGCAAAGTGCAGGCGATTGCAAAAGGGGTGAGGAAGATTAAGAGCCGTAAAGCCGGGCACCTGGAACCTTTCACCCAGGTGATTTTACAGCTGGCAAAAGGGCGCAACCTGGATGTGATCGCCCAGGTAGACACCATCAGAAATTTCCAAAATATCAAGAAAGAATTAAAACTAACAGCCCAGGCTGCCTACGTTTTGGAAATTCTTGACCGTTTCACCTATGAGGAAGGTGAAAACCGCCCGCTTTACAACCTGGTTATCGAGACCCTGGCACGCCTTGATAATGGCGTATCCCCAGGGCTGGTTTTGCATTATTTTGAAGTGCACCTCATGGACATTCTTGGTTTTAAGCCGCAGTTACATGAGTGTGTGGTTTGTGGAGCTCAAATAAAACCGGAAGACCAGTATTTTTCAGCAAAACTGGGTGGGGTAGTTTGCCCAGGTTCGTTATCAGGAGATCCCTCTGCCTGGGCAATCAGTATGAATGCCCTGCGGTATCTAAGGTTTTTTCAACGATCACCCTGGCCACAGGTAAAAAACCGCTCGATCCCTGAAGAAGTGGACAAGGAATTGAGCAAATTGATCGAAAGATATCTGACTTATTTGCTTGAATATGGTTTGAAAACCCCAGGCTTCCTGGATTCGGTTTCGTAGTTATCATGAAGAGAATGGCTAAGGGAGCGACTATAAGTAGAGCGCCCCTCTTGCCTATTGCAAAAGCCAATTCATAATGTTTATGTGTTCAATTCCATTCCGACTGAAGTCAATTTGATCCATTGAGAGGACAAACTTCGGGTAGTGATCCTCTACCGCTGAAAACACCCCAAATTCCCTGGCAATAGTCTCTTCGTTTGCCAGAAGATAGGTTACCTGATAGTACTGGGTCTCTGTGGGCTTGGTTGCGATGAAGTCGATTTCCTTATCTTCCAGTTTGCCAATTGTTACAGAAAACCCACGTCTTACCAACTCCCAATAGACAATATTCTCAAGGATTCCCTGGATGGCAGCCTGGTTTCCACCTAATAAAGATTCTCTGAAGCCATGGTCTGCGACGTAAAACTTTTCATTAACGGTTAACAGTTTCTTTCCGGTTAGATCGCAGCGCTGCACCCTTTGGATGAAAAAAGCATCTTCACAAAGTGAAAGATAGGATAAAACTGTATCGACAGAAACTGACCGTTTTTCGTTCTTGAAATATTTGCTTATGCTGGTGGCAGAAAAAGTATTGCCAATATTATCGAGGACGAATAGCAGGATTCGCTGAAGCAAATCCACATCGCGAACTTGCCCATAAGCCACTACGTCTTTTAAAATTACGGTGTTATACAGGTCGCGAAGCAATTGCATTGATGGTTCATACTGCAAATCCAGGTATTGTAAAGATGGCATGCCGCCAAAAGTAAGGTAAGAAATAAACAATTCAGCGTGAGATTTTCCAAGGTGTGAAAAAAGTTCTGTAAATTCTGAAAAAGAAAACGGATGAATTTGAAAACTTACATAGCGACCACTTAAAAAGGTCGCAAGATCACTTGAGAGTAAAGAGGCGTTGGAGCCGGTTAAGTAGATGTCAGCATTGAAAGCGGTGTTGCAGGCGTTTACTGCTCTTTCCCATCCGGATAGAATTTGAACTTCATCTAAAAACACGTAACCTTTTTGATCTCCGTCTAATTGTGTAAAAAATGCCTCGAGCTGGTTAATGAGATCTTGTGGGCTTTTCAGCCTCATTCCTTCAACCGATTCCATGTTTAAGGTGAAGAACTGTCCTTCCTTGATCCCCATTGACTTCAGGTCCTTCTGGATTAATTGCAGCATGGTTGATTTACCGGATCGGCGCATTCCAGTCAAGACCTTGACCATTGGAGTGTTATAGAATGGGTGGATTTGTTTGATATACAGGTTTCGTTTGATCATGACGGCTCCTTTCTATCGATTATAGTCGATAAAAAAGATAAAATCAAGGAATTCATCGACCATAATCGATAAAAACCCAATAATCATGACATTTATCGATTATAGTCGATGGAAAATTGGGAGTAGCTGTAAGCACATCCCGCAACGAGGTCGGTTGGTGAAGTATAATCAAGCGGATAATTACAGAGGTGTTTTATGAGTCATGGCTTAGATTTTCAATCCATTATTTTCAAATTACAGACCTATTGGGCGAGCCAGGGCTGCCTTATCTGGCAGCCTTATTATTCCCAAGTTGGAGCGGGAACAATGAACCCGGCTACGTTCTTGCGCGTATTGGGTCCCGAACCCTGGCGGGTTGCCTACGTTGAACCCTCCGTAAGACCAGACGATGGTCGTTATGGAATCAACCCAAACCGTCTGCAGCAACACTATCAGTTTCAGGTCATCCTTAAACCCGATCCCGGAAATCCGCAGGAGCTGTATCTCAACTCCTTGTTGGCATTGGGGATTGACCCCAGGCAACATGATATCCGTTTTGTTGAAGATAACTGGGAATCCCCGGCACTATCTGCCTGGGGGTTGGGTTGGGAAGTATGGCTGGACGGTCAGGAAATCACTCAGTTTACTTACTTCCAGCAAGCCGGAGGAAAAGTTTTGGAAGTCCCTTCGGTTGAAATAACTTATGGCTTGGAACGAATCGCGATGACACTTCAGCGTGTCAGCCACTTCAAGGACCTTCGCTGGAACGAAAGTCGGTTGTATGGAGATGTCAACCAGGTGGCTGAAAGGGAACATTCCACCTATTATTATGAGGTTGCGAGTGTCGCCAGGTTGAGAGAAATGTTCAATCTTTTCACCCAGGAAGCCGAAAACGCCCTGGAACACGGTCTGGTTTTACCGGCTTATGACAACGTGATTAAGTGCTCGCATACCTTCAACGTTCTGGATGCCAGGGGTGCGGTGGGCTTCACTGAACGGCAGGCGCTGTTTGGAAAGATGCGGGAGCTTTCCCGAAAGGTAGCTGAGGCTTACTATGCCCAACGCGAAGAAATGGGGTTTCCATGGAATCAAAAGATTGAGTCCCCAAACCAGGAGAGATCGAATGTCCTTCTGGAACCGCTCCAGGAGAAGGCTGACTTCTTATTTGAAATTGGGACGGAAGAACTTCCGGCGGGAGATTTGGATCGCGCTATCGATCAGCTTCAGACAGCATTCACCTTCTGGTTGGCTGAGACCCGCCTGGAGCATGGGCAATTGAGTGTCCAGGGAACTCCCCGCCGGCTTGCAGTCTGGATAAATGATTTACAGACACGCCAGGCAAATCGTGTGGTCGAAATTAAAGGTCCGCCGGCTGACCGGGCATTTGATAATGAAGGAAAACCGACCAAGGTAGCTGAAGGATTCGCGCGCAGCCGCACCCTTGATGTAGCAAAACTCGGTGTGAAAGATTTCGACAATGGGCGTTATGTTGTGGTCCAGGTGGAAGAAGAAGGCAAATCAACCGTAGAATTGCTTCAAAAAACTTTACACGAAGTAATCCGAGGCATGAAATTTGGTAAATCGATGCGCTGGAATGACAGCGGTGATAGTTTTTCGAGACCGGTCCGTTGGTTACTGGCGACCCTGGGAAACCAGGTTGTGCCATTCTCATTTGGCGGTTTGCAATCAGACAGCCTGACATACGGCTTGCGTTTCACTGAAGAACCAGATAAGAAAATCGAGTCATTTGATGAATATCAGCAATACCTGCAAAGCCAGGGCATCATCCTCGACCAAAAAGCCCGCAGCAGCTACATCTGGCAACAGGCATTGGCATTGGCAGAATCGGCGAACGGAACCCTGGAGAAGGACGATGATTTGCTAAAAGAGATCACAAACCTGGTGGAAAGACCCACGGCTTTGCTCGCCAGTTTTGATGATCGCTATTTGAAAAGTTTGCCCCCCGAAGTTTTGATCGGAGTAATGAAGAAACACCAGCGATACATCCCGGTGCTCGATAAGGATAAAAAACTAACTAACCACTTCATCGTTGTGCGCAATGGCGATTCTGAAAATGCTGAAATTGTTGTGGATGGAAACCAACAAGTGGTATTGGCAAGATTTGCTGATGCAGAGTTTTTTGTGCGTGAAGACATGGAAAAGAAGTTGGATGACTTTGTCCCCAAACTCACCCAACTTACCTTTCAAAAAGAATTGGGATCGATGCTTGATAAAACAGAACGGATCGAACAATTGACCCGTTTATTGGCTAAACAGCTGGACCTGACGCAACAAGAGACAGAGATTGCAAACCGAATTGCTCACTTGAGCAAGGCAGACCTGGCAACCGCGATGGTGGTTGAAATGACCGCTTTGCAAGGTGTAATGGGCAAATATTATGCCCGCAATTCCGGAGAAAGCGACGAAGTTTCTGACGGGGTTTTCGAGTATTACTTGCCCCGAACTGCTGAAGACCTTCTCCCCCAAAGCAAAGCAGCGACAGTTGTCGGTTTGGCTGACCGGCTGGATTCCATAGCGGGATTGTTTGCAGTAGGGCTGGCACCAACAGGCAATAAGGATCCCTTTGCCCTGCGCAGGGCGGCGATCGGGTTAGTAATCCTATTGACTGGAAAGCAAATCGACTTCGATATCCGCTGGGCTTTGAAAGAAGCGGGCAAATTGCAAAAAGTGGCGTTTTCTGATGAAGCCGCCGAACAAGCGGCAGGTTTCATCACAGGTCGTCTGCACAATATGCTGATCGACGAAGGCTATCGTTATGATGTAGTGGATGCAATTGAAGCCATTCACGGAACGAATCCAGGCCGGGCAAAGCAGATGGTTAAAGTTCTAAACGATTGGGTCAACCAGCCATTTTGGACGGAGCTATTGCCAGCATTCAGTCGTTCTGTGCGAATGACCAGGGATTTGGAACAAACTTATGTTGTTGATGCTGGGGTACTCGTCGAAAAAGAAGAGTTAGGATTGCTCAAAGCAGTTGAGCGAGCCGAAACTGAGCTTTTGCAAAACCCTGGGATCGGGCAGGCTTTGGAACAGATCAGGCAGTTGGTCGATCCGATTAACACTTTCTTCGACAAAGTTTTGGTGATGGCTGATGAACAGGCTCTACGTGAATGCAGACTGGGGATCTTGCAGCGAATTGCAGCGCTGATGACACTATATGCAGATTTTTCGAAGTTGGAAGGTTTTTAATCAGACTATTGTTAAACAGAACATGACAGATCAAGCCGTCATGTTCTGTTTCTGATTAAATTACGCCGAGCGTTAAAATTCGGCGGACGCGGTCGAGGTTTACGTCCAGTGAATCTCCGAGGTAGAGACCACCCAATTTCTTTTGAGCGTCTTCATTTTGGTACATATAACCACCAAAATAACCAAATTTCGGTTTCCCTCTAACGCTGTTAAGTTGTTTCGCAAAATCAACTAACAAAAACGCAGTTGGCTCTGAATTAACAGACAGACAAATCAGTTTTGGGCGGGAGATCTTGGAATAATCAATTAAATCGTCGGTTGGAAGATCCGGACCGAGATATTCCACAAAATAATTCCTCTGCCGCAGCAGCACCGCCAGCATCAATGCAGGCATCTCATTCATAGTCTCGGGACCGCAGCCCACAAGTACCAACGCCCCCTCTTTCATAGTCGGCAACCCCTGCATAATCCCCAGCAGGCGACCTTTAATTACCTGGGTTGACATGTGGCGCGTAGCGATAGGGATATCTCCATGAAACCAGGCTTCTTCTAATAGTTGCAAACAAGGATCGATGACTTCCTGAAAAATGGTTATGAGTTCAAAATAGACCTGGCATTCCTCAAAAATGACCGCTGCGCGTTCGTCATTATGCGAGACAAGCGCACCAAACAACAATTCTGCATAATCCCGAGCTGGGCGAGGCGATTTCTTACGTGGTTTGGCAGGGCTGTAGGTCTGAATCGCTTCTGGCCATTCGCCTTTTTCTCTGATTTGGTTGAACTGCTGCACAACCTGGCTGATACTGATACCCGAATTTGCCCTGCGCTGGACCCATGCCAATAGTTGGATGTCACGTTCAGAATACAAGCGGTATCCATTGGGCATGCGCAATGGCTGGAGCAGGTTATAACGACGCTCCCATGCTCGCAAGGTTACTGGTTTTATTCCAGTACGGTTCTGAACGGCTTTGATTGTAAATTCTGGTTCTGTTGGGAAGTTGTCTATTTGACTCATCGATTCCTCCTGAGGTCTTCAGACACGGTGAAAAGATTAAAAAGGAACTTTTCGCGCTCTTCCGCTGTCATAAACCTGGGCTTGGCAGTGTCTTCTAAAGTAATGGTAAGTAATTGTGTGTTGATATGTCGTCCCTTATAGAAAAAATGTTTCTGAATAAAACTATCATAAGTGATATAAACTCCGGGTTGGTCAAAGAACAGATTGCCTAAACCGTAATGAATGAAACCATCGGCATAGAATTCCATTGCCTTAGCAACATGGGACTGGCTACCATTGACGATGACCGCCCCAACTTCAGCCAGGGGTCTGAAATCCTGGATGGCTTTTGTTGTGGGGTTGAGGAAATAATCCTCCTGGTATTGAAGGGTTACAATGGGCAAATAGCCTTCTTGTTTTAGGTTAAATATTTCGCGTTTCATCCAGGCAAAATCTTCACAAGCAGCAGCACCACTGGAGTCTTCGGTTGCCCATGCCATTTCAGGCCCATAATAATTGCAGCCGATAAAAGCAATTTTGTTGCCATTGTGTTCAATTTTTAATGGTGTTTGGGCGTTGACGAGGTTTGTCCCCCCGGCATACCATTGCATTCCATATTGCTCGTAGAGATCGAGAGTAAAGGGTACAGAGTCAACCTTATAAAGTGCTCTCACGTCATTATTGTGATTGCCGGTCAGTTCGATGATATCCGCCCCCAGGTCGTCGAGCAGTTCGATATATTCAGGGTTGGTACAGAAGATAAACCCCGTATAATCCGGGTCTGGGAACTTGCAGCCCTCATAAAAAGAGACTTCGTTGCTGATATGGGTCAGGTCGGCTCCCCGCATCACATCGCGGATTTCGGTTCCGGGATAGAGCACGCCTTCCATCTCCATCTCATAGGCTGTGTCACGCGCCATAGCGGTCACACCTGTCATAATAAGGCTGGTTAACTGATCTGGCTGATAATTACCTTCAGGGAGCACTTCTTCAAGAAGGGCAGGGTCGACCTCCTGATTACTGTTTGTAAGCCGGACTCCTACAGACAGGGTCAGAGGATAAGATTTGGGGTCAAAATCATCATCCAGCGGGCTGACACCATCGATTGAGATCACCTTGAATTCAGGAGATATGAGCTCAAACGGCAAAATCGACCAGGCTTGCTTTTCGGTGAACGATTTCTGTGAAGAGAAAGATTCCTCAACGAGAGCCACCGATTGCGGTCCTTTGGGGTTGATCAGGGCTTGAAGAGCTGCTTGATCAGTGTTGCGCACTTCAATCTCAGTAAAAGGTGCATCCTCTATATTCCTGCGTCCAGTGAGATAACCCCTTAATCTATTGAGGGTGATATCGTCCTGAATGGTGAAAAATGGGGCAACCAGGGCGTAAACACGATAGGAAATCAGTTCATATTCTTGCTCTGGTTCGACCATTTCGATGATGATATCAGCCTCGCTTCCTGGTTCTGAAGAAACTATTCCATCGGGATAGATGTCGGTAACAACTTCAGGGGGCAGCTGGAGACCGCTGACTGAGATGGTCATTGGCGCAGGGGCACTCGTTGGGCTGGGCTGCGATGTAGGTATTAGGGTTGCTGGAGCGGCCGTGATGGTCGGAATACTATCCTGCACGAGGGCTGATGCCGGTTGGCAGGCAGTAACCAACAGAGGAATCACCAAAAAGAATTTGGCAATACGGCCACATAAGATTTTTGTATAAGGTAAGTAATCGTTCATTTTTTATGTTTGTAGGCGAACCGACAGGATTTTGATAGACTGCCGTTGTTGTTTATATCGCTTCTTGTATAAGGTTATTATAGTCTCAGGTTGCCCCATGCGCAACCTGAGAAATCAAAAATTCGTTTTTAAATCAAACATGCCTTGCCTGGCAGTTGGAGAGCAAATATATCACGAGCAGGTTGTTATGGGTTCAGTCCATCAGGTGGTTGGGAGCCGTATTGGTTAAAAAGTTCTTCCCATTCTTTGACTTCACGTTCTGACAAAGCGACATCCTGGATTGGAGCTTGGGGCTGTTGTTCAAAAAACGCTTCCAGTTGTGCCGCGAAGGATTGGCTCGTAAGAATGTTGACCCTATGTGCCCTCCCTGCTGCCTGGACCATCCGGTCTGAGCTGACAAGGGTATGATTGCTCGCTGCGCCACCCAATTGCTGGATATAGTCAGCAATAGCAGCGTCTGCGCTTGATCCTGCAGGAACGAAAACAGCTTTTACCAGTCCATAATTACGCTGCCCAGCCTGACCTGTGGCAGCCCGGTCAAAGAAAACCATTGCTCTCGATTTTTTCGATCTTAAAAAAGGGCTCAAAATATCAATCAGGGTTTGTTCATCATCAGGGTCACCCAACGTAAGCCCACGAACCTGAGGAATAAGGTTATGTCCATCAATGATATATTGCATTTTCCAATTGTAACCCAGGACGACCTCCGGATCAGAAACATAATTTCGTTGATATAAATCTGAATAATCGAGGTCTGATTCTGTTGGGTGAAGTTATAATCAAGTGGGAATGGAGTAATGATCAACCAACAAGACTTTCAGGAAGTAAAATCCTTTGTCGATGGAATAAGCGTATTCGAACCGAAACCGAAGCCAAAAGAAGAACGGCAAGGTCAAAGCTACACATGCCCCCAATGTGGTGGTCACCTGTCGTACGATCTGGTCATCTCCGGTCTGGCTTGCAGTCACTGTGGGCATCAGGTGGCAATTCAAAGCCGGAAGATTGGTCCCACAGCTGAAAAACAAGAATTCACCATAGACACGATGAAAATTGCAGATCAAGGCTGGGGAAAACTGCGCAACATGCTTCACTGCCAACAATGCGACGCAGAGCTTTCTTATCCCCAGGGCACGGTGGCAACCAGCTGTCCCTATTGCGGTTCAAACAGCGTCAATGTAAGCCAAAGCGAACAAGCATTGTTTCAACCGCAGGCGCTCATTCCTTTCACGATTAAACCGGCCAACCTCAAACCATTTACCGATCAATGGATTCATGATGGGTGGATGCATCCGTCTGCCTTAAAAGATTCTGCCAGGATAAATAACTTCGTCCCGTTTTATATCCCCTTCTGGGCGTTTTCCACCCAGATTGCGTTTAATTGGGAAGCAGAAGTTGCCCATACGGTTACAGAACGTTACTATGATTCCTCAAGCAAAAGCTGGAAAACGCGCACCCGCATAGAATGGCGGTGGGAAAATGGAAATGTTCAGAAGACATACACCAATTACCTGGTGAGTGGTGTAGATGCAAAAAGGTTGAACCCGGTCATTCTGAAAAATTTGATCCCCTTTACGATGGACAACCTGGTATCTTTTGACCCGGACTACCTGGTGGGGATTAATGCCAACGCATATGATGTGGACCTTAATAATGCCTGGGCAACTGCCAAGTCCAATATCCGCGACGAAGCCAAAGATCTGGCTGTTGCAGACGCAAGCAACTCCAATGTTCGAAATCTAAGCATCGACATGAATTACAGTAACGAACGGTGGCGTTACTTGTTTTTGCCGGTCTTTATCGCAGTTTACCAGTTTGAGGGCAAGTCTTTCCAGGTGATGGTTAACGGTCAGACGGGCAAAGTCTTTGGACAAAAGCCGATTGACTGGACCAAAGTCTGGCTTGCGATTGCAGGGGCACTTCTGCCAGGAATTTTGGGGTTCTTGCTTGGTTTAGCCATGATTGGGGTGATGGGCTCTGGCGCTTTGATCATGCTCATTGGGGTAGTGATGTTATTTATTGGTGGTGCTTTTTCAATCAACACCTACAAAAAAGCGCGAGACCTGGAGAACCTCTGATGAACACATCAGAAATCCCGACACCTCAGGTGGAACTGCACCAATCTTTGAGCTGGTTTCCCGGATCGATGATGGAAGCCTGCCCTGCATGTAAGAGGGTCTTTTTGGTCTCTTCAGCGCGAAGCAAGCAATTTTGCCCCATCTGTTATCAGTCTGAGCTTGAACGCCAACCCAGCCTGGTTCGGAAAGAAGTGCCCGAAATGGTCGCTCCGATCGAAATCGATCAGCAAAATTTGGGGGAGCGGTTAAGAGCATTTTTGGATGGGGTTCCCTACAAAACGCACGACCTTACGGTAGAGAACCTCTTACAGCGCATGCAGGTGGTTTGGTGGCCCCAGTGGCTCGTTGATGCCGACCTGGAAGGCGAATGGTCGGGCACAGTTGGTTTTGATTACCAGGTCAGAACTGCAAAAGAGCGCTACGGGGATGAGGGCTGGAACAGCCAGAGCGTCCTGAGAACTGAAATTCGCTATGAACCCCGAATGGGGTTGTTAAAACGACATTACGATAATATTCTCGTCCCCGCCTTGCCCACAGACAAAGCAAGAATTCAGCAGTTGGGTGCATATGACCATAATCGATCGAGTAATTTCAAAGTTGGCATATTGGAACAGGCGAGCGTGCAAATGCCCGGGATAGAACCACAGGAATTGCAGGAAGTAGCTGAAAACAGCCTGCGCCATTATGCAGAAAAAGAGATATTGCAAGCGACCGGCGCGCAGCATCACAGGGAGATTAACTACCAGGGCACTTACAAGAACTTGAACTGGACCCAGTTTCTACTCCCGATTTATAGCAGTTATTATGTTGATGAGAAAGGTCTCCGCCACCCGGTTGTTATGAACGCACAGACTGGCAGTTTATACGGGCGCCGTTTGGCTTCGATTAAAAAGGCGCGTAACTGGACGATTGGTCTGGCTGCACTTCCCGTCCTGGTTTTCCTTGTTTCTATGCTGGTGGCAGTCTTTTCCACAAGCAATTCTGCTGCTTGCGTCTCTGGAATTGCAATTCTCTTAGGTCTCCTGTCGCTGATCCCTTTGTTTAGGGCAGCCAGCTGGAACCGCAGGCAGGAAGAAACCATAAGTCAGTTTCAATAGGAGTTTATGCCTTTACTAATCCTCGCTTTTTTGTTTTACCTGGTTGGCACAATAGGTGTGATAATCGAAAATGCCGGCGAGTTTTGGCTTTGGTTTCTGGCTTTTGGACTGGTGTTGGATCTTACCTTATTGCTGCTGGCAGTTACTGGTTTAAAAGGGCTCGAGTTCATAAGAAAAGTTGAATTCAAGGGTAAAATTAGCCATATCCTGGCGCTTGTATTAGCGATAACGGGTATTTGGCTACGCCTGAAAGCCGAAACCACCTGGTTCTTTATCCTGATTGGGCTGGGTTTGATATTTTGGATTTACTCGTTGGTCATTCTAAAAAATTTCTATTCAAGGAGAACATAACATGGAAAACGTCTATCCCTCCCACCACCCACTAATTGGCACCAAACTGACCTTGTTGAGAAATGTCACAACCGATTCAAAGAAATTTAGAGAATTGATTCGCGAGATTGCCGCCATGTTGGCATATGAAGCAACGATGGACCTCGCGGTCAGTGAAGTTGAGGTCCAAACCCCCTTACAAATGACAAAAGGAACAGCCCTGATGGAGCTGATTGGGCTCGTTCCGATTTTGAGGTCTGGTCTTGGAATGGTAGAAGGGGTCTATGAGTTGATGCCTGGCTCCGAAGTCTGGCATATTGGTTTGTATCGCGACGAAAGAACCTTAAAACCGGTTGCCTATTATAACCGTCTTCCGATCGAACCAACCGTTTCTGTTTGCCTGGTGTTGGACCCAATGTTGGCGACCGGTGGGTCGGCGGTTGCGACGGTGGATATCCTGAAGAAGTGGGGGGTAAATAAGATCAAGTTTGTAGGAATTATCGCTGCCCCTGAGGGGATCGAATGTCTGCATGCCGCCCATCCGGATGTGCCGATTCATATTGCGGCGATTGACGAAGGTCTGAACGAGCATGGATTTATCTTGCCAGGGCTGGGAGATGCAGGCGACAGGCAGTTCGGGACATAATTCGAACTAATCAATTTCGTTATAACCGCATACTAACACCGAAAAAGCCATTAGTTTACGCTATAACCGAGTAAAATTAAGGATTAAGGCGGTAGTTTACGGTATAATGAAGTACGAAGAGGTGAATTATGATCTCACGAGAAAATTATATTCAAAAAATCAAGCCTTTTATCGGGAAGGACATTGTCAAGATTATTACTGGCATTCGCCGGTCAGGCAAATCTTCGCTATTAGAGCTTATAAAAATTGAATTACTAAACAAAGGAGCAGAACCGTCACAATTCCTGACGATTAATTTTGAAGATCTATCTTATCAGAATCTCTCTGTCTCCGAAATCAACGAAATAATCAAAAACTTTTGTTATGATAATCCGAAGGACAGTTACATCTTTCTTGACGAAGTGCAAGAAATTTCAGGGTGGGAGAAGTTGGTAAATTCGCTGCGGGTGACGACAAGCGCGGATTTATATATCACCGGGTCTAATTCGAACTTACTCTCTGGCGAACTGGCGACCCATCTTGCAGGCCGGTATATTGAGATTCCTGTTTTTCCGCTCTCATTTAAAGAAATCAGTGAATGGAATAATTCATCGATTCACTTGAATTCTGAAAATCTTTTTCAGAGATATGTGAAACTTGGAGGTTTTCCATTTATCTACGCATCCGGGTTGGATGACCAGGCCGCATTGAGTTACTTACTGGACATCTATCAATCTATTATGTTAAAAGATGTTGTCGCAAGATATGGGTTGAGAGATATTGAATTACTAAACAGGGTGTTTCTCTACTTTTTCTCGAATTTTTCGCAGACCTTTTCGGGCAGCTCTATTACCGCGTTTTTGAAAAATGAGAAGAGGTCCATCTCACAAGAGACACTTTATAATTATATTGCCTATGCCCAGGAGGCATTTCTGATTCATCTTGTTCCTCGTTATGATATTAAAGGAAAACGGTCACTGAGTTTTCAGGAGAAATTATTCATTGCAGATACTGGGATTCGGGAAGCGGTTTTTGGGTATAACGAACGTGACATTTCCCAGGTTTTGGAAAACATTGTTTTTCTCGAATTGCTGCGTAGGGGATATACTGTCAATATTGGTAAGTTTGATGATAATGAGATCGATTTTGTTTGTGCCAAGGCAGGAGAGCGATTGTACCTGCAGGTGGCATATATGCTGGTGGAAGATCGTACAATAGAAAGGGAGTTTTCTTCTTTAGAGAAGATTAACGACAATTATCCCAAGATGGTCTTAAGCCTGGATAAATTTGATCGGCGCCGCAATGGTATCCGGCATCAAAACATTATTGATTTTTTGCTCGAATGAGCTCTGAATGAATCTGATCGCTGATTCTTCTTGCGACTTTACCCATTGGGTAATCGGGAAGATCTTCTGGCAACACCCAGCGCAGATTCGCTGGCAGCGTAAGCGAAAGAGGTAGAACCGGCTCAGCATGCCATGCATGCACGCTGATTCGAAAGTGGGTATAAGCATGCTTAAAGGTGCCAATTTTGTTCGTCGGAGCAATTTGAAGACCGGTTTTCTGCTGTATCACATCCTGTAAACGCTTTTCTTTCTCTGTATCAGACGGATTGACTTTCCCGCCCGGATATTCCCAAAGCCTGGCTAACATTCCCTTCTCTCCCCGTTGAGCCAGCAAAATCCTCCCTTCGTGCCAGATCACCGCGACACAGATATCATAATGGGGGATGGGAGCTTTCCGCAAAACCTGTGGCAAGGTTTCTTGCATTCCAAGTTCATATGCTTTGCAAAAAGGTTGAAGCGGACAACGCGAACAGGCTGGCTGTATTGGTAAGCAAATCATCGAGCCAAGATCCATCAACGCCTGGTTGAAATCGCCTGCGCGCTTTTGAGGGAGAACTGACTGCGCGTAGTCTGTGATTGTTTTATTGAAACTGGCTGTACCAAGAGGATCCTGCAGGGCGAGCACACGGGAATAAATGCGTTTTATGTTGCCGTCCACGGCAGCGACAGGCTCACCGAAAGCAATCGAGGCAATTGCAGCAGCCGTATAATTGCCAATTCCAGGTAATTTTTCTAATTCCTCTGCGCAGCCTGGTATTTTGCCGGCAAAATCAGACTGCACTAATACTGCAGCTTTGTGCAGGTTGCGCGCGCGGCTATAATAGCCCAATCCTTCCCAAAGCCTTAAAACTTCATCTAACTGGGATTCCGCAAGGCTTTGCAGGGTGGGGAACCGGTCCAGAAAACGTTCGAAATAGGGCAAAACGGTATCAACCCGTGTTTGCTGAAGCATGATCTCAGATAACCAGACCTTATATGGGCTGGGGTCAGAACGCCAGGGCAGCACCCTGGCGTTAATGTCATACCATTCAAGAAGGCTGGCTTGCAATTGTGTCCCTAAAATTGGAAACCACCCCGGTGGGGGGCGATTTTTACTTGCATATCCTCTACATAGCTGCTCAGGTCGTTATTCAACTGTTCCCATGTGTCGGAATGGAGGATACGTTTCGCCTCCTCGAGGGTTGGAACCACTGCCCCCAATAAAATCTGGGGCTGATCACCAAAGACGGTGATCCAGGCATCGGTAACTTCCAAACCAAGGTGATTAATGCCGGGCAGATACTCTCGCACAACGTATGCGAAGTAATTTTGCTCGTGACCTGGTTTGATATCCCAGGTGATAATTGCTTTCCACATGATCAAATCGGTGAAAGCCTCGGATCCAGCGCGATCACCTGGGTGCCTTCTTCCCCGAAGTTACCGGTTGGAGATATCTTGTAGCTTTCCATAGTTTCCAATTCTGTCAAACCCATCTCTTTCAGAAACTTGCTGAGAGGGTCAAGACTGAGCTTGGAATGGGGAGTTTCGTATTGCATGGGGATAACGATGTTGGGCTCAAGCATGCTGATCACCTCAGCCGCTTTTGAGGCATTGAGAGCACCACCAGCGCCAACCGGAACGAGGGCGATGTTGATATTGCCAAGCTCTTCAACCATGGTCTGGCTCGGCACGGTATCTGTTTGCCCGAGGTGCAGCACGGTGATATTACCATAATCGAGCACGTAGATCGTGTTGCGCATAGTCTTTTTATCAGTATGTAGTGGAGTGGTCTGAATGCCGGTTATAAAAACACTTCCCCGCTCATATTCTCCTGGTCCGTCGATGACGAATGGAGAGCCTTTGACAAAATTAACACTGTTGTGAACCAGATCGTCAGAGCTGATTGTAACTATTTCTGCTTTTAATTTTAATGGATTAAAGCCGGCAACAGCTGAATCGAACGGATCAGTAATGACCGTGGCGTAGTTACGCTCGGTGATCCGAAAACAAGAATTTCCATACCATGTAATTTCCATTAACCATTCCTCCGACGAAAAAACCTTTTGAAAAGGTTTCGTTTCACTTTTCTATTATATCAGGTTGACCTGGCTAACAACGGTTTCGATGAGAAAAACTGTGTACGGGGAAGAGGGAAAGATAAGTGCAATGCGCCAAACTGCAGCAATTCCCAATATGAGACTGTGTTCGTCAATCATGAGAATCATCGTGAATCTGACTGCATAGATTGACTTGCGAATGACAACCAAAATTGCAAGGAGAATCTGTCATCCTGAGCCTCGGTTGCGAAGGATCTTGTTGGTTGTATTATTAGATCCTTCGTTCCTCAGGATGACGGGCTTGTTGTGTCGAGGGGGAATGCGCTTCTTTTGTGCACTCCGCCGTTACGATTGCTACACGGTGATTTATCGTCTGATCGCTGGCAGGAACAAGTCATATGAGTCGCCCAACAAGGCGAATTCGCTCAGGTGGCAAATTGGCAGACTCAACCAGTTTTCATCAACGTTGCGGGTATAGGCTCCGCCTTCACAGGTGCTTGCAGCGTCCACCCACGCAAGCTGGTTCGCGTCCCAGTAATACAGGATCAAACTGTCTTCGGGGATGGGTCCCAAACTGGCTTGGTCGTATTGCAGGGTCAGGATCATTGGTTGAGCAAAACTGGTGACAGGAGTCTCACCAATCGAGGCTGTAAGTTGGAAACTTTTACCTGCAAAGTTCAAATTTCCGATATTCTCACTGGGATTGGGTTGAGGAGCAAACAGAATGGTTAGCAACCCCTCCACCGCACCCGCAGGAATGGCAATCTCGGTGTTACCGTCATTGGATGTGACTGTACCGCCTGTCTCACCTGGGATTTCTGCTTCAACCGCCTGGGTCAGATGCCAATCGGGATCCTTGATTCCCAGGAAGCTTGCGGGGGGTTCCGGCGCGGGAACGTTCAGGCGGTTATAGCCCAGATTGGTTTTATAGTTCCCATAACAAGGTGGATTTGGATCACCAGTCACACACAAATTGACCAGGTTGGTGAAGCTTTCCGGTACGTCACCGGAGAACATGTTGTCGCTCAGGTCCAGATGATTGAGGGCAACCAGGTTGCCTATAGCAGTGGGGATTGAGCCATTTAACTTGTTACCAGCCAGAGAGAGTTCCCACAAGTTGTTCAGGCTGCCCAATTCAGCAGGAATGCTTCCAGTCAGTTGATTGGATGACAGGTCAAGGCGAAGTAAATTGCTCAGATTGCCCAGAGCGTCTGGAATTGCATCGTTAAGTTTGTTTGATGATAAGTCAAGTTCAAACAAAAGGTTCAAGTCATCTAATTCAGACGGGATCGTACCGTTGAGTTCATTGGACGCAAGATTGAGACGACGTAAATTGGTCATATTACCCAGTTCAGGCGGGATAGTCCCGCTGAGAGAGTTATCATCCAACCAAAGATTGCTCAAGTTGGATAAATTGCCCAATTCGAATGGAATAGAATCACTGATCTGGTTGGAGCTTAGTAAGAGACTGTATAAGTTGCTCAAACCACCTATTTCAGATGGGATTGAACCACTAAACAGATTATTCCTTAAATCGAGATCTATAAGAGTAGTCAGGTTCCCCAATTCAGGTGGGATCGCTCCGCTAAGCTGATTATTATAAAAAGAAGCTACCTCCAAGTTTTGCAGATTGCCAAATTCGGGAGGAATGACACCGCTAAGCTGATTGTTTTCGAGGTGCAGTACAACCAAATTATTCAGATTCCCCAATTCGGGCGGTATCGCTCCGCTAAGTTGGTTGTCGTTCAGGAAAAGATCTACCAAAGAATTTAAGTTGCCTAATTCTTGCGGAATCGGTCCGCTGAGATGATTAAAGAATAATTGAAGAAGTAATAAATTGCTTAAGTTGCCAAGTTCTGGTGGAATAACACCGCCGAGTTGGTTTTCTGAGAGGGATAGCATTTGTAGGTTTATCAAATTCCCAAGTTCTGCAGGAATGCTGCCCTTAAGATTGTTCGAGGACAGCGCGAGGTCTATCACATGGTTATCGGAGACACTTACATGGTACCAACTATCAACAGTTGGGGAGATTAACCAACCGTCGTTTTTTCTCCACATAGCGCCGTTCGTGCTGCTATACAAAGCCACCAAAGCTTCACACTCAATGGGAGGAACATCAGTCACAGTGGCGCAATTAAAACTCTGCACCTGTTGCCGAGTGCCAGCAAGTTCAGGTTCCGAATCAGTGGTCCTGGGCAAGTAGACCGTATGCCCAGCAGCCAGCGCGTCATAGGATACTGAAAAAAGCACCAGAACCAGAACTTGAACAAAGATAAAAATCCGGGAAACATACTTCATCGATATTTTCCTCCTCCTATCACACTGCAAGATCGCATTTAATACTATTCATAAAGGATAACATGTAATGTGAAGGGATGGGGCTCGACCCCTTCCAATGTTAACATCGGACATTCGTGATTGGGACCTGCCCGTACGCGTATGTAAATTTAACCTCATTCCCAATCTGGCATGACCGGATGGTTATTTTCATCTTTCCACCACATCCGCATGGTGTCAAACATAATCGTGAGGGTTTCAGCTTTCTCGTCAGTGGTCATCAAACGCGGCTGAACTTTATCGATAAACTGGATCGGAATCAGCTCAACACCAAGATATCTGCCATTATAGAAGATGTGTCGGTCGAAAAAACCTATATCCGTATTTTCAGCGATGCCATATTGATCGAAAAACAGGTTGCCGAGACCATAATGAAGGAAGGTGCTTCCATAAAATTCCGCATAATGCGGGACGTGCGACTGGCTGCCGCTGACAATCACCGCCCCTGCTTCGGCAACGATATTGAAATCGCGCAGCATCTGGGCATTTGGCGACCACGAATAACGTTCTTCATGCTGGAAGGTAACAATCGGCAGGTATCCCTCGGTTTTCAGCTCCTGAACCGCCTGAGCCATGTAGTCCATATCGCAGTGATAGGCACCGCTTGAGGTATCGCTTGCCTGGGCAAAATTAGGCGATTTGGCGTTACAGCCGATGAAGGCGATCTTGTTACCGTTGACCTCCAGCTTGACCGGTTTTCTGGCATCAAAAATGTCTTTTCCGCCGCCGTATACCGGCAAGCCCTCATTAGCGTATAGCTCGAGGGTGTAGAGCATGCCTTCTTCACCATAATCCTGGAAGTGATCGCCGGTAAGCTCCACAACGTCTGTGCCGACATAACGCAGCAGGTCCATATAGCTTTCAGGTGTGCAAAAAACGAGGTAACCTCCCGTTGTATGGGGCGGGCATTCTTCGGCAAAGGGCACTTCGTTACTGATGTGTAATATGTCAGCATCTTGCATAACGGAAGCAATGTGTTCGCCCGGCACTAAAACCCCACGCTGATCCATCCCAACTGCGGTTGCGCGCACCAGGGCGGTTACCCCGGTCAGCATGACGGTTGTGATTTTGGATGAGTCGAGATTCTTAAGGCGCAGGTCTGTAAGTTCAGCAGGAAGGCTGAAACTTTCGCCAGAATCAACCAGGATGGGGGAGATAGGCGCGCTCAGCGCATATTGGTCAGCGTCAAAATCTTTATGGATGGGGGATTGCCCGTCGATGGACATAACTTTCCAGCGAGGTTCAATTTCTTCGAAGGGGATAATCGCCCAGGTGTTTTGCGTAGTCCAGGCTCGCTCAAGCAGTTCCTCTTTTGGCAAAGGTATAACTGAATTACCGGGTTGCCCCAGGATGCTGGTGAGAACTGGCAAATCTTCAGAGCTTATTAGCAAAGTGGAGATTGTATCTTCTGGTTTCCCCTGCCAGAGGTTTTGCAACCAGGTCGAACTAATTTCCTCTGTCACAGTCGGGAATGGCGCAACCAGGGCATAGACCCAGTTGCCGATTGGATTTTCGGCGCTGAATTCGATGGTGAAAGCGATTTCGTTGGCTTTGTCATCTGGTTGATTCAACTCTTCTGCTTCAATTTGAAGTTGCAATCCAGCGGGCAGATCTGGGTTGGGCTTGTAGACAAACGTAGAGGGTTCCGAAAGTTCAGCTAAGATGGGTCCTGGTTGGGTCGTTTCCTTATCTGGGTTTGTTTGGGTCGGAACTGGTTGCGAAGGCAGATCAGTCGGCTGCAAAGACGAAGAACCAGCCTGACAGGCTGATAACATCAGAATTGATACTAAAAGAAAAAGAGTTTTAGTTATTGATAATCTGTTCATTCATGACCTTTCTGCATAACTGGACATGAATATTGTACTCAAATTAATCCATATGTTCCGGCAGAAAGTTATCAAGAGACGAAATGGAGACCAATCACTATACCCCGACGTGGAACGGCGTGGCAGCCGTTTCTTTCACAGTTCCCCGGCTTCTTATGCTTTAGATTCGTTGATAAAGTCTTCAATATAGCCTGGTTTAACTGCAATTAGCCCCATAACCAGGGCAAGGACGCCTGTTGACGCAAGGAACCACAAAGGCATGTTCCAACCTCCTGATAAACCCCAAAGCCATCGAATGACCATTGGTCCCATGGCTCCCAGTAAATAACCGTAGCCCTGTACGAAGCCGGAAAGGGACGAAGAACCTTCTTTCGTGCGGCTGTGCAGATTGATCATTGTTAATCCAACCGATACAAAGGTTAATCCTATTCCAGCAGCAAAAACCCACATCAATGCGAACTGAGGTAAGAATATGAAGCCAAGATTAGCTACCACAATACAGAGTGAGAAGAAAACTATAACAATTAACGGTCGCTTAAGACGCAATAGTGCAATCGGGACAAAAAGCGTAGGAAAAAAACCAATAAAAGAAAACAAAGACATCATCCATCCGGAATTGGCTTGAGAAATTCCGAACGATTTTGTCAGTATCTCGGTAAGCCAGGCGAGCATTGCGAAAGAATTGAACGCGCCGATACCGAAAATGATTGTGATCGCTAATGCAGTTGCCCAACCTGCAACAGAGATTTTTGATTTCGTCTGATTTTCTGGAGATATTTGTGAGTTTTTATTGAGAAGAACCCAGGGAATCATTGCTAATAGTGCCAGAAAAGCCCAGCTTCCTGTTGAAATTCGCCAGCCAAAAGCCTGGGTCAGCGGTACGGCGACAAGCGAGGGAAGACCGGCGCTGAGATAAATCAGAGAAGTATAAATGGTTGTAATCAATCCAATGTTATTTGGAAAGTGATACTTGATGATAGGGGGCAGCAGAACGTTGCTCATACCAATCCCGCCCAGGCAAACAATTGAAAGAGAAATATACATCCAAATATCATTCGAAAAACTGCGTCCAATGATTCCAACGAAAATCATCCCCAAGGCAGTTAGGATCAGTTTTTCCAAGCCATATTTTGGCACAAGTCGAGGGGTCAACCAACCAAAAAGAGCGAAAGAAATTGGTGGTAACATGCCAATGATACTTTGGGCAGTATATGAAATCGGAAAGGTTTCTCTAATCTGATCGAAAATTGTTGCTGGAGCGGTCATTGCAGCGCGTAGATTTAGGGCTACCAAAATGATTGCTGCGAATATGAGGAACTTTGAATTCTTGACTTTCATCAGGCTCTTTGTTCGATTATTGGCAATGTCTTGCGCACTTTCATGTATTTTGGAAAAAATTCCGTGAAACTAATTCATCTGTGGTGAAAAATGTAATCAGCATCCTTCCTTCAGAATCGCCAATTGTGCGCCAATGATGAGGAATATTCGAGTCAAAAATGATGTGATCTTCCGAAGAAAGAGGATAAACGGCTTCACCAATTGTAAATTCCACTGATCCTGAAAGGACGAATATCGATTCAAGTCCCAGGTGTACTACGCTGAGACTCCCACTGCCATCACCAGGCTTAAAGTTGACAACATATTGTTGGAATTTCTTCATTTCAAACCCTTTACCAACAATTTCAATGTTTACTTTTCCAGCCGTTAACTTGGCGCGGTTCTTCTTTTTTGTCAACACCACATCTCGTTTATTTGATTCAGGGCTAAAAAAGTCGGCTATAGGCACGTTGAGTGCGCTAGCGAGTCTCTGAAGAGTACTTACCGAAGGTGAAGATTTCCCTTTTTCGATCAAACTTAATGTGTTAACGCTGAGCCCGGATTTTTCAGCAAGTACCCGTAGAGAATATTCCCGTAGGGAGCGAATCGTTTTTAGATTCTCACCTACATTCAGATCTTCTTCACTGATCCCAGCTAATGAATTAAGTTCAATCATGTATTATCTCCATCTCTTTTCCGCAATAATCAAAACAAGTTACTAAATTATAGTACGAATTTCACTAAAAACAACCAAAATATTGTGAAATGGTGCTATAATTACCAACGTAATTCAATTGTACCAATTAAAAACTATCAGGAGGGATGAAAAGTTAAAGGATTGGAGGTGGTAGCTCAAGCAAAATTAGCGTTTTATTCATTTGGCTATTTGACAAAAAATTAATCATTTAAAAAAGGAGATTAAAAGATGGATTTTGCAATTGGTGTTATTTTATTAGTCACCTATGTCATCTTCATTGTCTATGCAGCAAAAGGTGGCAACCTGTTACTTGGACTGTTTGCAATGGCAGTCCTGTGGACAGTATTATGTTGGATTGGAGGCGCAGTCGATTGGCCTACACTAAACTCCCAAGTGTTCCAGGGAGGTCCTGAAGGTTTCGGGCCAACCGCCGTCAACATTATTTTTGGCAGCTGGTTTGGACGTGTTCTCATTGAAACCGGGATTGCCCGAACAATCATCAAGAAGGCAGTTGAGCTCGGTGGAGACAAACCTGCCTTAACAGTCATTCTTTTGGCCATTGTCGTAACCGCAATCTTCACTACAGCTTATGGTGTTGGTGCCGTGGTCGCCATTGGTGTTATCGTTTTTCCAATTATGTTGTCCCTTGGAATACCAAAACCACTTGCCGCTGGTACTTTTGCTATGGCAGTTACAAATGGTCTGTACCTGAACAACGCATTATTAAGCCAGGCAGCTGGCACGATGATGATCGGCGAAGAGATTTACAACTTCAAAAGCCCAGAATGGACTAAGTTCGCGTTCGTTGCAACAGCCATTCACCTTGCATTTGTTATCGTCATGACCCTTATTACTTTACGTAACAAGAAGAAGGTCGCCGCTTGGGCAACCCAGGATGTTAATCTGGAAGGCGCAGACGCAAACCTTTTGGCATGCATAACTCCACTTCTTCCTGTTACCTTAACACTGACGACCAAAATGAGCTCGATTCTTGCAATTGTGATTTCAGTGATTTGGGCGCTAGGATGGACAGGGTATCTGAAGAAAGGTTGGAATGGTATTGCGGATGTCGTTCAAAAGACATTCTACGATGGTGTAGCTGATGTAGGTTTGGTATTAGGTTTCCTGCTGTTCTTGCAAATGTTCATTCGATCTGCAAGCGTAGCAAAATCATTCCTGGCACCCATTGTTGCTCCGATTCTGCCACAGAATGTGTTCCTGTTGTTCTTAGTCTTCGGTGTGTTTGCAGTCTTAGCTTTATTCCGCGGACCTCTGACAATCTGGGGCGCAGGAGCTGCAACATTCGCCATTATTGCCGGCACTGGAATGTATCCTCTGGCCATTTTGTATCCCTTGTTCTACATTCCTTGCTCTACGATTACTACGAATGTATGCCCCACGCAGTCATGGAACCTATGGGCAATTGGATATACAAAGGTATCAGTCAAGGATTTCATGAAACAAACTTTGCCTTACGCATTGCCATTGGCTCTGGTACTTGAACTTGTTGCGTATTTCATGATCGCAGCAAAGGTTGTCTAACTTGCCTTGTTGGTAAAAAAATTGTAAAAATTTGTTTGTATCTTGAAATAAATTTTGCTAATTTTCAAAAAAATATGGGAGGGGAATGATTCTCCTCCCATATTAAAAGACATTTCAATTAATTTCCGTAGAGGTGCTGCGATGAGAAACAGAAAAATTAGATTTGGTATTGATGTCGGTGGAACCCACACTAAAGCTGTCGCATTAGATAATGATACTAATGAAATTATTGGCCAATCAGTGGTGATGACCACTCATGACCATGATAAAGGGGTAGCTGCAGGTGTAATCGAATGCTTTCAAAACTGTCTGCGAGAAAACGACATTCACCCTGACGATGTAGTATTTATTGCACATAGTACTACTCAAGCAACCAATGCTCTCCTTGAAGGTGATGTTGCAAAGGTGGGTATTCTCGGAATGGCTGGAGGAGGTCTTGAGGGATTGCTTGCAAAAAACCAATCAAAGGTGCCCGACATTGACCTTGGAACTGGCCGCGTTATCCAAACCTGTCATACGTTTCTCAAGCTTAAGGATGTCAATGAAGTTAATGTAGAAAACGCTATTAAGATCTTAAGAGACCAAGGGGCAACTGTTCTGGTGGCTTCCAAGGCTTTTGGTGTGGATAGTCTTAAAGAAGAGAACATTGTGCATGATATCGCAGCAAAGCACGGCATGATGACTTCAGTAGCCTCTGATATCAGTAAGTTATATGGTCTTACACGACGAACACGCACTGCAACCATCAATGGGAGTATCCTTCCGAAGATGCTTGACACTGCTCAAAGCACTGAAGGTGCAGTCAGGCATGCAGGAGTTACCGTACCATTAATGATCATGCGTGGTGATGGTGGTGTCATGGATGCTGATGAAATGAAAAAAAGACCAGTGTTAACCATGCTTAGTGGACCAGCAGCCAGTGTGATGGGTGCCTTAATGTACCTTAGAGCATCCAATGGCATCTACTTTGAGGTTGGTGGCACCTCCACGAATATCGGTGTCATAAAAAATGGAAGACCAGCTGTTGAATATACAGTAGTTGGTGGCCACCGCACCTATATCAACTCATTAGATGTACGTGTTTTAGGAGTTGCTGGTGGCAGTATGATACGAGCAAATGACACCTCACTTGTTGATGTTGGTCCTCGTTCTGCCCATATTGCAGGCTTAAAGTATGCTGTCTACACACCTGTAGAAGAAATAGTTGATCCACAGCTGGAATTTTTCTCACCAAAAGAGGGAGATCCCGCAGATTATGTTCGCATTAAATTAGCAAGTGGCAAACGAGTTACGTTGACCAATAGCTGTGCTGCAAATGTGCTGGGTTTGTGTAAAGAGACAGACTTTTCGTACGGAATCCAAGAATCTGCCCGGCTTTGCATGCAACCTTTGGCTGACCATTTGGGTGTCTCAGTTGAAGAGACAGCACGGCAAATTTTGCAGAAAGCTTATGAAAAGATCTATCCGGTGATTGATGAATTTGCGGAAAAATATCGCCTGGAACGTGATCAGATCACTCTTGTTGGAGTTGGCGGTGGAGCTGCGGCTTTATTGCCTTACTCAGCTAATGCGATGAAACTGAGCTACAACATTCCACAATATGCAGAAGTGATTTCTTCTATCGGCGTTGCACTAGCGATGATACGAGATGTGGTTGAACGCGTTATTCCAAACCCAAGCACAGAAGATATTAATAAGATCAAGAAAGAGGCGGCTTCGTTAGCTATAAAGAGTGGAGCGGTCCCATCTACTGTCGAAGTTCATATTGAAATCGATCCACAAAGTTCCAAAGTAACAGCTATAGCCTTGGGGTCGAATGAAGTCCAGGCGACCGATTTGACATTAAAGGTTGATGTGGCTGAAGCGAAAGAACTAGCAGCAGCATCGATGAATACCGATTCTACAGATGTGGATTTTCTCGCCCATAAAGATATATTCTTCGTATTCGGACGAAAAGTTGGAGAAAAGCAACAGGTGCGTGTGGTCGACCATCGAGGATTTGTGAAAGTACAGTGTGGAGACGCAGTAGTGGGCACTTGTTTGGCTAAAGATTGGGAGGCAGAGACCAGGAAGCTTTGGAATACACAAGTATCCTATCGACGGGAAATGCTCTCCACTCCGGATATCTACCTTTGTATCGGTGGGAAAGTTTTGGATTTCTCAAACACTCTTAGTTTTGACCAGTTACGCACAGTGATGGCAAGTGAATTCTTGGACGCTGAATCAGATGAGGAAATCATTCTTGTCAGTGCGAGGAATGAAATAATATGATTGCAGCTTGGATTAAGGACCTGATGCAGCTAACTGATGAGGATTGGACGAGGTATGCCTTTCTTTCTGAACCTTTGGTTAATCGCATTCCCCCTGAAATGCGCAATCAATATAGTCGGGAAACAACGCTTAATTCAATTGAATTGGCACAAGAAATTAGACAAAAGTATAGCAATATCTCCACTGAATACCTGGTGGAGCAGCTGAACATTAACTTTGTAGAGAAGCTCGCACAGGAAGGTGGCGGTTTCTCAATGTTTGCCTCCTTTGAAGAACCAAATACTATTACTGTCTATAAAGATGTTTCTGACTCGACTGACAAGTTAATTGACGATAGTGATCTCCGTGAAACTATAGGAAACATTAGGACGATTGATCTGCTTTTTTCCCACGAGCTGTATCACTTCCTGGAGTTTACTCGGACCGACGTCTATTCAACTCAACAAAAAATTATGGTATGGCAAATTGGTCCTCTCAAGAACCTGAGCCGGATTAAATGCCTCGGAGAAATTGGAGCTATGAGCTTTTCACGAGAGTTACTAAAACTAACCTATTCTCCTAACGTCTTTAATGTGTTGATGCTCTATGCTCAAAACCCGGTTTCAGCTGAGCGGTTATATCTGAAAATACTTGAAGTAAAAAAAGGATAAGAGGTTGAAGATGTTGTTTCTAATTGTTTCAATAATTTTGTCGGTTTTTTGTTGCATCGCTACTGTCTATCTAATCGTCAAGAAGAATCCAAAGCGGCAGAAAAATGAATTGTTACGGCTTTCAGAGACAAAGTTCACAATACTCATGGCAGGCTTGTTGATTTTGATTGGTTTTGCAATCATCGTAATTAAACTCGTAGATCCTTCAAAAGGTGGGGTTGACACACAATCCTATCTTGTTGCCGCTCTTCTGGCTTTACTTTGTGTGGTTTCTGGGTCTGGAATGGTGCTCTTTACATTGTTAAAACAGATCATTGTTACAGATGAAGGGCTTTTAATCGTGTCTTTTTTTGGAGAATCATTCGAAATGCCGTGGAAGGAAATTACGGAGATTAAACTAAAACCATTATCAAACAAAGCAACTTTTGTCAGTAAATCACAGAGTGTTCTTATTGGTGGTGATCCTGGAACTTATAAAAAGTTTATTACTATTGCAAAAACTAAAATACCAACGCGAGTATCACATGATTTGTTAGATAAATTGAATAACCGTTTTCTATAAAACGGTTTAGCAAAGAATAAAAAATATTTTAAAAAGGAAAATGAAATGCCCGAATGGAAGAATGATAAAGAGTTGTTTGAGATCATGAAAAAAGAATTATACACAGGTGTGATCTGTGACATGTTGGATACACTTGGTTATAGCCATGTCTATCTCCCTCATGATATCCAATCGATCAGGTTGACAGATGTAATGGTCGGTCGAGCTTTTCCGACAATCATCTGCGATGTATATGGAGAACAAGAAAAACCTCTTGGTTTATTAACTGAAGCCGTTGATAACATCAGTGAGGATGAGGTCTATATCGTCACAGGTGGTGATCGAAGATGTAGTTATTTTGGTGAAATCATGACTGCTACAATCAAACGTAGAGGTGCGGTTGGGGCAGTGATTGATGGATACATACGTGATACGCGTCAGGTTCTGGAACAAGATTTTCCTGTATTTTGCATGGGCCGGGATGCACAGGGATCGATTTACAGAAATCAAGTTATTCGATACGGCTGCCCGGTTGAAATTGGCAATATTCTTATCAAACCAGGTGACTTAGTGTTTGGTGATATTGATGGTGTTGTAGTATTTCCACGCGAAATTGAAGAAGAGGCTATTACTTTGATCCTTGATAAAGTGCGTGGTGAAAAAGACACTCGAGATGCAATCGAAAAAGGTATGTCAGCTGTCGATGCGGAGAAAACATACGGCACTTTTTAAGTTAACCTGAGGAGGACAAAATGGATGTTCTAGAACGAATCGGACTGGCTGGTCTTGTGCCGGTAGTTGTGATTGAAAATGCAGATGATGCCGTCCCTGCCGCACGAGCGTTATTGGAAGCGGGGCTAGATGTGATGGAAATCACTATGCGAACAGATGCAGGTATCCAGGCAATAAAAAATGTAAGATCAGGGGCACCTGAAATGTTGGTGGGTGCTGGTACAGTTCTCACTCTTGATAAATGTAAAGAATCCGTTGATGCCGGAGCTCAATTCATAGTTTCTCCTGGGTTTGATGCTGAAATAGTTCGTTGGTGTGTAGATAACGAAGTTGCAGTTACCCCAGGCTGTGTGACTCCAACAGAGATTCAACAAGCTTTAGCAGAAGGTTTGAAAACCATGAAGTTCTTCCCATCAGACGTTTATGGTGGCGTGAAAGCTATGAGTGCTCTTTATGGTCCGTTTAAATCTGCGGGTGTTAGGTTTATTCCAACCAGTGGAGTCAATAATGATAACCTGACCGAATACGCTGACAAACCATTCATTTGGGCTGTCGGAGGGGGCTGGCTGTGTAAAACTGCGGATATTACCAATAAGAATTTTGCGGGAATAACTGAAGCTGTTCGCAAAGCGATTGATATACTTCTGGGATTTGAAGTTGTCCACATTGGGATTAACCTGGAAACCCCAGAAGAGTCTCTGGATGTGTGCCATCAATTCTCAAAAGCATTTAATTTTCCAATAAAGGAAGGCAATAGCTCAAATTTTGCTGGACCCTCAATTGAGGTTCTGAAGTCGAAATATTTGGGGAAGATGGGACACATTGCAATAAAGACCAATAGTATTAATCGTGCTATGCATTACCTGGCAAAGCGCGGATATGAGGTGGATTTGGATACAGCTAAATACAAAGGTTCAGTTTTGACTGCGGTTTACTTAAAAGATCAGTTTGGTGGTTTTGCGGTTCACCTTATGCAGAAATAAAGGAGCAAAAAATGAAGTACTTGACGTTTGGTGAAATCATGCTGCGGTTGAAACCACCTTATCACGAGCGGTTGTTTCAAGGTTTGATGCTTGAAGCGACCTTTGGTGGTGGTGAAGCCAATGTTGCGGTCTCACTTTCAAATTTCGGGCTGGATGCGGCATATCTGACCGTTCTCCCAAACAATGCAATAGGGGATGGCTGTATTCAGGAATTGCGTAAGTTTGGTGTTGACACCACTCGCATCCAACGAGGTGCAGGCCGCATGGGAATTTATTTCCTTGAGCCTGGTGCAAATCAGCTTCCCAGTAAGGTTGTTTATGACCGGGAATTCGCATCAATTGCCCTGGCAAAACCCGGTGATATCGATTGGGACAATGCGTTTGATGGAATCGGTTGGTTCCACATTACTGGAATCACTCCGGCAATCTCAGAGTCTGCAATGCTCCTTTCGCTGGAAGCAGTCAAGGCTGCAAAGGCAAAGGATATTACGGTATCTTGTGACCTGAACTATCGTAAAAATCTTTGGAAGTATGGTAAAAAGGCGTCTGAGGTGATGTCTGAACTAATAAAATATGTAGACGTTGCTATAGCTAACGAAGAAGATTGTCAGAAATCGCTTGGTATTAAGGTCGACTCGGACGTTGAAAGCGGGAAATTAGATATATCAAAGTACGAAGCTCTGTCAAAACATGTTTTGGATACTTATCCAAACCTTAAGCTGATTGCAATAACCTTGAGGGAGAGCCAAAGTGCTGATATCAATGGTTGGTCTGCTTGCTTGAATAATCGTGATCATTTTTACCAAAGTCAGCGGTATGAAATAAGAGATATTGTTGACCGCGTCGGCGGTGGAGATGCCTTTGCTGCTGGTCTGATCTATGGGCTAAACACTTATGAGAGCAATCAGGATGCCTTGGAGTTTGCGGTGGCTGCAAGCTGCCTTAAGCATTCAATAATTGGTGACTTTAACCGGGTCGGTGTTTCCGATGTCAAAAATTTAATGGGTGGAGATGCCTCGGGTAGGGTTCAACGGTAAGAAAACTGAGATCCAGGGCGAAATAGCTCCCCAATAATTTGCCCAAAACTCAATAGGACTAAAGGATAAGCTCACGGGATCACCGTGAGCTTATCCTTTATTTGAGGTGTATGTTTGCCCCTTCGTAAAGTTTAAGCCGATATCTGTCTGGTCGATGTTGATTGTGTCTCCTTCGCTAAACTCATCCCTAGGCGGTTTGGGTGCCAGTGAGTCCTGAATCTCTCGCTGAATCGCACATTATGTCTTTATCAATCTAATCGCAGGTTGGAATCTGCCTCTTTTACGGTTTCCAATGTTTTTTTGGCGGAGTGGGCAAGGAAAGCCCTCGTCATTCACTTCGTTCCAGCACTTTGTCCGCCTCACAACTTCTGCACCCTGTCATTCCTTCACCTGCAATAATTCCATCGGTTTCTTGCTAAGCACCAAATTGCTTCCTATTAATGCGCCTGATAGCGCGCCAAGCAAATAGACTAAAGCAGCAATGCCGAGCGAAGTTTGAACCACAGATGTACCCCTGAGAACAATCAACAAGAGGA
>Ga0123334_1001420_pt1 | contig 29973 bp, 29 predicted proteins | sample BiotimSIPDNA_FD_89706 | JGI IMG/M metagenome (GOLD analysis project Ga0123334, IMG submission 89706) | Anaerobic biogas reactor microbial communites from Washington, USA - Biogas_R1 time_0 SIP DNA | ecosystem: Engineered > Bioreactor > Anaerobic > Unclassified | place: Washington, USA...
GCTCTGGATAAGTCCGGACGGCGGCCGGTTAATAAAAGTAACGGTGTTTTCATCGAAGAAGTCGGTCAGCCTGAATACCTCTATCCGTGCAGTTCCGGGGTTATCATTTCGATACATGTATAGTGTTACAGCCGCCGCATAATGTCCGGCAATAGACGGTGTGTGTTGTCCGGAAATTGACGGATATACTGACTAAAAGATTTCCCCTTTTGGGGAAGGGAGAATTAATTCAACTCTCCCTCGATTACAAAAATATCAACCCATTTACTAAAGCTTTGAAAACCTTCCATGCTGTTTAGAAATTTGAATACTTTGCCAAGTTCAACCCCACGCCAATCAAATGCTTTAGCATAATGTGTTTCACTTGCAATGTCCACCCCGATTACTATACTTTGCTCTGATACTTGATTTAACTTTTCGTTTTGGGTACAATTCATTCGAATACTTCCTCTCAATGATTTTTTTTAATTAGGGCGCTTGACCCTGTGTGTCATTGTAGGGGAGTATTCTTTTTTTGCCAAAGTCCATTTTTGTTTGTTTACAGGAATGCTTTTATGTAATTCTTATTCATTAGAAATTACATTATTTTAAACATGGAATTGCTGACGGCCTATTTGTAGAAAGCGGCCAGCGCGGGTGAGGGATCCGTGGCTCCGCCAATATTAACAAGCGGGTATTTGAAGCCGACTTTGCGGAGAATCTTAAAGCCCTTGAGTACCCGTTCAACTTCTCCCGGCGGTAAAGCGATGACAATCTCATCTTCGGCTACCTGCCCCATAGTACGTTCTCCAGCACAAGGAATTCCTAGAGCAGGTTTGTTGGTAACATAGCATTGAGCCAAGGAGTCACTGCATGCCCCTTCTCCGATAAAGTGGAAGTTAAACTTTTCGTATTTTACCTTTTGCATTGCGCACATTGCCATCATAATTTGGGTCGGAGTGCCGTAAACTAGAACAACTTCCGGCTCAAATTTTTCCTTCACCAGAGGTGCTAGCACGATAGCCTCACCGGGTGGGATCCTGTAATAGTCTTGCTGCTGCCTGACAGCTTCTTCTGGCGATGGCATCCATGTTAAGGCAAGAGAGGCCGCTTCTTCCTTCATGCTCTGTTCATCAGTTGCAAGTAGTCCGTGAATCCGCTTGCAACGATCCAGCATACCATCCTCCCTGGTTACCCCAATGGTCAGGCCCTGAGCTCTAACCAGATAAGGTATCTGACAAAATGCGCAGGTAGCTTTCCATCGCATCATCCTAGGAATCTGATCTAGTTCCTCCGCCTTTTGCAGCACCCTAAATCCAATCGGCTCGGTCCGTAAACACAGCTCTGTCTTTAATTCCTGACTCATCTCTTTCCAAATACCCATTGTTAATTCCTCCCTTAATTATTGTAATCTCGGATTACTATTACAGGACAAATGAGGCGTTATGCCACCTTGTTCTTGATCACCATGGCAATGTTATCCAACAGCGCTTCGACTGAAGCTCCTCCAATAGCCAGAACCTTGGCATACCGAGACTGCAGCTTTAGTTCGACGATTGCAGAGCCTGCATTTTGTATCGCAGGATAATACGCTGATGTTCCCTCATTCAGAAATCTGCTAGACCGAGGTCCCGGCTTTTTTCATACTCAGAGACACCCGGTTTTTTTCCTTGTCTACAAGAATCACCTGAACATTGATAATATCTCCCACCGACACCAGCTCCATCGGATGTTTGATCCTTCTCTCGGACATCTCGGATATATGAACGAGCCCATCGACTTTGACCCCGATATCTACAAAAACTCCGAAGTCCACTACGTTGCGAACCACCCCCTGAAATTCCATGCCCATCAATAAGGAATCCATACTGAGCACATCCTGTCTGAAGACCGGCGGCGGAACATCCTCGCGCGGGTCACGACCCGGACGAGTCAATGCCTCTATGATATCTCTAAGAGTAGGTAGTCCTACTCCCAATTCCCGTGCCACCAAGTTGATATCAAGTCCCTCCAGTTTCCGCAGTAGCGAATCACTTCCCACTTGACTCATTTCCTCTCCGATGTAGCTCAAGAGCCTCTCGGTCAGATCATAAGATTCGGGATGAATAGGAGTGGCATCCAACGGGTTCTTGCCTCTGGGAATGCGCAGGAATCCAGCCGCTTGTTCAAATGCTTTGGGTCCCAGCCGCGGAACCTTCAGAAGCTGCCTGCGATCCTGGAAAGGCCCGGCCTCTTCCCGCCGCTTGACTATGTTGGCCGCGACCGTACCGCTCAAACCCGCCACATAGGAGAGGAGCGACGGCGAGGCCGTGTTCAGATCAACGCCGACATGATTGACCGCCGACTCCACCACCCCGCACAAGCTTTCATCCAGCCGTTTGGATGGAATATCATGCTGATACTGCCCCACCCCGCAGCTGCGAGGCTCGATCTTGACCAGCTCCGCCAGTGGGTCGATGACCCGGCGGGCAATCGAGATGGCACTTCGCTCACTTACGTCGAGTTCCGGGAACTCCTGAGCCGCCAGGGGAGAAGCGGAATAGACACTGGCGCCGGCTTCGCTGACAATGGTATAAACCAGCAGGGGATCATCCGAATTTCGAATAAAATCGGCCACCACCTGTTCGGTTTCCCGGGATCCCGTCCCATTTCCGATGGCAATCGCATTGATCCGGTGTTCTTTCAGCAGCCGTTTCAGGGTTTTCATCGTCCCCTGAACATCTCGGCGGGGCGGGGTCGGATAAAAAACTCCTATGTCCAGAACCTGCCCGGTAGAATCAACGACCGCCCATTTGCACCCGGTACGGTAGCCCGGGTCAATCCCGAGAATGATCTTGCCCCATACCGGAGGCTGCAGGAGCAGCCGGCGCAGGTTTTGGGAAAAGACCTGCAGCGCTTGTTCCTGAGCCTTATCCGTAAGCTCGCTGCGGATGTCACGTTCCACCGCCGGAAAAAGGAGGCGGCGGTACGCATCGCGGATGGCCTCGGAAACCTGGTCGGAGCTGGTCCCATCCTGTACAAGCCGTTGAGTTAACCAGTCAATCACCAGATCGCTTTCCATTTCAACGCCAGCTTTTAAAAACTCCTCTTTCTCTCCCCGATTGATGGCCAATATGCGGTGAGGAGGTATCCTGTTCACCGGTTCCTGAAAGTCGTAATACAGGGAATAGACTGATTCCTGTTCAGTGTCTCGGCCGCGGCTGCGGATTAGGCCCCTCCTTCGCATCATTTCTCGCACCTTCTGCCGCACCTCAGGGTCATCGGCCACCTGTTCGGCAATGATGTCTCGAGCCCCCTGCAAGGCATCTTCCACCGTCGGAACATCATCCCCCAAATATTTTTCAGTTTCAGCGAACAAAAATTCCTCCCCGGGAAAAGACCAGAGAAAATCAGCCAATCCCTGCAGTCCTCTTTCCCGGGCCACCGATGCCCGGGTCTTGCGTTTGAGCCGATAGGGACGGTACAAATCCTCCAGATCGGTCAGCCGCCGGACAGCCAGGATTTTCGCCTTTAATTCATCGGTTAGCTTGCCCTGTTCGTCAATCAGGCGCAGCACATCCGCCTTTTTCTCTTCCAAGTTGCGGTAATAACGCAGGCGCTCTTCAATCTTACGAATCTCCACCTCGTCCAGTTCGCCGGTGACCTCCTTGCGGTACCTGGCAATGAAGGGGATGGTCTTGTCATCATCAAGGAGGGAAACCGTATTCTGAACCTTACCCAGAGGAATTCCGGTCTCATCAGCAATTCGCTTAAAAATTTCCGCTTCTACAGTCGACATCTCCTTTCATATTGACAGCCTAATACTTAGTTTAGATTCTAACTCATTATTGAAAGAAAAAGGGATTTTGAGCATTAGAAAAACCTCCTTCACATCAGGAACGCCTTATTTACCTCGTTGACGTATTATTTTTTAGGTGATATCATACAATTTAATAAAGGGGTTGCCGCTTTTGGAATGTCGGTAGGTCCTTAATCTTCGTTGCGAACTGAGATAATACGACTGCACTTAGGGTGGGCATGGTTGCAATCATTAGGACAAACCATGCTGTGAATTTCGATTGTTCCTTTATGAATGTTTCGGGGCAATCCTTCCTTACTGTTTTCAAATAAGGCCCCGCAATTGCGGAGCCTCTACCATAGTTATCATTCGGAGCGAAATCTTAGCTAGTTATCCCGTTGTTAAATACTCCAGAGCATCGCTCTCGGAATCGAATACATTGAATGAACGGTCGCTAGAAGATGTGGTTGTCGTATATGCGACCTTCATAAGTGCGCTGTCTATTCCCACAACAGCGCCTTTCTTTACGTATGGTCGATTAAACGCCATATATTCTTTGACAGCGGAAAGCATTGAGGAGTTGAAACGCATTCCGGACAGAAGCGTTAAAGTGACTGCACCGTTTTGTCCTTTTGCAGTAACTTTCTTTTTTGCTTCCTCAATGATCGGTAGGATGCCTTCTAAATTAGTACACCCCGTGAAATCAATTCTTACAATATCAATTCCCTTATGATTAATATTTTCGACTCGTATGATAATCGTATAATGCCCCCCGTTGTCAAGACACAAACGGCTTTGCACATTTCATGCTCTCCTTTTCAAGATAAATGTAAATTAGAATCTCCTATCTTTTATTCATTCGGCTTTTCATCAAGGGCCTGACTTCGAAACAAATTTTCTATGTCCTCTGCCGGCATTGGTTTATAGCAGAAATACCCTTGAACATCATCGCACATTTTTTGGCTCAGAAATTCCAGTTGGGGCGCTGTTTCAACCCCTTCAGCTATCACTTCAAGGTCAAGGCTTTGAGCTAAGTTGATGATTACCTTTGTTATGGCCTGGTCTTTTTCAGAGCCTTCAATGCCTTGTATAAACTGCATGTCAATCTTTATCCGATCAATTGGCAAGGTTTTCAGACGATTAAGAGTAGAATATTCTGTACCAAAATCATCAATTGAAATAAAAACGCCAACTTCCTTGAATTGATTTAAAGCCTCAATTATGTGTGACGATTCTTTCGCGGCAACGCTTTCGGTGATTTCCAGTTCAAGATATTTAGGCTCAAGTTTTGATTTGTCCAAAATCGATTTTACATTCTCAACAAATCCAGGATTGTTAAATTGGACTGCTGAAAGATTAACAGCAACTCGTACCGCAGGGAAGCCCTTGTCTTGCCATATTTTATTTTGATGAATTGCTGTTTGAAGCACCCACTCTCCGATGCTGTTTATTGTGCCATTCATTTCCGCGAGGGGAATGAAAACACTTGGTGGAATCATACCTAATTCCGGATGCTTCCATCGGAGAAGAGCCTCCAATCCAACAATTTTACCAGTTCTCAGCTTTACCTGGGGTTGATAATACAGAATCAGTTCGTTTCTTTCTTGGACACGGTAAAGCTGGTTAGATAATTTGATGTTCCTTTTCACATCTTCTTTCATATCGTTTGTACACATAACATACTGGGTTTTTCCCCTGCCCTTCGCTATGTACATGGCAATATCGGCATTCTTGATTAAGGTTTCTGTATCTTTACCGTCAAAGGGGTAGATTGCTACCCCGGCGCTCGCAGTTACATAAAACTCTTGTTCATTAACATAGAAGGGATTTTTAAACAGCTCCATAATGATATCTGCAATTTTGATGATATCATTTTCGTCATTTAGGTTGTTAGCTAAAATCAGAAACTCGTCCCCGCCAAAACGAGCGACTGTATCTGTTTTACGCAAGCGGGATGTAAGTCCTTGCGAAATTTCTTTCAGAAGAGCATCTCCGCCGTTATGACCCATGGTGTCATTTACCATTTTGAAGCCATCCAGATCTAAAAACATTACGCCTATAAACCGCTCAGTTCTTTTTGCCAGATGAATCGCTTGAGATAAGCGGTCGGAAAACAAAGTGCGATTTGGGAGCCCAGTTAAGTGATCGTAATAAGCCATATATTCAATTGTTTTTTCAGACTCTATTCTTAATAAGCCGTCAGCTATCAAGTGGGACAGTACCCTGAGCAGTTCAACATGATGGGATGACCGTGTTTTTTTTGAAGCAACAGCGTCCAATCCGATGAATCCAAGCATGATACCATCTTGCTCAATGGGGACAACCATAACTGACTTAACACCTTGCTTCGAAAGAGTGTCTTTTTCGTTTGAGGCCGCGTCAGGAAGATCGTCAATATCCTCCACATGAATTAATTTGTTGGTGGATAGTTCACTCATCCACCAAGGAAATACATCCAAAGGCACATTTTGTATCAGCCCGGCTTCGGAGGAAACTCCCTGACTGCACCATTCATAGGCATAGGTCATGGTATTTTGGTCATGGTTGATTAAAAAAATATAGGTGCGGTCAACAAGAAAAAATTGTCCTACCCTATCTAACAGGTCAGCAAATTTTTTATCCATGTTCATTTGATTAATATTAATAAAATCTGCGGAAACCTTCGACACGAGCTTTTGGAAGTTTGTCTGGAGGATATTTTCTTTTATTCTGCTAATGTACGATTTGTTTACAAAAGAACCAACCATTAAAGCAATAAGAAATATACCGATTCTTAAAATATAATCAAATTCATCTATGTATACAGCCCCTTTTGGCGCACGAATCCAAACAAGAACTTGAGTAGCAACTGATACCGTTGTGATTAAAACTAGTTGCTTGCGAGTATTGAAAACCAGAGAGGCCATCATCAGAATTAAAGGAAATGCCCAGACAGTTATGCTGGCGTAATCCGCAAACTGCATGGTGATAATGGGAATGCTGCATAACATTGTAATAAGGACAATAGACTGCTTGATTTTTATGTTATTTAAAAGCTGAGTAAACAAAACTACCATTCCGGTAAATGATATAATCGCGCCTCCCAACATCATAGACCGCAAGCTTTCCTGGTCATTTATCAGATGAGGAAAATAATAAGAAAGAATACTTGCTAATCCGCCAATTAAAAACGCAAATCCTATATAATTTTGCATTTTCAATAAAGTTTCTTTTGGTAATAATAAATCACTTTCTTCTTGAGGGGGTTTCTCCATTAATTTGTAATACTTCATTGCATAGCAAATCGCCCCAACCGGCAAAAGTGTAAACAGGGGAGCCATTTGGGGGAGAGGGCTTTTTGTCAGGGAGGTCAAAAAGATATCAGTCAAACTGCCGAGTAAAAACGCCGCTACAAGTGATGTTAGAAAAAGATTTGCCTGTTTTCCGATGCTTAAGTCATTAGAGTGCCGCCTTTTCCATCGTAAGATGAGAATAAGGCAAGCGAGTATGTAGACAATATAATAAACGTGAAAAAATGTTGTCAATGCATTTTGAGTCGCGATATTAACCCAGCCGTAACTCGCTTGTATAAAGTTGTATTGACCGATGGAAATTGCCCTGGACACTCCGAAAGCATATACTGAAACAACAGCAGGCAAGTATATCAGCGCACAATATGCCCGCGGCTTGCGGGAGCAACGATTGGTTGTCAGCACTAAAAAGAAATGCAGCAAAAGGCTATAGATAGTACCCCAACCAACCGCCGAGATTCTTCTCCATATAAAACAAATTTCCCATGTTTGCGCAGAGGTTGCGATAGAAAAGCCCAAGGACCAGAAACATAAAGATAAGCATATGGCAAAAAAGATTCTGTTTAATTTACCGTTAGAGTTTGTTTGAAATGTATATATTCCAAAAATTAGATACACAATAAATGCAACAAAAAATAGCAATGAAAAAAATAGTGGGGTTTGCATAACAAGCCTCCTCGATATCATATAAACATCCTTTTAGTCAGATTAAATAAAAGGATGTTTGTCTTTTAAATAACCAAATTTATGCGTTATATAATTTATAAGACGATATCCACATTTTCCATATAATGACTTGGAAGTATCATCTAATATAATTATCGTCTGTTTTCATGTTTTCTTGACACCTTTTGTTGAAAATGCAGATCATTGCCAATAACAGTAAAGCATTGTTATTATTTGTCTAATATTTACTAAATACAGAGGCATACAGAAACGCCCAGGCAAGCGGGCGCTGTCCACTTGGGTGTTCAGCGCTGGCGATACATTTGGTAGGGTTTAGGACTGCATAATGAGAGGAACAAATTGACCAATTTTACCGTTTTACCCTCTGCTGCGGTTTTAGGTCCAGTTTCCCATGTGAAGGTTATGAAAAAGGGCATGTTGAGATCAAAAACTAGTAGAACAGCAGACGGGTTCTACAAGAAAAACAAAAAACGGGAAGAAGATGTTTTCTTCCCCCGTCATAATAGAACAACGTACTGAGAATGGTTACATGTGAATCTCTTGGACCCGATATTGAAATAGTCCGGCCGGAACTTCCACGGCTACCTCTTCATCCACTTTTCGCAGGATCAAGGAGCGGCCTACCGGTGACATACATGAAATACAACCGGATTTCGATTCATTACAAGGTCCGATCAGTTTAAATTTTAATGGCTTTTTCCGTTTTAAATCGAGGACAGTAACTTCGCTGCCAATAACCACAAAGGGCACATCATTGCCGGAGTTTTCTGACTTCTTGGCTGTCTTAATCAAGCGAGACAACTGATCCGCGTAATGAGCTAGATCGCGTTCAAAGTCAGTCCGTTCTTGCGAAATATGAGGGAAAATCCTATTCATCAAATGGTCTTTTTCTTCTTCAATACAGGCCAGATGATTTTGGAGTTCCTCAATAACAGGAAGCGACAAGCTGATTATTCCCATGCCATTACCTCCAAAAAATTAAGAAAAAATAAAACTAGAGGGCGCTTCGCCGCTTGGCGAAACACCCATTAAAATTAATATATCATGACATACAATGATTGTCAATCAAGTTATATGATTCCATTTAATGCAAATCCAATTAGTTTTTGACAACTTCTTTCTTTAAGACTGTAATGATTCTGAATATACTATGCTGAAAAGAGGGATATGGGCCTTTTGCGAAGTATAGACAATATATTATGGAGCGGTGGTAATAGGTTCACATCGGAACGGACCGCCGTTTACTACTAACCGGGGGGAAAACTAAATGATCGTACCCCAAGAGATCAGAAACCGCCGATTCAAAACTGGTTTAAGAGGGTATAGCCCTGATGAGATAGAGGAATTTCAAGAACGGCTGGCTCTGGAATTTGAGGAACTGTACAGCAGTAATGAGAAATTGAAGCAGCGATTGGGTCAGGTGCGCAGTCAGATTGCAGCTCTCAAGGAAACTGAGCTGGGACTGGAGCGAATTCAGGCAATTACCAATCATCAAGGGACTCTGGCTGAAGCTTCAGCTCTTCAGGAGGCCCGGGAGCTGCTGGATGCTGCTCTTCCCCATGTAGAGCAGCGCATCAGAGGTTACCGGGAGGTTCTGCAGAGGATCGAATTATTAACTGAAGAGGCCCATATGTTATGGCGAATTGAATCTGTGCAGTCATTTCCGGCCGAACTGGATGAGGAGATGGATTTATTAAGCCGACAGGTGCAGGAGCTGTCTGGAAATCTGGAGGAGTATTCCGGGTACCTTAAAGCACATCACCCGATCAACAAGATGCCGGTACTGACAGTAGAAATGTTAATGGCTGCTGCTGACGGGGAGCTGGATCTTTCAGCTTTGAGCCTGCCACCGGAAGAGCCGGCTCCTTCATCCCAGGATGAAAGTATGCGAGAAGATTTTCCGGTGTTGCCTATTGATAATGAGATTGGGATAGTTCCCACCATAGAGGAACCTAAGCTGGAATTAAAGGAGGCTTTACTTGCCAATGCCATAAAAATTGTGGAGGGGAGACCGAGGAATGGGATTGATTTTTCAGTACGGGAAAAGCCTTTTGATATTCCAGCCCCCAAACAATTTGTGGATAAGGACAGGAGCCATTCGAAGCCGGAGAAAAAGAAAGCGGCAGGCGATTCTTCCCGGAACCGATTAGCATGGGCTCTGATCTTTATTGTGGTAGTTGTTTCAGGAATTAGCGGGGGATATTTTTTTAGCAATTATTTCGATAAATTGCCGCCTGTTTTCAGTAATACTGAACCTTCCGGCGGAGATAGTGAGGCTCTTTCTGCTTCACCTCTTTTAGCAGCGGTGATTGCTAATGATATTGATCAGGTCAAAGTGCTTTTGAATTCCGGGGAGTCAACTAAAACCATGACTCCCCAGGGAGAATCTCCCTTGATGATTGCTGCTCATAAAGGGAATGTTGAGCTGGCGGAGGTTTTGCTCCGGGCCGGTGCAGACCCTGATCTTCAGACAACGGATTGGGGAGGCACGGCTCTCATGTATGGGGCATTTCAGGGCCACCTGGAGATAGTTGAGCTTCTGGCAAAAAACCATGCCGATCTGGATATTAAGAATAAAAACGGATGGACAGCCTTGATGGCGGCTGCTTATGCCGGACGTCCGCAGACAGCACGTTTTTTGGTTATGGAAGGTGCCGACCCTTATCTGGAAAGCTCCGATGGTTTAAATGCGTATCAACTGGCAATTCTGGCTGGGCGTGAACTGACCGCCCAAAACATGAAACAGGCCGGAGTATTGGCAAGCGAAGTCGGAAGCGGGCAGCTTGAACCCGATCAGGAAGGGGATTTTGGTAAAAATCCGTTATTGCTGGAGATGTTCAGTTTGTCGGTGGATTCCTGAGCCTAAGTTGGATATTGATATGTATTAACATAGATGAAGGCCTTTATCATCCAATGACAAAGGGGGAGTCATGGCTGGCTTTTCATTTCTGATATTCATTTTGGGCGCCTGTGTGGGCAGTTTCCTAAATGTCTGCATTTACCGGATTCCTGCCCGGGAATCTTTGCTGATGCCGCCCTCTCATTGTCCAGAATGCGGAAGCCGTCTGGGGATATTGCAGCTGATTCCTATCATCAGTTACTTTTTTCTGCTGGGAAGGTGCCGATCATGCCGGGCCAGGATTTCCTGGCGGTATCCAATGGTTGAGGGTCTTACGGGGCTGTTGTTTTTATTGGTGTGGCATGTTTACGGTTTTAGCTGGCAAACGGCGGCGGCTTGGATATTTGTTTCGGTTCTGATTGTGGTCAGTTTTATTGATTGGGACCATTATATCATTCCTGATAATATGCTTCTGGGGGGGATTTTGGCAGGAATTCCTTTTCTGGCGCTGCAGTCGTGGACAACACTAGGATGGGGATTAGCAGCTGCTTTGGGCTATGGAAGTATTATGGGGCTCATCGCCTTCATTTCCAAAGGGGGAATGGGCGGAGGTGATGTGAAGCTGGCAGCATTTTTGGGATTTTTTCTGGGTCCATACCTGGGAGGGCTGGCCTTGCTCCTGGGATTCCTGATGGGAGGGCTTATTGGGATTGTATTAATGCTTGCCGGGAAGAAGACCGGCAAAGATGTAATCGCCTTCGGCCCCTACCTGGCTTTGGGAGGATTGTTGGCTCTGCTAAAGGGATTTGATATCATTAATTGGTATCTGGCCTTTTTTTGCTGGAAAATATTATAGGGTCGGGATCACGCAATTCTATTCCTGCTCTGGTCGTTGCTTATTTCCTGGGTTATTATATAAGATATCGGTTGTGGAGGTAAATTTTTTGGATAAATACCTGTTTCCCGACGTTTATGTAGAATCTATTCTGGATCTGCCCCTGGAGAAGCTATATGTTCTGGGGATCAGGGCTTTCATTCTGGATCTGGACAATACGGTTACCGAATGGAACAACAGAGAGGTGCGAGAAGAGGTTCATTTGTGGGCAAAGAAGGCTAAAGAAGAAGGATTTCAGGCTTGTATTGCCTCTAACAATAGCCGGGCCAGAGTTTTGGCTGTGGCTGAAGAATTGGATATTCCATTTGTTCATAAGGCGAGGAAGCCCCGGCGGCGGGCTTTTTATCGGGCTATGGCTGCTATGGGCAGCAGTCCTCAGGAAACTGCAGTCATTGGCGATCAGATATTCACTGATATTCTGGGGGGGAATCGCATGAACCTGTTTACAATTCTGGTTGTCCCCCTTCATCCTCGGGAGTTTTTTGGGACTCGGATTATGCGGAAATTGGAAAAACCGGTTTTGCGCCGAATCAAAGAGGCCATAAAACGAGGGGAAATAAACTCAATTTTTTCCGACTAATAAGTGTTTTGGTCCAATAATATGCGGTGGCCTGTCGACATGGTATGCTTGCTTTAGGAGTGTCTTTTCTGTAATAATCTACCTGTACAGATTCTCTTATCGAAAAAAGAAGAGGGCAGAGTAGTGCACATCGATGTGGAGACTAAAGTTTTTGGGCTGATAGGATATCCACTCAGCCATTCTCTGTCACCGTTAATGCATAACCAGGCTTTTACGGTGGCCGGGATTAATGCGGTTTATCTTCCCTTTCCGGTTCACCCGAATCAATTCTCTTCTGTGGTCGATGCTGCCAAGACTTTGAAAATCCCAGGGTTTAACGTTACAATTCCGTATAAAGAGATGATTATTCCTTATTTGGATGAGATTGATCAGGAGGCTGGCCGGTGTGGATCAGTCAATCTGGTTATTATCGAGGATGGAAGAGCGCTGGGTTTTAACACGGATGGAGTTGGCTTTCTGGATGCCCTTCGTCAGGAGGGGCATGTGCCGTCAGGTTTGGCAATAATTCTGGGAGCGGGTGGCGCCGCTCGTGCTTTAGGATATACTCTGGCAATAAACGGAATGGAAACGGTGTTTGTTAATAGGTCCCTGCCCCGGGCCCGGTTGCTGGCCCAAGAAATTATGAGCCTTACCGGGCAGGAGAGCCAGGCTATGGAATATGGCGGCGGCAAGGTTCATGAATATCTGGACAGGGCAAAATTGGTGGTTAATACTACTCCGCTGGGGATGTTCCCTGATAATAGCTTGATGCCGGACATTGACTTGCGCGGAGCTGATTCGGGGACAATAATTTGTGATATCATATATAATCCGATGAACACCAGACTGCTCCAAGAGGCCCGGAGTTTAGGACTTCGGACCATGGATGGCACTGGGATGTTTGTCAATCAGGGTGTCCGCAGCTGGGAAATGATGGTCGGAAAAAAAGCTCCCAGGCAGGAAATGTATGATGTGGTGCAAAAACGGCTCCTTGAGGATTAAACCGAATGGGTCAGGGTATACTCTCGTTGAGCTTCTGGCGGTTTTAGCAATAATCAGTCTGATTTTTGTGTTAGCCTGGCCTGCTTACCGTGGTGTGGCTGAAAAGCTGGCACTGCGTCAGGATGCGGCTGTCTTGGCCCGGGAGCTTCGATTGGCCCGCCAGACCGCTATTACTATGGGTGAAGAATGCTGTGTAATCTTTATTGCCAGTTCGGCAGCCAAGCCTTCTACCACCTATCAGATCAGGCGAGGGGGAAAAATACGAATTGTAAGGCTGACCCGAGGGGTAACCATAGCAGGTTCCAGTTTTGCCCGAGATCCGGTTTACCCTTCTCAGTATGACCGGACAGCCTGTCGATTTGTGCCTTCCGGAGCACCTACTGGAGGAGGGACGGTTCATTTGAAGAATAGTGGGGAGGAATCTCTTTATGTGGCGGTGACCCCGGCTACTGCCCGGGTGCGGGTGACAGCAGAGGACCCCCGTAATTGATGCGATATTTGAGCTGGCCGGTAAGTAATCCACTCTAATTGGAGGATGCTTAGTGTTTTTTGATTTGGCTTTCATTTTCTTCGCCCGGATTATTGACGTTTCTCTGGGTACGGTGCGTATGATACTGACCATAAAGGGTGACCGTTATCGGGCGGCGCTTATTGGGTTTATCGAAATATTTGTTTATGTTGTTGCTCTGAGCAAGGTCATTGGGGCTTTTGAAGACCCGTTGAAGCTTGCCCTTTACTGCTTGGGATTTGCCTGCGGAATCATTGTAGGCAGTTGGATGGAAGAGCTGTTGGCTTTGGGGCATCGGGGCTTGCAGGTGACTATTAATAAGGAACACCAGGATTTGGTGGACCACCTGCGTGATTTAGGATATGCGGTGACAATTTGGGAAGCTCAGGGGCGGGAAGGTCCGAAAATAGTTATGAATCTGGTGGTAAGACGGGAGATGGCCGGAAAGGTGGAAGAATTCATTCGTGAAGCTGATCCCCAGGCTTTTATCATATTCCTGGAACCAAAGAATTTTTCAGGAGGATTTATAAAGAAGAAGTGAGAGGGTGAATGATTTGCTGCGATTACTAACCGCCGGAGAGTCCCATGGACCGGCCCTGACTACTATTATTGAGGGGCTGCCTGCCGGAATTCCCATTCAGAAGTCTGACCTGGATCATCAATTGCAGAGAAGACAAATGGGCTATGGCCGTGGGGGCCGGATGCAGATTGAGAAGGATCAGGTCCGAATTTTGTCAGGGATCAGGAATGGCAGAACCCTGGGAAGTCCGGTCACCCTTATGATAGAAAACAAAGATTACCGGAACTGGCAAGAGATAATGGACCCGGAGTCGGTTCAGGAAGGCAGAGAAGTGAAGCGCCCGCGGCCGGGCCACGTGGATTTGGCCGGAGGAATGAAATATAATCATCAAGATCTGCGTAATGTATTAGAGAGGTCCTCGGCTCGGGAAACTGCGGCCCGGGTTGCGGCAGGTTCAATATGCAGGCAATTTCTTGAACAGTTTGACATAAAGATTTATAGTCAAGTGGTTTCTGTCGGGAGTGTGGTTAGCCCTGCCCGGGGAATAATATTCCCGGCCTCTCTGCAAAAGCTGGCTGATGAGTCGCCGGTCAGGTGTCCGGATAAGCCGGCGGCTGATGAGATGATGGCCTGCATTGATCAGGCCAGGAGTCAAGGGGAATCCTTGGGCGGAAGCTTTGAAATACTGGTGGATAATCTTCCTCCCGGCCTGGGCAGCTATGTTCAGATGGACCGCAGGTTGGATGCTTTATTGGCCGGGGCCATGATGGGAATTCCGGCGATTAAGGCGGTGGAAATCGGAGAAGGACTGGATAGTTCGGGACAGAAGGGGTCTTTGGTACACGATCAGATCTATTATTCTTCTGAACAGGGCCTTTTTCGCCGGCAAAACAAAGCCGGCGGAATAGAGGGCGGAGTCAGCAATGGTGAGCAGCTTATGGTTCGGGCTTATATGAAGCCTATTCCTACGCTTTATCAGCCGCTGCTGAGCGTGAATATTGATGATTGGCAGGAAGAAACAGCGGATATTGAACGATCTGACATATGTGCCGTACCGGCAGCCGCAGTAGTTGGCGAGGCCATGGCTGCAATTGTTCTGACCAATGAGATGCTGATCAAATTGGGCGGAGATTCGGTTGAAGAGTTGACTGAGAACTACGATAATTATATGAGATATTTAGAAAAGGTGTGGAAATGGACAAAAAGAAAAACATAGTATTAATAGGCTTTATGGGTACCGGAAAAACCGCGGTCGGAACCCGGCTGGCGGCCAGACTGGGACGGGAGTTTGTGGATACGGATAAAGAGGTTGAAAAGGTTACCGGGTTAGCCGTCCGGGATATTTTTTTGAAACATGGTCAGACCAGATTCAGGTCGGAGGAGGCCTTGATTGTTCAGAAGCTGGCTGCCGGCAAGGGCCTGGTCATTGCTACCGGAGGCGGGTCAATTATTAACCCTGAGAATCTCACGCTGTTAAAAGAAGATGGCATCCTGGTTTGCCTTCAGGCAGAGCCTGAAGAAATCCTGCGCCGGGTAAACAAAAAACGCCATACCCGTCCATTGATCAAGAAAAGTATGACGGCAGAGGATATTCTTGAATTGCTGCGGGAGAGGCAGGAGTATTATGATAATGCTGACTTATTTGTAGATACATCCAGATTGGAGCCGGATGAAATCGTTAACAAAATTCTGCAGAAATTAAATGAGAGGTAGTATATGGACAGGGTGCGTGTGGAGCTTGGTCTCCGGTCTTATGATATTGTGATTCACAATGGAGCTTTGGAGCAGCTGCCTGCCCTGCTGCATGAGGAAGCAGGCGATAAAACCAGGGTTATGTTGGTGACAAATCCCGTAATTTATAAGCTGTATGGCCAAAAGGTACAGAAGAACCTGGGGATGAGTAAGGAAGAGCTGATTATTGCCCTGGTAAACGATGGTGAGGAATACAAGACTATGGCGGAAGCGGAGCGATTAATCGATCTTCTTATCGAGCACAAGTTTGATCGTCATAGCTTGATCCTGGCTCTGGGCGGAGGTGTGATTGGTGATCTGGCCGGATTTGTGGCCGCCATCTATCAGCGAGGTATAGACTATGTACAGATTCCTACTACCCTGGTGGCCCAGGTAGACAGCAGTGTGGGAGGCAAGACGGCCGTTAATCACCCCAATGCCAAAAATATGATCGGGGCTTTTCATCAGCCGCGTTTAGTGGTAATCGATCCTCTGGTGCTGAGAAGTCTTTCTCAGCGTGATTTCTTGTCGGGATTGGCAGAGGTCGTCAAATACGGACTGATTGCCGACCGGGATTTTTTCGATTTTTTACGGGACAATGCCGAAAAGATCAATGCCCGGGAAGACCAGGTCATTCAGCAGATCATTCTTTGGTCCTGTCGCATTAAGGGTTATATAGTAGAGAATGATGAAAGAGAAGGCGGGATTAGGGCCATATTGAACCTGGGTCATACCTTTGGACACGCCATTGAAAGATATTTCGGTTATGGACATTACCGGCATGGTGAGGCTGTGGCTATTGGAATGGGAATGGCTGCCGGTCTGGCCAATCAACTGGAAATGTTAAAAACTGACGATATGGAAAAGATCCTGGAGCTTTTGAAGAGCTTGAGATTAGATTTTCCCGATCCGGAAATTCCTGCGGAGCATTTTATGCGTCTGATGAGTATGGATAAAAAAGCGAAGGATGGCCGTCTGAGGCTGGTTTTGCCCACTGATATCGGCAAAGTTCAGATAGTCGTTATGTAATAATTCGTCACCGCTCAAATATTTTCCAAAAAATTGATGCATTGTAAAGATATATAGTATATAATCATAGAATCATATACTATTATTTGCAAAGCAGGGTTATTATGTCATTATTGCGGACCAGGTCTAAAGCGGCGGCGGTGAAGAAATCTGAAAATTCTCCAGTGCATCGGGAAAATGACGAAAAGAGAGTTGCTCATTTAATTGCGAAAAAGGCTGCTAATCTGCAAAATTCCAGTCTTCATCAGGTTGTCATAGATCCAGAATTAGTTAACATAATACCGACGTTTTATATCCGTCAATACCGGCTCCTTCCTTTGCGGCGCTTGGGAGATCGTTTGATTTTGGCCATGACTGACCCGTCTGATTTGTATGCCATTGAGGCGGTAGAAATGGTTACCCGTCTCCGGGTAGAGGTGATACGGGCAGAGGAAGAGGAGCTTGATTATTTCCTGCATCAGTTGGGCCTCCAGTATGGTTATGCTGATCTGCACAACGCTCTGGAGAGTCTGGAATCCCACCTGGAGGATGCCCGGTTCTGTCTGCCTGATTATACTGAATCTCAAGTTAACGAAAATGATTCGGTGGTACATCTGGTCAATTCTTTGCTGGCCCAGGCAGTTATGTCAGAGGCAAGTGACATTCACATTGAGCCGGTGGAGGGCAAGCTGCGTATCAGGTTGCGTATTGATGGGGAGCTTATGGAGATAGCCTCTCTTCCCCTCTCATTCGCTCCGGCGATTTTGGCCCGGGTCAAAGTGCTGTCAGGGCTGGACATTGCAGAACGGCGCCATCCCCAGGATGGGCGGCTGCAGCAAATAGTTGATAACCGTCAGGTGGGCTTCCGAGTTGCTACTCTGCCGTCTATTGATGGCGAAAAGGTGGTTTTGCGCGTCCTTGACCGGCAGCGCAGTCTTCTGAACTTGGACAACCTTGGGATGGAAGATGTTAATCACCGTATTTTACAGCGGTTCCTGCAGCGCAGACACGGCTTGATTCTGGTCACTGGTCCCACCGGTTCCGGCAAATCCACTTCTCTCTATGCCATGCTTCATCATCTCAATCTCCCCGGCCGGCATATTGTCACCCTTGAGGATCCGGCAGAGTATTCTTTATCGGGAGTAACCCAGGTACAGATAAATCCGCGGATTGGCCTGGGTTTTGCTGAATGCTTGCGGGCGGTTCTGCGCATGGACCCCGACGTCATAATGGTGGGGGAGATCAGAGATGTGGAAACCGCCGGTTTAGCTGTTACGGCAGCTTTAAGCGGCCATCTGGTTTTTTCTACTCTCCATACCACTTCCGCAGTCAGCACCGTAACCAGGCTGACGGATATGGGAATTGAGCCGTATTTATTGTCTTCGGCTTTGGCCGGTGTTATTTCTCAAAGGCTGATCAGGCTTCTCTGTGTAAACTGCAGTGAAGCCTTTTTTTTGTCTGACGGTTCAGTCCGCCGATTGTCTCCGGATAGGGAGGAAAGTTCATTGTTTTATCGTTCAGTGGGCTGTCCCCGCTGCGGCTTCAGCGGTTATCGAGGGCGTATGGCCATTCAAGAGGTTATGGAAATAGACGATTCGCTGCGGAGTCTGATAAACCAGGGGGCGACACAAGAGGAGCTGGAGATACAGGCAAAAAAGACGGGCATGATCACCTTAAGGGAAGATGGACTGTGTAAAGCCCGGCGTGGTCTTAGCTCTATTGAAGAGATTCTGAGGACCCTTGGTTCCCATTAGGTTCCGGCCAAGACGGGAGGGATTTGCCATGAGGCTTTATCATTACTTGATTCGGGATCCTGGAGGAAAGGTAATTGCCGGGAAAGATAGGGCGGCGAATCGGGAGCAGCTGGTCCAAACCTGGATAAACCGGGGGTGCTGGGTTATGAAGGTGGAAGAAGTCCCGCAATGGCCCGGGGAAATGAAGTTGAAGTTCAGGACCAGGCTCAGACCCCGGGAACGGGAAATCACTTTGCTTTTTCAGCAGATGGCTGCCCTGACCGGGGCGGGAATCCCTGTCCTAAGGTCTCTGCAGATATTGCATAGTCAGGCAGCGGCTATGATGCAGCCTCTGCTGGCCTCCATCATAGCAGATGTTGAACGGGGAATACCTTTGTGGAAGGCTCTGGATAATCAAGGACCGGTCTTTTCTGCTGTGGGGGTGCAGATGATCCGCAGTGGGGAGTGGAGCGGTACTTTGGGGGAAGCATTGGGGCGGCTGGCAGAATACATGAAAAAGCAGCAGCAGTTTGGGAAACAGATTCGAAGCGCTTCCCTTTATCCGGGCCTATTAGCTCTCCTTTCCATGATGGCATTGGTATTTATCATAACATTTATTATTCCCCGTATTACTGCTGTTTTGGGCCCGGAAGCCCAGCTGCCTCTTATGACGGCCTGGCTTCTTAGCTGTGCAGATTTTTTGGCTGACTGGGGAGTGGTTCTGTTTCTGGTCTGCCTGGTTTTCCTAATAGGTGGAATTTGGTGGCGGCAAAAACCATCGGGACGAATGTTTATCGATAATATCCTGCTGGCTGTGCCGGTGGCGGGTAAGATCATCCGCCAAATAGAGATGGCTCGCATTATGGGAAGCCTGGGGATTTTGCTGAAGTCGGGCCTTACGATAATTGAAGCCCTGGCTATGACGGAGAAGCTGACTCATAACCTGGTGGTCAGGCAGGCACTTGTTAATGTGGGTTGTAATGTGAGCCAGGGAATGAGTATGGGGGCGGCTTTGCTGCGCAGTGGCTTTTTCAATATGCTGGCGGCTCAGATGGTGGCGGTGGGAGAAGAAACCGGCCTGATGGATGAAGCTCTGTCAAATGCGGCCCAATATTACGAAGGGGAGGCCCAGGCTGCAGTTGCTAAAATGATAACCCTTCTGGAGCCGATGCTGATACTGTTTATGGCATTAGTGGTAGGTTCCATAACAATTGGTTGTATCTTGCCCATGCTGGATGTTATGACTATTTTTTAAAAGGAGATGGTGAGCTTGAGGGGAGCAGGGAAGGAGCAAAAGAAGAGATTAGGAAACCAAGGATTTACTATGTTGGAGCTGCTGGCGGTATTTGCAATTCTGGCCATAGTGGCAATGGTAGCGGTGCCTCGTTATACCAAAGCGGTGGAGGCCAGTAAGGTGAAGGCCTGTGAGACAAATATTGAGATGCTGACTAAGGCGGCGGCCATGTATCACGAGATTGAAGGAGAATGGCCTGATTCGGTCGAGGCTTTACATACCGAAGGATACATAGATGAAGAGGTTAAATGCCCGTTACCGTCTGAAGGCGAAAATGAGGAAGGATATGATATCTTGGATGGGGTAGTCACTTGTGCTAATTCACATCAATCAACTGAGAACGGGGAGTAAAAACGAGAGCTTAGGCATGGGCGGGATATGATCATCTGGATGGGGAGGAGAAATTTGTTCAGAGGGGATGAAAAAGGTCTGGGGCTTATTGAGGTTCTGGCGGCCATGGCCCTTTTGTCATTAGGAGTGGTGATATTATTCGGGGGATTTGTCAATGCTCACACCTGGAACCGGAATGCCGGTCAGCGGTCCCGGGCCATACTTTTTGCCTCGGGGGTAATCGAGGAGCTTAAAGCCCGGCCGGATAAGGTGGAACCCACCTCCGGCAGTTCTCCCGGGCAATTGGATTTGGAGCTGGAGGTTCCCGAGGATCTGGAGGTGGCAGTGGTTATCAGGAGCTATGATGAATCATTACAGCTTTTTATGGTGGAGGTAAGCTGCGGCAGGTGGGAAGGAGACCGGATTAAGACTGAAAATCTGACTACTATCCTGGAGGGGGAGGGCTAAGATTAATAGAGCCTGGGAGACGGCAGCAACTAAAAGATCCGGTGGCTATACCCTTCTGGAGCTGTTGGCGGCTTTGGCGATCAGCACCGTGATTATTGGGGCAATGGGAGGGCTGTTGATTAATGGCAGCCAGGCTTATGGGCGGGTGGACCGCTATTCGGAGCTTCAGGAGAATGGCCGGACAGGTATGGAAATGATAGCCCGGGATTTCAAAAGCAGCCGCCAGGTAGTTCGAATTAGCGATAGAGAGATCAGCATAATAGGAGCAGAAGGGGCGTCGGTTATCTATCGGGTTAGCAACGGCACTCTTTATCGGGCGGTACCCGGCACTTCCAATCCGGTTTGTATGCAGGTGGAGGAATTCAGAGTGGAGGAAGTATTTCCTGATCTCCTTAAGGTCAAATTGATCACCGAAAACCATGGGGACAGGTATATTCTGCAGACTCAGGTGATGAGAAGGAGCGATTAGCCAATTGCCGGGAACAGAGAAGGGTTCGATTCTGTTAACAGCCATGTATACCATAGTGGTGCTGACTCTGATCTTGCTGGGAGCGGCGACCCTGGCTCAGCTGGAAGGTACCATTGGGGTGCGTCATGTTCGCTCTCTTCAGGCTGCTTATCTGGCGGAAGGCGCCATAGATGTGGCCCGGGCCACTATTTTTTGTTGTCCCGCCGTCCTGGAAGACCCTGCCTTCTCCTATGATTTGGAGCTGGAAACACCGGAATTGCAGGGGGAGGCCAAGGTGCAGGTAACCAGACCTTCGCGAAATGGATCAATTATCATCCAGGCCCGGGCCACATTAGCCGATGGGGCAAAAAAAAGGCTGGAGGTATCCCTGACTGCTCCGCCGGCCTATGCTCTTTACTCTCAAGGGCTTTGCCTGAACCCGGTGCTGAATATGACGGGAATCCATATCGAGTACCCTCTGGAGGGCCAATTCATAATAAGCCCGGGCACTCAGGGGGCCTATCAGGTTTTTGAGGGAATTGATGAGCCCTTTCCGGAGGAAGGCCACACTCATCGCTATCGGCCTCCGGTTATGGCCATAGACTATTGGAAGAAGGCGGCTGCAGGAGATCGGGCCGACTGGGGTTCCTACACCTATCACTATATAGATGGAAGCACCAGCTTGCCTCCGGTATTAAGCAAAGCAATTTATGCCGTGGATGGTGATGTTTTGATCCATGGCTCTGTTCAAATGGCCGACTGTATTATCATAGCCAGTGGTGACATATCCGCGGCCAATACCGGGTCCCAGTCCTCAAACATAGAAGGCCTGCTCTTTGCCGGGAGGAACATCAACCTGTATCAGGCCGAAGAGGAAATGAGGATTTACGGAAACCTGGTTGCCGCCGGCAACATAAATGCGGGGTGTGGCGGCAACATCTGCCTTACTTCTCCGTCTGATCAGGAATATGTTCGGAGAGCGCCCTTGGGGATAAGAAACAAACTGGGGTTTTTGTCCATGATCAGCTACAAAGAAATAATGAATTGAGAGGGAAACAAGGTGGCTTGGCTGACTAAAAACAAATGGACCGGATTAGGATTGGAGATGGGCCGCAAGCAGATGCGCATGGTCAGCATTGAAGGCAGCCGGGCCACCTCTGTGCTCACCGCCTTTGGTGAGGCGCCGGTTCCTGACGAGGTGATGGAAAACGGCAAGATTTGCCGACCGGAGTTAATTGCTGCAAGCCTGAGTCGGCTGCGTGAGTCTCTGGCCGCCAGGCGAAAAAATGTGGTCATGTCACTTCCTGATACGGCTGTATTCGTAAGGGAATTGGTTTTGCCGCACATGAAGACTCGGGAGCTGTTTCAGGCAGCCCGTTATCACGCCCTGTCTGAGCTGCCGCTTGCATTGGAGGAGATGGTGGTACGGGTCATCAGCATCAGACCTCAGGATAGGGAAATGATGGAATTGACCATCGTCGCCGCTCGGCGGAATGAGGTGCAGGAATGGGCCAATATAGCTGTGATGGCGGGAATGAAGCCTATTGTGGAGATTCGGCCCCTGGCCGTGGCCCGGGCCATGAAATTGGATGCCGTCCCTCAAATCATTCTGTGCTTAGGGGAGCAGACCAGTGGAATCTCCTATTTTGACAGAGGCCAGCTGAGACACATGAGGACTATATCCAAAGGAGGGGCTTGGTCCCCGGGGGAATTGGCCGGGGATGACTTTATTATTGGTAAGGATGTCGGCAATTATCCTTTGACCGGGTGGTTGGCCGACGAGATTCAACGTTCCTTTGAATTCTGGGGGCGAAACAGAACAATCCCCCTGGAAGCCTGTCGTTTCCATGTTACCGGTAGGAATGATATTTGCGGATCCTGGCCGGACCGGTGGCAACAGCCTCAGCAGGCCCAGCCCTGGAACGCGGTTAAGCCCCCTGGAAATCTCAGCCCGGAAGACCGGAGTCGTTTAGAGTGTGATTATGTGGCGGCTATAGGTCTAGCCCTGCGAAAGGTGTAATGGTGTAAAATGAAGCATTCGCCATCCTTTGACATTAATCTATGGTCGGTGGAATCTAAATGGAAAAAGCTGTTTAACCGGCCTGGTTTCCTTAGTATTGGAGCAATCCTGCTGGTAAGTTGGCTGTGGACAAGTATTATTGGCTGGTATCATCTCTGTGAAGCGCGTCAGCTCCGGGAAATTGCGGCATTGGAGAGTCAGGTGGCCGACAGGGGCGGCGGAGCTGAAACGGAAGCGCTGGCAAAACGGGTGGCGCAATTAAAGTCCGGGGCCCAGACTATAGAAAAGGACCGCCTGGATTTCCCGGGTTTGCTGGCCCAGGTGCAAGCTGCGATTCCGCCCGAAGTTACCCTGCAGCAGGTATACATAACAGAAAATCGCCTGGTCTGCCGGGGGACGGCCCCCGGTTATCCCGAAGTGGCCCAATACATGATATCTCTGGATAAGGCAGAGTATTTGAATGAACCTGTCTGCAGCCTGGCCGAAACCTATCAGGAAGGAATTCGTTTTGATATTTTACTTCAGATTTCTCCTGGAGGGGGGAGAGGAGAATGAAACCCACCGGAAAGGTTATAGTCCTGTTGGCGGTATTTCTTCTCATCAGCTTTTTGGCCTTCCAACACTTAAGCACGGTAATGGCCAGAGTGGAAGCAAACCACAGGCTGATCACCGGTCTGGAACAGCGGGGAGAAAGGGAAAAGCCTGATGAGATGGTTAAGCTTCGCCAGGAAAGAGCCCGGCTGGAAGAAAGGATTCCTGATCAGGCAAGAAATGCCGAGATGATAATAGTCCTGACGGATTTGGCCGCAAGACATCATCTTCAGCAGTTGGCCCTCAAGGAAAGCCGGGGGGAAAGTAAAATTGAGGCGGAGGGTAATTTCAACATAGATATTAAGACCAATACCTTTATCTGGCATGGCCGTGGATCGTATTCCGACCTTCGGGCTTTCTTGGCAGATCTGGAGACGAATAACCGTTTAGTCAGCATAAGCAGCCTGGAGCTGACCACATCAGATGCCCTCTGGAACCTGACTTTTCAACTTAACACCTTCTTCAACTGATTATTCCGGATGCAATTGGGGCTGATTTTCTTGTCTGCTAAAGTCCCGATAACCTCGATGAATAGAAGGACCGCAGAAGTGGACAATAGATAATGGATAAGATATATTATGGTATGTTATTCTGGTATTAGGTGGATTTAATGGAATTTGTCGAATAGGTATTCGATGACATATGGTTCACAAGGAGGACAGGAAAATGTTAGATAAAGCTGTTATGTCCAAGGTTTTGGCCGAGGCGTTAAAAAAAGGCGGGGATTTCGCGGAAATTTATGTGGAAGGGAAAGACCTGACCGGGATTATTTGTGAAGATAAAAAAATCGAAAAGGTTAACAGCGGCAGAGAATCGGGAGCCGGAGTCCGGGTTATCTCCAACGGCAATACCGCTTATGCTTATACCAATGATCTTTCCGAGGGGGGACTTCTGGAGACGGCCCGTACCGTAGCTCATGCAGCTTCCGGCGCGGACAGGGACATTACCATTGAACTTAATTCTCAGCATGGGCAGCTGGAAATGCCGTTTTTGAAGATGCCGGAGCAGTTCCCTTTTAAAGACAAGGTGCAGACTTTGCTGAGGGCGGATAAGGCGGCTCGGGCGGTGGGTCCGGAGATCAAGCAGGTTACGGTTGCTTTGTCGGATGTACACAAGAGATTCCAGATCGCCAATTCCCTGGGAGAATTGGTGGAGGATGAAGTGGTGAGAACCCGCTTTGTGATCAATGCCATCTCTGCCCGTGATGAAGTAATCCAGACGGGATTCGAAGCAGCGGGAGGAGTGACGGGCTGGGAGCTTCTCGACTGCAATAATGTAGAGGATATGGCCCGGCAAGCCGCTCAGCGGGCGGTTATGATGCTGGATGCCAAGCCTGCTCCGGCGGGACGGATGCCGGTGGTGATGTCCAGCGAAGCAGGGGGTACCATGATTCATGAGGCTTGCGGCCATGGACTGGAGGCGGATCTTGTTCAAAAAGGCCTTTCTGTTTATTCCAAGATCGGGGAGGAAGTAGCCGCCCCCATAGTCAGTGTAGTTGATGATGCCAGCATTACCGGAAAAAACGGCTATGTGCGTTTTGATGATGAAGGGAGTCCGGGACGCAAAAAAGTACTGATTGAGAACGGGGTCCTGAAAGGTTATATGCATGACCGGCTTACGGCCCAAAAGGATGGGGTGGAGCCTACCGGTAACGGACGACGGGAGTCCTACCAGCACAAACCGATTCCGCGTATGACCAACACGTATATTGCTTCCGGTGAAGATGATCCCGAAACGATCATTAGGGAAACTGCCCGGGGGCTTTTGGTCAAGAAGATGGGCGGAGGGCAGGTTAACACCACCACCGGCGATTTTGTTTTTGATGTTCAGGAAGGTTACATTATTGAAAATGGAGAGATCAAATATCCGGTCCGAGGGGCTACCCTCACCGGCAATGGACCGGAAGTCCTTCGTAATATAGATATGGTCGGCAATGATCTGGGATTTGCTATTGGTACCTGCGGCAAGGATGGACAGGGGGTGCCGGTGGCCGATGCTCAGCCCACCATTCGCATCAAAAGCATGACGGTGGGGGGAACCATGTCCGGAGACGGCCCGGAGATCAGAAGGATTCGCCGGGTTTAGCCCAGAACTTGAGGGTTAGTTATTAAGCGTGTTAGGGGGTCAAAAATTGAAGGAAAAGCTATTGGAAGCCGGACGCCGGGCCGTGGAGCTGGCTAAGAAAACAGATGTTGAGGCTGAGGCCTTCGTTTTGCATAGTGAGGATCTTACCATTGAAGCTCGGGACGGACAGATAGAAACCTTGAAGAAAGCCGAAGAAATCGGGCTGGGGATTCGGGTCCTGCGGGGAAGCCGTATCGGCTTCAGCTTTACTACCGATCTGAATCAGGCTGCCCTGGAGGAGACAATCAATCGCGCCCTGGAAGCTTCGCTCTACACCGCTGAGGATCCGTATAATGTGCTGCCGGATCCAACCTCGGATTATCCCGCCATGAACACCTTTGATCCGGACCTTGAAAACACCGAATTGGAAGCCAAGGTGGAGTTGGCCCGGCAGATTGAGATCGAAGCTCGCCGCTATGATTCACGGATCAAGATTGTGGATAGCTCCGCATACCAGGATTCACGCTATTCCGTAGCTGTGGTCAATTCCCGGGGGATTGAGGCGTTTCAGAAGGCTGCTTACTGTGGTATCTATATATCGCTGATGGCCGAGGAAAATGGGGATGTACAAACGGGTTTTGCGGTGGAAGCCCGGCGTCGTTTAAAGGAAATGGATCCGGCTCAGGTAGGCAGGGAAGCGGCCTATAATGCAATCCGCAGTTTGGGAGCCAAAAGTGCCCCCTCCCGTTCCATGCCCTGTATTATGGAACCATATGTGATGACGAATTTTCTGGGAGTACTGTCCGAGACCTTATCAGCAGATTCGGTACAGAAGGGGAAATCGGCTTTGCAGGGCAAATCAGGTCAGGTTATAGCCAGTCCTCAGGTATGTCTGGTGGATGACGGTACTTATGAAAACGGGATTTCTTCCTTTCCTTTTGATGGTGAAGGCTGGCCTTCCCAAAGGACGGTTTTGATTGATAATGGAATCCTGCACACTTTTTTGTATGATACTTATACTGCCGGCAAGGATAAGACCCAATCTACCGGTAACGGAACCAGGGGATCATTTCGGGGACTGCCCAGTGTAGGAACAACCAATCTGTTTTTAAAACCAGGTGCCGAAGCACCCGCAAAGCTATGGGAAGACATTGAAAGAGGATTGTATGTTACCCAGGTAATGGGGGTTCATACGGCGAATCCCATTTCCGGAGACTTTTCGCTGGGGGCCAGCGGGATCATGATTGAAAAGGGTCAGCTCACCTATCCGGTGCGCGGCTTGACTATAGCAGGCAATCTTTTTGCCTTCCTGCGTGATATCGAGGGAATAGCTGAAGACCTGCGCTTTTTTGGCGGAACCGGTTCTCCGACAGTACGGATAAAGGCCTTGAGCGTGGGAGGAGAGTAGAGAAGACAGGAAGTGACCGGTGAGGGAGGGGACGGAATGAAAAAAATAATGGTGATCAACGGGCCTAACCTAAATATGTTGGGCACTAGAGAGCCGGGGCTTTATGGCCGGGAGACCCTGGGTGAGATTGAAGAGCGAATGAGGGAATCGGCGGTGGAAAACGGCCTGGCCCTGGAATTTTTTCAATCGAACCACGAGGGAGAGCTGGTGGACAAAGTTCAGTCTTGTCAGGGCCGGGCGGATGCCATTATTATTAATGCCGGGGCCTTAAGCCATTACAGCATAAGTCTCCATGATGCTCTGCTGGCAGTGGACCTGCCGGTTATTGAAGTTCATTTGAGCAACATCTACCGCCGGGAGGATTTCCGACACCAATCCCTTATTTCGGCAACCGCTGTGGGCGGCATATTTGGTTTCGGCAAAGACAGCTATTTACTTGCTTTGGCGGCAGCAATACGTTTGCTGCATGATGATGAGGAATAACATGGGCAATAATACGAGAATAAATAATTTGCGAAAATTGATTAAGGACCAGGAGCTGGATGGTTTACTGGTTACCGATCCGGCCAATGTTTTTTATCTGGCGTCCTTTTCCGGAGACGGTACCCTGCTGATTACTGATGAAGCTCAATTCCTGGTAACAGACCGGCGCTATATTGAGCAGGCGGAGGCAGAGGCTCCGGAGTTTACCATTGGGGATATTGCAGAGACTGACTGGAAGCTGCTGACCCAAAAAGTGTCTCAGGTAGGTTTTGAAAGCGCTCACCTCACTTATCAGAGTTATCTGGTCTGGTCAGGCATAATAGGAGAAAAGCTGAAATCCACCAACATGCTGGTGGAGAATCTGCGCATGATTAAGGATGAGGATGAGATTGAAAGGCTTCGGGGAGCGGTCCGAATCGGAGATGAGGTTTTCCAGGATGTTCTGGCAGAGATTCGCCCCGGAGTCAGTGAAAAACATCTGGCCACATATATTGAGCATCGTCTGCGGATACGGGGGTGTGACCGGGAGGCTTTTGATACTATTGCAGTGTCGGGACAGCGTTCCTCACTTCCGCATGGGAAGCCCTCGGAAAAAACCTTGGAGATTGGTGATTTGCTGACTCTGGATTATGGAGGTGTCTATCAAGGTTATTCCGGAGATATGACGCGAACCGTTGCGGTGAATAAATCCTGTCCCCGCATTCGCAACATTTATAGTTGGGTTCTGGAGGCACAGATGGCCGGAGTGGAGGCAGTTGCACCTGGGAAAACATGCCGGGAGATTGACGGGGCCGTAAGGGAGGTATTTGAAAGAGCAAATCTGATTCAGCACTTTGCTCATTCTACCGGACATGGAGTCGGCCTGAATGTACATGAGCTTCCTTCGGTTTCCCGGAAAAATGACCGTATTTTGCAAGAAAACATGGTAATCACCATTGAGCCCGGACTCTATATACCAGGTTGGGGAGGAATCCGGATAGAAGATGTAGTATTAGTTAGGGGCAATTCCAACGGTCACGAGATATTGACCAATACTGTCAAGGATCTCTTGATCATCTGAAACGGAGGGGATAGAAATGATTTCAGTAAACGATTTCAAGACGGGCGTGACCGTTGAACTGGATGGTATGGTCTGGCAGGTGGTAGAATTCCAACACGTCAAACCTGGTAAAGGGGCAGCTTTTGTCAGAAGCAAGCTAAGAAACGTAAAAACTGGAGCGTCGGTAGAAAAAACTTTTCGGGGCGGCGAAAAAGTCCCCCGGGCCCGCCTGGACAAAAGTGAAATGCAGTACTTATACGGCGGTGGCAACGAATATTTTTTTATGGATAATAGCACCTATGAACAGGTGGCGATTTCACCGGAACAGTTGGGTGATGGGCTGAAGTGGCTCAAGGAAAACATGAATATTCAAGTGGTCATGTTCCGGGGGGAAATCATTGGTTTGGAGCTTCCCAACTTTGTGGAGCTGGAAGTTGTAGACACTGAGCCGGGTATTAAAGGTGATACCGCTTCCGGCGCCACCAAGCAGGCTACCCTGGAGACAGGGGCGAAGGTGCAAGTCCCTCTGTTTGTCAATGTCGGCGATGTGCTGAGGATAGATACACGAACCGGACAATATATGGAAAGAGCATGATAGCAAAGTGAGGCGTTAGGCGAAACGGGGCAGATTCAGTCAGGACATAGGTAACAGAAATTGTTCAAGACATGGGTAACACTTCTTACAAAATAATAGATGAAGAAATCATAACGAATCTGCGTAAATCTGTGTTAAGCAGCGTCTATAAAACCCTTAGTCGAGACTATTAGGAGAGATTTGGCTTCCGCATATGAATAAAAGCGGAGATAGCGTTTAAGCCTGGCAGGCTGCCCGCCTGTCTCCGCTTTTTATCCGATGACTAATCTGTCCTTGGGCACCCGCCTCTATAGGCGGCGGGTGCCCAAGGGCAGTTAAGTCCCTGGATTCGTGCGACTAAGATTCAGGTGGAGTTTTGACTCCACCTGAATCTTAGTCTTACTTTATCGGTTTGATTTATTTTTTTCTGAATACACCAAGCCCCGCCACATTTTTGCAGGATTATGTCAATGATCAGGAAAATGTCATAAAGAGACTGGCGGGAGGCACACATACTTTAGCAGAGATTTGGCTTCCAGCTTCGATCCGGATTGAATTCCACTTGCTCCCGGAATGAGAACCGGCAACCTCAACTGCTCGGATTCGGCCTCCGAGCAGCACACCGCCAATTCGCCCTCCATGGCTCAGGAGGCGGACTCGGGACCTCCTGTCCCTCGGCTGCTCTTCTGCCTCACCTTCGCAGGTGTTTGCTCGGTTCTCATCCC
>Ga0123334_1001424_pt1 | contig 29912 bp, 24 predicted proteins | sample BiotimSIPDNA_FD_89706 | JGI IMG/M metagenome (GOLD analysis project Ga0123334, IMG submission 89706) | Anaerobic biogas reactor microbial communites from Washington, USA - Biogas_R1 time_0 SIP DNA | ecosystem: Engineered > Bioreactor > Anaerobic > Unclassified | place: Washington, USA...
AGCAGGAGGAGGCGGGCAGGATGAAGAAAATAATGACGAAAATGACAATGCGGGACAGATGGACTTCATCAACCGGAGATCTCGTCATCAGCTTCCCGCCTAGCTCCTGGATTATTTGACTTCCACCGCGAACGATATCAGCCAATCACCAAAAGAACAAGATTTAAGATCAGGGCTGAAAAAGGCGGTTGATAACGTTTCGCCTCTGTTGCGCCATCCCGATAGATGAATTGTTTGACCGGAAGGGGAATTATGCGCTGACCTGGTCCTTCAACAGTGATTCCCGTTTAGTCCCGTTGTGTTGATAGTAAACGCTGGACCGCGATATTCCAAGCAGTTCAGCCTGACGGCACACGGCAATGTCAAGATCCTTTCTTTTGATAAGCGACACGCGCTCCTTGTGGCTCAGATCCAGATTCTGTCGCAGCCAGTTCAGTTCTTTCTGAAGTTGATCAACCTGACGGTTGAGGCTTTGGATCTGCCTTTCCTTCTCCTGGTCATCGTCCTTCTTACGATTGGTGAAAAGATCCGGCATCCGCCGGGTAGCAATGACTTTCCAGTTGCGGACCTGCACCGGATGAATCTTATAGCGATCGGCGAGTTCAGCCGATGTTTTCTTGTCCCGAATGGCTTCCAGAACGACCTTGGCTTTAAAGGACGGGGTGTATGTCTTTCGTTTGTGTTGCATGTAAGTTTCTCCTTTTTCTGACTCAGCTTTGAAAAAAATTTTCCCTGCAGCTGTAAAAACAGACCGCCAGAGTCCATATCCCACTCTGAAGCCCGATGAGTCGATGGCCTAGTGGATGAACCGGCAACTCAAAGTGGTCTTTTTATGTCATAATGTAAGAATAAGAAGTTGATTGTAATAATGAGTCATATAATGTAATGATAAGTAAATCAACAAGAATTGTTCGAGTCATTATGACTTTATTGACATAACGATAGGCAAGGCTTATGATAGAGAAATGCAGGGGATTTCAGGTATTTGAAAGGCAGATTACTTCTTAATAGGAAGAATTGTTATGAACTTTTTGAAGATTCCTGTTTTTTGTCGCTGTCAGGGGTGCACAGAAAGGATAACTGCTTTGTCCGCTCAGCGATCAGGGAAGTGATTTCCTTTTCAAGCTGGTCGAAAGCCTCCAGCAGTGCTGTCGCCTGTTCGGTAAGATGCATTCCCTGTTTTTGCGATTCAATAACCACCAAGGGGATTCCCAGCCGTTCCTCGGAGGCCTTCAGCCTGCCCCATGCCGCACGATAGGACATATTCAGCTTTTTAGCGGCTGCATTGAGGCTTTTGCATTCCGCAATCGTCTTGAGCAGTTCATATCGTCCCTCGCCGAATAGAACACGGCCATTCTTTTCCAGCCATACTTTATGTCGGATGTTCAACGATTCCATCCTCTTCTTCTGAAATTTGTGGGCGAACCAATATGTTATTTATGCCATAGAGCAGGCGGAAAATCAAGACAAAGTCAAGCAGGAGAGTATTTTGAACAGGCGTGTTTTTGGCTTGACTTCCAGGATGACCTCCTTTTATGCTGCAGCTGTTTTGTATGAAATGATCTTTAAGGAGCCCCTGCTTATGAAACCTGCAATCGTTGTTATCGACATGGTCAAGGATACCCTGGATTCTTCCCATCCCCTGCCCATTACGCCTTTTGCCCGGGCCATTGTGCCGATGATAAACCATCTGACGGAGGAAGCCCGGAAACGTTCGATCCCCGTCATCTTTTCCACCGACAGCTTTCTCGAAGGGGATTTCATTTTCAAGGGAAAGATGAAAGAGCACAGCATCCGGGGCACTGAAGGCGCTGAAGTCACCGACCGGCTGGTTCAGGCCCCGACGGATATCTGGCTCCCCAAACGCCGCTTCAGCGCATTTTTCAAGACGGATCTCGATCAGACACTGCGTCTGCATGGTGTAGACACCCTGGCCGTCGCAGGCATCAGCACCAACTGGTGCGTCCTTTCCACGGTCCTGGATGCGCTGGCCCATGATTTTGCCGCCTATTTCATCGAGGATTGCTGTGCTGCCCACAAAGAGGAAGTCCATGAGCAGATCCTGAACATTTTCCGCAATAATCCACTTTATCCGATTTTCCAGGTTATGACCGCCGACGAATTTCTGCAAAAGCTGAACTGATGTGGTGAAATCTTTCACCGGGAAAGGAAGAAGCCATGATGCTCCAGGAACTGGTTTTGAAGAACAGGAGTTACCGACGATTTGAAGAAAGCGAACGAATATCCGAAGAAACGCTGAAAGAACTTGTGGACCTCGCCCGCCTTTCGCCTTCGGCGGCCAATCTCCAACCGCTCCGGTTTGTCCTTTCCGCGGATCCTGACAAGAATGACCGAATCTTTCCCTGTCTTGCCTGGGCCGGTTATCTGAATGACTGGCCAGGCCCTTCGGAAGGGGAGCGCCCTGCCGCGTATATCGTGATACTGGGAGATACGTCCATTGTCCACTCCTTCGGGTGCGACCATGGAATTGCCGCGCAGAGCATCCTTCTGGGTGCGGTGGAGAAGGGACTGGGGGGATGCATGATCGCTTCGATCAAGCGGGCGGCCCTGCGGCAGTCCCTGAACATCCCGGAGCAGTACGAAGTCCTCCTTGTGCTGGCTCTGGGCAGGCCGCGGGAGAAGGTTGTCATTGAACCCCTCGGACCGGATGGCTGCATCCGATACTGGCGGGATGAGGAGGGCGTCCATCACGTTCCCAAGAGGCCCCTGGAAGAGCTTCTTCTCTGAAGCTCCCTTCCGACCGTGAAGGGCAGAAGGCTCAGCGGCCTTGAAGCTGTGAGGCAAAACCCCGATGTCGGCGTGGGGACAGCGACGAAGCGGTCTTAAAAAGGCGCATGTTAACGTCGGGATTGGAGCCGGCCGCTGCAGAGGGAGGGGATCACGTCAGGTCGTACTCAAAGATCTGCCAGCGGTCGATTTTTTCGAAGGCATCGTCGACGGCTTTGAAGAGCGTCTTGAGCGAAACAGGTTTGATGAAAAAATCATCGAAGCCGGCGCCCCGGCATTCCAGAAGCCCGTAAATATTGCTGTAACCCGTCAGGGCATTGATGATGGCAATCTGATTGTCTTTGCGGATTCTCCTGCAAAGATCGATGCCGCTCATGCCGGGGAGATTGAGATCCAGAAACATGACCATGACACTTTCCCTGGCGAGAACCTCCAGGGCCTTTTCCGCGTTCTCCGCCGTGATCACCTTGTAATCGCGCATGCTCAATGCCTCCTGCAGCATCGAAAGAATCTCAATCTCATCATCCACCAGGAGAATCTTCGGTTCAACCATGTCTTACCTCTTCACAATCCAATGAAATCTGTTGTTTGCTTATTCTTGATTCTATGTGTTCCTGTTCAAGCCATAACCATGCATCAGGACGGATCCGTTTCTTCCGTCTCGTCTTCATGCAGGTTCATGATCTTGCCGATTCCCGCATAATCCTTGAAAGAACATTCTTTCACGGTTAAAAGCTTCTGGGTGATCATTTCCATCCGTTCCGTCTGTCCCTTTATGATCTGCAGTTTCTGATGGATTTTCGGATCCAGGGCCGGGTCGGCAAGGAGCAGTTCGGTGTATCCGGAAAGGATCTGAAGGGGCTGGTTGAATTCGTGACAGATCGTTCCCGCCGTCTGCAGTATGCTTTGCAGCCTCATCCGCTGGAGGCGCTCCTGCTCCGCATGCTTTTGATCCGTGATGTCCTGCATCAGGATCAGTGCGTGCTCCACATTCTGCAACTGGATCCGTTCCGCCGACAGAAGGCAATGGCGGATCTCTCCCGTTTTGGTTCGTAACGGGACATCGAGGTTTTGCACGGAACCTTTTGCAATCATCATGTTAATGACAAGATTACGCTGTTCCGGATAGACGTAAACATCAAGCTTTCTTGAGGTTTTTCCCACCACCTCCCGGCGCGTAAACCCGAGGTTTCGCAGATAACTTTCATTGACTTCAACGATTTTTCCGTCCTGAAACGTGATGATGGTCATCATCGTCGGAATGCCTTGAAACGCTTTGAGGAATTTTTCCTCGCTGATCCTGAGGACCTCTTCAGTTTGTTTGCGATCGGTGATATCGGTCATGCTGGCGACAATGCCGCCCGGAGTCCCGTCGGCTTTGTGAAAAAGGGCTTTATGGATGATGGTATGCAAGAGGGTGCCGTCTTCGGCGTGGATCGTGGATTCATAAACGGCCCTGCCGCCCTTCTGAATCAACTCTATGTCCAATTGGCGATGAAGGTCGATCTGATCGACCTGATCGAGATTCTCGACGGATGAACCCAGGATCTCTTCCCTCCGCAGATTGAAATATTCCTCGAAAGCCTTGTTGCAGCCGAGGTATAGTCCCTGTGGATCCTTGTAAAAGACAGGATTCGGGATGTTGTCGATCAGGATCTGGAGAAAACGGATCTGTCCCGCCAATTCCTCTTGCAGAAGCTGTTTCTCCGCCAGGCGCGCCTCCAGCATCCGGTACAGGATCCGGTTTTCCTCCGCCACTTTGGCGGCATAGGACAGCTCGTTGCCCAAGAGGAGGATCACAATGGCCTCGTTGTTGTGGCGGCTGACATGATCCGCGTTCGTGCCCTGTTCGCCGGCACTGTAGAAACCCGCCAGGGGAACACCGGGCATGGCAGTGGTGATCGCGGCCAGTTCTTCATTAATCCTGCTTTTCAGAAGATTCATCCTCAGGAAGCATGAGCAGACCAGTATGGCGGCAGGTTCGGTGATGCCGGACTGCATCAGTGCACTCTGCAGCGTGTCCTTTCCCGCCGCGGCCACTTCGTCCTCGATGGCTTCCATCAGGGCCAGAGCGGTTCCCTCCTGCACCGGGTGGGCGAGTTTTGCTCCGCCATTCGGCGTTAGGGTGTGAGGGACGAAAATCGTGTACTCCCCCAGAGCATGGCGCATTCCGAAGGGCCGCGCTATCTGTTCAAAGAGATAGTTTCCTTCCAGCTCTTCCCTGGGGATGCCGTGAAGTTCCGAAAAAACATCCGCGGCCGGTCTATGGTCCAGTTCAAGAACTTCACGGCCCCTGCATTTTGTGGCAACGACTCTCTTCCCCGTGGGGTGGAACCCGTGGCCCATGGCAATACCGAACTTAAGCCCCGTTTCGAAGACCGCCAGAACCATGCTGTCAGAGTAGGCTCTGTTTCCGTAAAAAACGAAATTTTCCTGCCCGGTTGTTCCTGCGGGATCGACGGCGCTGCCTCCGAAAAAAGAGATGCATCCCTGAGAAAGGCGTTTGAGTTCTTCCAGGATTTCAGGGCTGTAGGAATCCGAGGCGGCCGTGCATCCCGGTGAAAACAGGATGGCAAAGACCGACCGGCCGTTGCGGGTCATTTTATTGTAATAGGAGCTGTTTTTAGGATTGAAATACCGTTTGACCGTGCCCCCTTCGATTGCCTCGATCACGGCGCCTCGACAATCCGTTGACACCCCTTTCCCCAGTCCGACGCTGACAGAGAGATAAGGGGAAGCGAGGGCCATAACCACAACGCTTCCCGAAAAGGCCCGATGGCACATTTCTCCGGCTGAACTGGCGCCGAACAGGGGGACGTCACCAACGACGCTCCGGATTCCGGAAAGCATGGCGTCAAGGTCATAGGAAGCCGGTGCAAAGACGATCACCGCCGTCAGGAAATAGGAGATAATGCCCTCTGTCGCCTGGCTGGCAGCATCCCGACCGGCCCCGAATGAGTCATCCCCCCGGGCGATGCCACATCCCACTTCAATATTCGGGGTGCCCTTCACCCTGGTTCTTTTTCCCGTGCCATGCATTAGAATTGTGCTGTCACTGTCATTTTTTAGGTAGTCTGCATAAAAATCCGTCGCCGCGCCCTTTGATCACGATGTCCGTAACCCGAGGATACAACAGGAAGATCTGATATGAGGTTTTTTTCAGCATGCAGGATAGAGCTTTTTGTAGAAGCAATATCCAAGCCATGAAGAGCGTGTGTTTCCGGGGGGAGCCTTCAGGATTTGAGGCCTGTATACCGGAGGCGGAGGGAATTGCTGACGACCGAGACGGAGCTCAGGGCCATGGCGGCTGCTGCGAACTCCGGGTTCAGAAGGATTCCGGAGAAGGGGTAGAGCACACCGGCGGCGATCGGGATGCCGATGATGTTATAGATGAAGGCCCAGAAGAGATTCTGGCGGATGACCTTCATGGTTTCCAGGGAGAGCCGGATGGCCCGGGGAACGGCCCGGAGATCACCGGTCATCAAGGTAATGTCGCTGGCTTCGATGGCCACGTCCGTTCCGGCTCCGATGGCGATGCCGATGTCCGCCGACGTCAGGGCCGGAGCATCGTTGATCCCGTCTCCCACCATGGCCACGATCTGCCCTTCCTGCTGAAGCCGCCGGATTTCCCGTGCCTTGTCACCAGGCATGACTTCTGCGAGAATTTGATCGATGCCCAGTTGGCGGCCGATAGCTGAGGCGGTGTTGAGATTGTCTCCGGTGATCATGGCCACCCGGAGCCCTGAGGCTTTCAGTTCGGCCACGGCTTCTTTTGCAGATTCCCGCGGGACATCGGACAGGGCGATCAGTCCTGTAACCCGGCCCTCTTCGGCGACCAGGACGCAGGTTTTTCCCTGACCGGCCAGATCGGCGACCCTCCGGTCCAGCCCCTGCAAATCCATCCTTTCCTGAAGCATAAGGCGGAGATTCCCCAGCAGGCACGATTTCCCTCCGATGAGAGCCCGTGTCCCCAGTCCGGACAGCGCCTCGAAATGCTCAACGGCCAGGGGGGCCAGCCCCTCCGATCTTCCTCGAACGACGATGGCCTGGGCCAGGGGGTGTTCCGACCGGGATTCAAGAGAAATCGCCGTCTGGAGAACCCTTTCCGGCACAGTTCCCTCCGCGGCCAGGATATCCGTCACCTCCGGCTCTCCCCGGGTCAGGGTGCCTGTCTTGTCGAAGACCACGGAGGTCAGCCGATAAGCCTTTTCCAGGCTTTCTCCTCCCTTGATCAGGATGCCGTGCTCCGCCCCCAGCCCCGTGCCCACCATGACCGCCGTGGGTGTGGCCAGACCCAGCGCGCAGGGGCAGGCGATGACCAGGACGGAAACAAAATTCAGGAGGGCGCGGCTGAAGACAGGTTCCGGGACGAAAAAGAACCACACGATAAAAGTCAGCAGCGCTATCGCAATGACAACGGGAACGAAAACGGCCGCCACACGATCGGCAAGCCGCTGGATCGGGGCCTTGGAACCCTGAGCTTCTTCCACCAGCCGGATAATCTGGGAAAGAGCCGTTTCCGCACCGATCTTCGTGGCTTCAAAGGTAAAGCTGCCGCTGCGGTTCAAGGTGGCGCCGAAGACCTCGGAGCCCGGCTCCTTGTTCGCAGGCACGCTTTCCCCCGTGAGCATGGATTCGTCCACCGCTGAAGAGCCTGAACGGACGATGCCGTCTGTGGGGATCTTTTCTCCCGGCCGCACAACGAGCAGATCCCCCTTGAGAACCTCTTCCACCGGGATGTCCATTTCCTGGTCGTCCCGGATGACGCGGGCCGTTCTCGGCTTGAGTCCCACCAGACGCCGGATGGCCTGGGATGTCCGGCCCCGGGCGCCCGCCTCGAGCAGCCTTCCCAGGAGGATCAGGGTGACGATCATGGCCGCGCCGTCGTAGTAGACATGAGGCATCAGCCCTGCCTCGGCGAAGAACCGGGGGAAAAAAGTGGCCAGGGCGGAATAGATGTATGCCGAGAGTGCCCCGATAGCCACCAGGGTGTTCATGTCGCTGGTTTTCTGCCGGGCCGCTTTCAGGGCGCCGGTAAAGAAGCGGCTGCCCACCCAGAAAACGACGGGGGCGGTAAGGATAAAGAGGATCATCTGGAGGGGCCGCGGCGGAATGCCATGGAGAAAGGGAAACCAGTGCTGCATGGAACCCATGAAGATGATGACACTGAGCACGGCGCCGACGGAAAACCGGAGTTTCAAGTCCTTGATTTCCCGGATCCGCGCGGCGGCGATGGGGTCTTCCTGAAGCTCGTCGATGATCCCCAGGAATTCGTATCCCTGGTCGATCACCGTTTCCTTCAGTCCCGTCACCCCTTGCCAGACGGGTTCATGGAGGACCGTGGCCCGGGCCGTGGCCAGATTGACCGACACATCCTTCACGCCCTCCACTTTTTTCAGGGCGTTTTCGACGCGGCGCACACAGGCGGCACAGGTCATCCCGCCGACGGAAATCGTTGTTTTTTCCAGCCCTCCGGCGGCCGGGCGGTCGATTTTGACGACCTCATAACCCAGTTCCCGGACCCGCTCGGTAAGCTGTTCAGGGAGTACCGTCGCGGAATCGAAGTCCACAACGGCCTGTTCCAGGGCGAAATTGACGGTGGCCTGTTCGACCCCCGCCATTTCCCGCAGTCCCTGCTCAACGCGGCGCACGCAGGAAGCGCAGCTCATTCCGGAGATATGAAGGATTGCCTTATCCGACAACTTCGAACCCCGCCTCGGAAATTTTTTGTTTGATGACTTCCGGGTCCACGGACTTCGTTTCCTCGAACGTGGCTTCACCGGCCTTCAGATCAACGGAAACATCCTCAATGCCCTCGATACCCTTCAAGGCCTTCGTAACAGCCATTACACAGTGGTTGCAGCTCATTCCTGTAATCTTGATCTTTTTCATAATGCCGCTCCTGAGATTGTAATGTATCATAAATATTACAATCTCCTTCTGGTTTGTCAAGGCGAAGACGGCGGCTCACCCTTTTGCGTCCTGAAAAGGAGCACTCGCAAGGGAGAATGAAGCCGGGGCCGTTGGGCGAGAGGACTGGTCGGCACAGGCCATGGTGGCATGGGATCGTGCAAAAAGGGGGCTCTTCTTGAAACGAGCGGGGGGCAGGTCGTCAGGACAGTGATGACAGGTAGGCGCGGAGATTGGTCTTTTCATTGGTGATTCCCAGTTTCCTGCGGATGTTGTTGCGATGAAAATCGATCGTGTTTTTTGAGAGATACAGCAAATCTGCTATTTCCTTCGTTGTTTTACCCTCCCGAATCAGGTTGGCCACATCCAGTTCCTTGGAGGTGAGATTGTACGTCCCGGAGGTCAATCGTCCGTTGAACGAAGTTCTGATGTCTTTGAGGTTTGTTTCAAGAACCTCCAGGCACGATCGATTGCGCGCATCAAGTGGGGCTATCTTCAGCTTTTCGACATAGGGCATGACAAGGTCATTGATGTTTGACAGAATCCTCTCTTCAACTTCCTCTCGATCTTCCTCCTTCTGCCTGAGGAGAACCCTCAGGGCGACATTGGCCTCTTCGAGGGATCGGGATTTCTCATCCAGTTCCCTCTGCCTCTCCTGCAGCGCCTCCTCCGCCTGCTTCCTGTCCGTTACATCCCGGCCCACGCCTTGATGCTCCGAAAGGGTGCTCCCTTCAGAGAAAATCGCCCGCTGGCTCCACTGCTGCCAGCGAACCCCGCCGTTTTCCATCATCCCGCGGCACAAAAAGCAGATGACCGGATGCTCCGGGCTGAGTGACGACATCCTTTCCAGGATGCCCGCCCGGTCTTCCTCGTGAATGAAGGATAGAAAGTCTCTCCCGATCAGCTCCTCGGCCTGTTGGCCCAGGTATGAGCCGTAGGCTTCATTGACGAACGTGAAACGACCGTTCGGCGTCATCCGGCAGATCAGTTCCGTCTGGTCTTCAACAATGCCCCGATAGCGGGCTTCACGGATGCGGAGGATCTCCTCTGCCTGGTGGCGCTGGGTAATGTCGTCGAGCATTTCGATCACGGCCTCGATGGAGTTGTTTCTGTCCAGGATTGCGGAAGAGACGATGCGAAAGAGGCGGGGTTCCCCGCCGACACGGATCGTGCTTTCCGCCTCGTGGACCTGTCCGTCATGGAAGGTCCGGGATGCGGGGCCGGTCAGTTGACGGGTCCCTTCGTCGCGATGCTCTTCAGGCCCGCTGGGACAGGAGCCGGCAGGAGCCAGATCCGGAAACCACTCCTTCATCAGCCGGTTGGCCGCGATGATGTTCTGCTGCCGGTCGAGAACGATGATTCCGATTCCGACATTGTCGATAATGCCCGCGTATTTTTTTTCCGACACGGAAAGGGCATCTTCAATCTGGGCCCTTTTGGCGATTTCAGTGCTTAACTGTTCATTTCTTCTCAGCAATTCAGCGGTCCGCATCTGAACGCGCTTTTCCAGGTCCGCATAAGCGTTCCTGAGAGATTCTTCAATCAGTTTCCGATCCGTGACATCCCGGATGACCGTCTGAAATTCCAGCGGCTGCCCAATCTCATCCGAAATCATCCGCTCCGTGGCATGCTGCCACCGAATCCTTTCGCCGGCCAGGGCCACCCGATATTCATAGGTCGTGATCGGGTTGTCTCTGCTCAACGCCTGCCGGCAGTGTTCAACCGGTTCGCGGTCCGGTTCGCTGACAGAAGCAAAGGCCAGGGAGCCCAGCAGTTCCGAACGGTTTTTTCCGTAATAGCGGCAGTAGGCATTATTGACAAAGATCAACCTACCGTCGGGCAGGTAGCGACAGACCAGTTCCGTCTGATCCTCGACAACCGCCCGATAACGTGCCGCCTCCCTGCGGAGCAGAGACTCCGTCTGCTCGATTTTTTCCATCAGAATATTCATGCTCTTTCCCAGAACGGACAATTCATCACCGCCTGTGACGGCAAAACGGCGGTCCGTATGGCTGCCGTTTCCGATTTCCAGAGCCTCCTTGCTCATGCGACTCAGGCGCTTCATGACCAGCCGTTCGAAAAGAAGAAGAAAAACGAACAGAAAAACGACGGTACTGATCAGAAGAAACGCGAACATATATCCGATGGTCAGAACACCTTGCCGGTAGATCGACCGTTCTTCCGTCGTAGATAGAAGAAGAGCCGGCTGTCCGAAGATGTCATCGATGCGGGCGTATCCGGAAATGGTCCTTCCGTTGACCGGCTGGACCATGATGGATTTCGATGTCTCCAGCCGGAGGCGCACCTGTTTTAAATCCGTTGTCAATTTGCCGTTCTTGAAGGGGAGCAGCTCGAAATGCTGATGGGTCAACTGCGACATGCTCCTGATTTCTTCCGGGTTGAGAAATCGGCCCATGATCAGATTGCCGCTGGCAGGCCCGCTGAGGTCGCTCTTCAGGACCGGTTGAATGGAGATCATCATGGGACCTTCATCGAGAATTACGATGCCGCTCAATGTTCCCTTCGCCTGAGGGATTGAGGCCTTCAGGCGCTTCATGAAGGCTGGGTCCCGGAGCAACCGCGGCACCGGCGTGAAGGAGCCTTTCTGGAGGTTAAATCCGGCTTCATAAATTGAGCTGCCGTTCCGGTCGAGGATCATCAGCAGGTTGAGCTTCTGAGTCGTGTATGTGGAAGCGATCAGGTTTGTCTTGATGTAGGCATGATTGTGGTTCTGGGCAAAGTCATAGGTGTCGTCCCATCCCGAATAATCCAGGGCATTGGAACTCAATTCGGAGACGGTGGCCTGGATGAAGCTCAAAACCCGCTCCACGTTCACCGTGACATTCCGGTTTTCGATGTCCCGCAGACCGCTCTGCAGAATATGCAGAGATACCAGCAGTGTGAGGACCGCCAGGGCCAAAGCGACAGCGGTTGTCGTCATGATGGTTTTCTGTCGCAGCGTCATGAACGTCATTCTCCGGTTCTACCAGGGCGGCAAGGGGACATCCCTGAGAAAAAATCCTGTATGACAAGCTAAGGAAAATCGACAGTGGTTTCGTCATTGGATAATGACGGGTAAATCCCATCATTTTATCTGTAGGAAAAAACGAAGGGAAAGTAAGGGAAACAGGAGGTTGATTTGTCAAAGATAGCCAATTTCCTTAGGGAAATATTTTTATTCAATCTTCGTACCACCAAACCAACGTTGGTGCCCATGAGTTTCCCTGTTATTTTTCCCGTCAGCCGTCAAATATTTACAGGAAAGACGATTTTCGATAATTTCCTGTTCAACGTTGAGTCACTTTCGCCTTCTGAGTTCTGTTCGACGTTTTCTCAAAGGGCACCGCGGAATCAGCCGCTTCCCCGAAGAAGGGGCAACGGATCCTGACCGAACTGAAACAATAGAAAAGAAAGGAAGAGAGGAATGATCATGGCAAGCCCACTCTCGAAAAAGGGGTTCACTCTGGTGGAACTGCTGGTAACCATGCTCCTGATCACCATATTTACCGTCGGCCTGGCTTCGGTCAATGTCATGGCCGTTAAAAGCAATTCCTACAGCAGGTTGTCAACGCAGGCGACCGTGCTGGCCAAGGATAAAATGGAGGCCCTGAAGAACATGAATTACGACGCCATGGTATCGGGTGGACCGGAAACGGTGGCGACGGTCTTTTCCCGGCAATGGACTGTTCAGAACAACGTACCGGTCACCAGTACGAAAACCGTTACCGTCAATGTGTCCTGGTTGTCGAACGGACTGACCCGGACCGTAACCATCAGAAGCATTATTGATCGATAGGAGTGGAAAAAGATGAGAACGAAACATGAAAGACATGAGAAGCGGAAGCATCTTATGGTCAATGAAAAAGGGGTCACCCTGGTGACGGCGCTGATCGTGATGGCGGCGTTGATGCTCCTGGGAACAACGGCGATGCTCAACATATCAACGGATTTAAAAATCAGCGGCAATTTCAAGTCAGGCGAGCAGGCTCTCTATGCGGCTGAAGCAGGGGCCGAATACGGCGTCAACCGGTTGCGGGAAGCTCTGAAGGTATTGAACGGACCCACCACCGGTGTCGTACCGCCGGCGATTTCCGGATTTTCCTTTCAGAATACCGGTACATTCCTTGCGACGAATTCGACCGTCACGGAAAAAACGATGACGGGGGCATATAACGGACTGACGGCTTACTGTCAGGCCTACACCATCACATCCACCGCCCTTAAAGACGGCACCAACGCCCGTGCCACCGTGGTCTACAAGATGGAAGACCAGCTGATCCCCCTGTTTCAATTCGGCATTTTCTACGAGAACGACCTGGAGATGCTTCCCGGCGGCGATATGACCTTTACGGGAGGGCGCATACATTCCAACAAGGATATCTACATGCGTCCCTGGGGGTCAAAAACGCTCAAGGTGGATTCCATTATCACTTCCGCAGGCGATATCGTTCATCAGAGAAAAGACTATACGGACACATCCGGGGCCGGTGCCGTGAAGATAAAGGATTCGACCGGTACGTATCAATCCCTGACCACGGACAGTTCAAGCGGCACCTGGAAGGCCGATGCCCTGGACAGCTGGGATGGAAGAGTCAAGACGAGCGATCACGGCATCCAGAAGCTCAACCTGCCCCTGTCAACCACGGGCGGGCAACCCATCGATATCCTTGGAACCGGCACGGACAGCCTTTATGTAAAGTCGGGGCTGAGAATTGTCAATGGCGTTGCCTATGACAGATATGGTACAGCCGTTACACTTCCGGCGGGAACCATCACCACAAAGACCTTTACGGACGGAAGGGAAAGCAAGGTGATGACAGCCGTGGAGGTGGATGTCGCCCTTCTGCGCACCAGCACAGCCGCCATGGCCGCGCTGAATGATCCTCCCAGCGGGGGCGAAAACGGCATTCTCTATATTTCATCCGACTCCGTGACCAATCCAGCCGTCCGTCTGGTCAACGGCAGCGAAATGCCCTCCGGCGGACTCTCCGTGGTCACCAACAACCCCCTGTACATCAAGGGAGACTACAACACGGACAATGACCCGGCGGGAATTTTCGCTGATGCCGTAACGGTGCTCTCCAACAACTGGTCGGATGCCAACAGTACCAGCGGGCTGTCCAGCCGAACCGCCTCCAGTACGCAGGTCAACGCCGCGATCATGACGGGAAATAAAAACACGGCCGGCAGCCAGTACAGTGGAGGGGTGGAGAATCTGATCCGTTTCCTGGAAAACTGGTCGGGGAAAACCTACACCTACAGCGGATCACTGACCTGCCTCTGGGAAAGTCAACAGGCCACGGGAAACTGGCCGGGGACCGGAACGGTGTACAATCCCCCGACCCGTAACTGGTCTTACGGGGTCAGCTTGAGCAACCTGCCGCCTGGAACGCCCCGGGTAAGAAACCTGGAAAGAACTTCCTGGCACCAGGTGAGCAACTGATCCAAATCGAATCGACAGGGGTTTGTGTGTTATGAAATCATGCCATAAAAGCGACAACGGGTTTACGCTGGTTGAACTAATGGTTGCCCTGGCGGTTTCTCTTGTCCTCCTGGGGGCTATCTGGGGATTCTTTGAAAATCAGCACCGGAATTACAGCACTCAGGAGCGCCTCACGGAGATGCAGCAGAATGCGCGGGTGGGGCTCGAAATGATGACCCGGGAGATCCGAATGGCCGGCTACAATCCGACCGGCGGCCTTTCGGTCTGCGCGGGAACAAACATGGCTTCAGCCACCAATTCCCCCTGCGTCGGAATTTCAAATGCCTCGGGCAATACGGTCAGCTTCTCGGCGGATCTCAATGGAAACGGCGCCGTCACGCCCGCCACGGCCAGCGCCAATCCGGGAGAAAACATCTCGTATTCGATCTACACCTGCGGAAATCATCAGTGCCTGGGCCGCACATCCAATGGATCCCTCCAGCCCCTGGCGGATCACATAACGGGTCTTACCCTGACGTATTATGACAGCAGCGACGGCGTTGCGGCGGACCTGTCCCTCATCCGGAAAGTAAAGATATCCCTCGTCGCGGCGACTTCCGCCCCCGATTTTAAAAACGTTACGCGGACCATGACGCTTACCGCGGATGTAACTCTGCGAAACTATGATTGATCGGCTTCAGAGCAGGCCGGTGCTGAAATACCGTTCTGCCCGGTCCGGGAGCACGGTGGCGATCACCCATTCCGGATGTTCCACGGCTATTTGCCTTGCGCCCCAGATGTTCGCCCCGGAGGAGGTCCCGCATAACAGAGAATTGCTCGTAGCCAGCTCCCGCGTTGTGGCAATGGCATCATCGTCACTGACTTCGAGAATTCTGTCGATCAGGGACGGATCCAGGAGGTCGGGAATGAAACCGTCTCCTATTCCCTGGATCTGGTGCAAACCGGGTTCATGTCCGAGAAGGGCGGAAACATTCTTGGGTTCGACAGCGACAATCATGATGTCCGGACGCTGTTCCTTCAGAAAGGAGCCGATTCCCTGGATGGTTCCGCCACTGCCGATGCCGGAAACGAAGACGTCGATCTTATGCCCTGACTGCTCCCAGAGTTCCGGTGCGGTATGTTTGTAATGAGCCAGTGCGTTCGTCGGGTTCTTGAATTGATTCGGCATATATCCATGAAAGTTCTCAACGAGCTCTTCCGCCTTTTGAATCGCGCCGGCGACACTTTCACTGTCGGGAGTCAGGACAAGATTTCCTCCGAGGACCTTGATGATGTTCTTTCTCTCTTCGCTCATGCCCTCCGGCATGACGATGTAGACTTCATAGCCCCTTGCCACTCCGACAAGGGTTATCCCAATGCCGGTGTTGCCTGACGTCGGTTCAACGATTTTCATCCCCGGTTTCAGGATTCCATCCCGTTCTGCCGCTTCAATCATCGCCAGTGCGGCACGATCCTTTATACTCCCCCCGGGATTGAGGAATTCAGCCTTGGCTATAATGTTTTCATTTCTAAGTCTGATCAGCGGAGTATTTCCGATCAATTCAATAACATCACACCCTTTCATAATCTTTCCCTTCCCATATTTTCCGTAACACTTGAAAAGCGGCCGTGCTTCACGGCCTTTTAACACCGGATCGATTTCCTTGAATCCGGGGCTGCATGTATACATAAAATGGAAAAAAAGCACTCAAAAAAAGATGCCCTGCGGGAAAGAGATCAAATTTCCCTGTTGAATTCCCCCGCTTTTGAGGGATTGGCCTGTTGTCCATCTCCTGCCCATGGCGGCTCTGTGGGGAAATGCCCCCCTTAATACTGCTGACATTGTTATGGAAATTATGGTATGAATATCCCCTGCGAAATGGACCGGAGCGTGTGATTCTTCCGGAGTGTCGTCTACAAACCCTTCATATGTTTCTTCAAGGAGGTTCTCCATGCTTTTTCAGCGAATCGAGTCTGAAGGAATCGCCCAGTATTCGTATCTTGTCGGCGACAGTCACGAGGCCGTGGTGATCGATCCGCGCCGCGACATCGATGTTTATCTCGAAGCGGCGACCCTTCAGGGGTATCGCATTGTCGCCGTTCTGGAAACCCACCGTCATGAGGACTTTGTCCTGGGTTCGGTTGAACTGGCTGCCCGGACCGGCGCGGAAATCTGGCATGCCGACGGCCAGTGGGAATATCGATATGGCCAGGCTGCCGTTGATGGGCAGACCTGGAAGATCGGCCGGCTGAAGCTCGAAGCGGTCTCTTCGCCGGGCCATACCCCCGGGAGCATGAGTTATCTGCTCTATGAATCCGGCGGCAACCCCTGGATGGTTTTTACGGGGGACGCCCTCTTTGCAGGGGACGTGGGCCGGGTGGATTTTCTCGGGGAAGACCAGATGGTGAGGATGGCAGGTCTCCTGTACGACACCCTGCACCGGCGGCTGCTGCCGTTCGGGGATGAAGTGATCGTCTGCCCCGGCCACGGTGCGGGTTCCGTCTGCGCTGCAGACATTGCCGACCGGTCATGGACGACAATCGGTCTGGAGCGCCGCTATAATCCGAAGCTGCAGTTTCCCGACCGGGATGCCTTTATCCTCGGGGTGGCGCACAAACTGGAATACGCCCCCTATTTCCGGCAGATGGAGCGGCTGAACCTGGAAGGTCCGCCGCTGCTGGGAGCGATGCCCCTGCCGAAGCCGCTGTCGGCGGCAGCGTTCGCTTCTCAGCTTCAATCGTCCATCGTGGTGGACACCCGCATGGAATTGGGGTTCGGGGCGGCCCATGTGCCCGGCTCACTCTCGATCTGGCTGGGCGGACTGCCGGGATATGCCGGCTGGTTCCTGCCCTACGGCAAACCCATCCTCCTGGTTCAGGAGGGCGAAGATTTTTCCCAGACGTTACGCTACCTGATCCGTTTCGGCTACGATACCGTGGCGGGACATCTGGCCGGCGGGATGCTGTCCTGGAATACGGCGGGTTACGAAAGCGGTTCGGTCCGGATGGTTTCCGCTTCATCCCTCTGCAGGCTTGTCGATGAGGGAGAGCAGGCATGGATTCTGGACATTCGAAGCGAAGACGAAGTGGCCACTCACGGGAGCATCTCCGGCGCCCATAACATTCATCTCACGATGCTTCCCGAACGGATGAACGAGGTGCCGAAGAGCGGAACCGTTTATATCCTGTGCGCCAGCGATCTGCGCTCCATGATTGCGGCCAGCCTGCTGCAGAGGGCCGGCTGGCGCAATGCCGTGGTTGTTCTGGGCGGTCTCATCGGCTGGAATTCCACGACATGCCCGATTGTCTGAGCCGAAGCCGGGGATGGGAACCTGCGAATCCCTCTGTCCCGCACGGACAGAGGGATGTTTCTTGTCTGCGAAAGAAGCGATGATCCATGAAGACCTCTCCAGCGCTCTTCTCCTTCGAATTTCTTGCCCTGAACCTGATCCTGCTGGTGGCCTTCTGCAGCGTCTCCGTCTTTTTCAATTTCTACCATTATCTTGGTGAAATCGGCATTCCTGTCCTCTGGCGGGGGGGCCTCGTGGGGCTGGAGCCCATGGCCGCCTTTCTTTTCCGTCCCTTCGTCATCTCCTGGATCACCGCCCGCAATGCCTTTGCCGTCATGATGGCCTCCATGATCCTGCTGATCGGGGTGTCCTGCTCCTACATTCCGGCAGCGGGAGTTACGTTTCTGATCCTGCTGCGCATTGCCCACGGAGTTGTTTTTGTGGTCCTTACCACGGCGGTAATCGCATTGATCGTCCAGTATATCCCCGGCGAAAAAAGCGGCCAGGGTTTCGGGATTGTCAGCATCGCCACGATGATTCCCCTGGCGACGCTTCCGCCTCTGACGGAGGCGATTCTACCGATTGTCCGCAACGAGGCGGATATCTATGCCGGCGTTTCCCTTTTCACTCTTGTCGCCCTGCTGCTCGGCCTGGTTCTTCGCAAGCGCCTGAGGGGGATGCTGAGCCGCGCGGACGCATCGGTCCTGCGCCGTCCGGGTTTTGCCGAAATCAAAGGGAACTTCCGGCAGCGTTCCGTGGCCCTGCTCCTTTCGGCGGCCTTTTTCCTCTACCTTGCCCACGCGACGGTTTTCTATTTTGCCAAGGATCTTTCCCTGCAGACGGGCGCGGGCCGTGTGGGATTCTTCTTTGCGATTTCCATGGCGATGATGATGGCCGTCCGCGTGGTGGGGGGGAGACTCTTCGACCGGTTCAACAAGCTGCGCTCCTTTCGCCTGGGGCTGGCTGCGCTGGTTTTCTGCTTCGTTTTTCTTCCCTCTGCCGATTCTCTCCGGCCGTTCTATCTGATCGGGGCTTTTTATGGCCTGGCCATGGGGGTGATCCTGCCCCTTCTGAATGCTCTCCTCTTTTCGGCGTCACCGCCATCCCTCCGGGGATTGAACACGAACCTGACGCTTTTCGCTCTGGATGGGGGGTATTTCCTTCTGCCCTATCTCGGGGGAAGTCTGATTGCCCTGGGGGCGGGCTTTGAAACGCTGTTCTATCTGGCGGCTGGATCGTCGCTGGTAACCCTGGCGCTCACCTTTGGACTGGATGGACTGGATGGACGGGATCAGGATGGCCCTGCCCGGCCTGCCCAAAAGAATTCTTAGCTTTCGAACGTTCTCCGAATCCCTCCAAACCCGGTCATGCCGGACCCCGGAAACCGGGGAATCAGAGGATGCCTTACCCTGCACGGTGTGGCCTGCTTTTAGCGGCATTCATTGAAGGACCCCATCTCCCACCTTCCCGGAGAAAGTTCCTATAAAACCTAGGCATTATCCTTAGATAAAACCATGGTTTATCTGTATTGACATAATGCAAAATTCTATTAATGATAAAATCCGGTTCAGGATCTTCACTTTTTCTGTCCAGTAATGCAATCATGAGAGACCGCAAGAGGCGCTGTCTGCTTCATGTAATGAATGTGGGGCCGTTGTTTTGGAGGGCATGAACATCTCTTTAACTCTTTTGGCTTCATCCGTGGAGAGTGCCAAAAGCGGAAAGAATGGATTCGTAAAGGAGGTGGTGAGAGCGTCGAGAATAGCTGGCTGTATGATGAATTTCAGACCCAAAACGAATGGAAGCATCTTGGCTGATTGCAGCAAATCAAGGGGGGAGGAGGATTAAAAGGATGAAGAAACAATATGTTATGACGGCGTTCATGGTCGTTATGGCCATGTTCTTCTTGGTGAGTTCGTCCCATGCCACGCTCTGGGATTTTAACAGCCTGACGGCGGGAACGAATATCAACGGCGTCAACCTGGGAGGGTTAACCATTACGGCACCGGATAGTTATGTAGGAGTCATAGCCGATTATCAGACATTCAGCGGTACACCCAGCATTTGCGCATCATCATGGTCTGGTGGAATGACCTTGACGATGACATTCGATTCTCTGGTAAAATCCGTCTCCATTTATGGAGGGGATTATGGCGGAGATTCTGACTGGTTCAGCATGAAGGCCTACAATGCCCTTGGAAATCAAATTGCTTTTGCCGATACCGGGTCATTCAGCGGCATTGATCCCATCCATACCGTTGCCGGGTGGTCGGGCGACTATCGATATCTCGCCGTTAATGCCGATGATATCAAATCCGTTGTTTTGACTCAGGTCACCTGGGGCTGTCTCTGGGATAACCTTGATACGACTCCGGTGCCTGTTCCTGCCGCATTCTGGCTGCTCGGTTCCGGTTTGCTGGGGCTGGTGGGGCTCAGAAAGAAATTTAGAAAGTAACACACGCCGTTGAAGATGGATGTAAGAGGCAGGGCCTGATAACGGTCCTGCCTCTTTTTTATGGTGCGCCCGGCATGGGCGCGGCCTTTTATGGCCGACCCCTGTGCCGCTCCCGCATTGTTTGAAGAGCTGTTCTAAATCCTAGTGCCTGAACTTTCTTCGTATCCCTGCCAAGCCGATCAGGCCGGACCCCGGAAGCCGGAAAGCGGCGGGAACGGTCAACGCTGAGGCATCCGTTCCCGGGCCACCGGATTGCTCAATCGGCCGATTTGATCGATTTCAACGGAAATTCGGTTTCCCTCCCGAAGATACAAGGGGGGCTTTCTTGTAAACCCGACTCCTTCCGGAGTCCCCGTCAGGATGACCGTCCCCGGCAGCAGGGTCATCGACTGGCTGAGAAAACTGATGACGGCCGGTATCTTGAAAATCATTTCGGATGTGGCGGCATCCTGCAGGATGTCCCTTTCATTGAGCAGGGCGCGGATGCGGAGCCGATCCGGGTCAGGGATTTCATCCTTCGTGACCAGCCAGGGTCCCAGCGGGCAGAAGGTGTCGAAGCTCTTTGCCCGGACCCACTGCCCCTGCTGCCTTCGCAGCTGCCAGTCTCTCGCGCTGACGTCATTGGCGCAGGTATACCCCAGGATACAGTCCATGGCCTCGGAGGGCTGCAGGTTCTTGGCCTTGCTGCCGATCACGACGGCCAGCTCCGCTTCATAATCCACGCTTTCGGGAGCGGCCGCGGGCAGCAGGATCGGTTCCCCGTGGCCGATGACGCTGCTGGATGCCTTCATGAAAAGGATGGGATATTTCGGCGTATCCAGCCGGGTCTCTTCGGCATGACGCCGGTAGTTGAGCCCCAATGCCAGGATGTTCACCGGGGTTACCGGGGGAAGGTATTGCCTGATGTTCACCCTCTCAGAGGTGACCCGGAAATCGCCGAAAAGATCGCCCTCGATGACCCTGGCTTCAGCAGGCCGTTGCGGGTCATATTGTCCATACAGGGTGCGATGGGAGTCCGAGATAAAGCGCACGATTTTCATTTTTTAATTTCCCGCCTGAGCCTTTTTTCGACGGATTCGATCTTTCCGGATATCCGGTCGGGCTTCCCCGGGCGGTCGTCAATCGATAGCGACGTCAGCACTCTTGGTGCGCTCCTCAATGCCTCTTCATGGCACTTCCTGATAAGGTCGATCACCGCGTCCCATTCCCCTTCGATGACGGTTCCCATGGGATTCGTCCTGTAGGGGAGTCCGCTTTCATCAACAAGGCGGATGACCTCTGCAACGCTTTCGCTCAGGCTTTCACCGGTTCCCAGGGGGACGACACTGAACTGGACAAGCATCATGGATCTCCTTAACCGTTGACCGTCTTATGAAGACGGGCGGCGACGGTCTTTTCGAGCGCCCGGCTTATTGTCTTCCCCTCAGCCCAGCTCCGGCGGGAGTTCGTTGTTCTCGCGCATCATGGTCAGCGACCGCATGGCGGCCTCGTAGCCGAGATGGCGGTAGCTCTCGAACTGCGACTCGTCAAAGAACTGGTCCGCTGTGGACTCGTGGGGGAAACTGTTGTGTGTGCGCCGGTAATGCATGATGTCGGGCGGAAGATCCCCGGTGAGCGAGGACTTCAGGTAGATCAGGGTGCCCGTCAGCCCCTTTGCGCCCGGGTATTTGATTTCAGCGATCGCGTAATGCCGCTCGCTGATCCTGTCGCCGGCAGGCAGCGTGTCGTCGCCCTGCGGGCGGATCGCATCGACTTTTGATTTGAACTCGAATTCCACGCCGAAATCGGTATAGCATTTGCGGATCGCCTCGGCGAGATCGTCGAAGGCGTACTTCGGATCGCAGCCCGCATCGCTTGCCAGGATCACCCTGCAGCGCCGCCGCACCAGTTCATAGATGCCCAGGTTCTCGAAGTGTCCGCCGTCGCTGAGGTTCACGAAGGGGCGGTCCAGGTCGGCCGTGCCGGTCAGTTCGGCCAGCCAGTATCTCAGGCTCAGGCCCGGATCGCGCTTTCGCCATGACTTTTCGTGGACGGGGTCTCCACACCAGTGCCCGAGCCGGACATTGAACACGGTCATCAGGAACGCGACAGCGGGTGAGGTATGAAACCCCTGGTTCGGGTTTGCCGCAGCGCCCGAGATGGCCATGACCGAGCCGACCTGTACGGGACTTGCGGCATTGTCCTTCCCGTATTCCGCCGTCGGGCGGTAACCGCCTTTCACCTGGTGCGATGCCGGCTCATAGCCCGAGTACAGAGGAGTGAACGCGAAGGATGCGGCGCGCCGGTTCTGCCACGCGAGCTGCCGGCCGCGATTCAGGTTGATCGATGTCCCGAAGATGTGGAACGGCCGCTGCCCCGCCAGCTCGGCGAGAGCCAGATCGTCTTTGGGATCGAAGCCCGTCAGCAGGTGTGGACGTCGCCCCGTGTTCGTTGCGCCGAGGTAGCAGCGGGAAAGGCGGTTTCGATAAAAATGGTGCAGCGAGAACAGGTTGATGTTGACGCGCCATGACAGAAGGAGAGCTGCCATAAGCGCCGTTGCGGCGACGATCGGAAGCGTCCAGGGCGTCTTGAACCGGAGTTCCATTTGACCGTACTTTTCCTCTGCGATGTTGAGGAAGCGCTCCCATGGAGCCGGGCTGTCGATATCGCGGGCGGTGACGACGGGCGACCCCGCGGCGGATTCGGCTCGCAGATAGATTCCGGGTGCGTTGTGGCCGGGCATCCCGCCGGCCCTGGAAACATGGGATCCCTTGGAAGGGGTATCGCCGGGCCAGATCAGCGACTGGTGCAATCCCCAGGAAAGCAGGAACATCAAGCCCAGCAAGAACACAAAGGGGGCGATGACCGTCAGCTTGTCCATCCAGCCCTGTGACGCCCGATCCCCTGTCTGTTTGCTCTTTCCGGCAAAAATCCCGAATAATGTGGTGGCAATCCAGGTGATGCCTCCCATGCCGACGATCCAGTCGTTTGTCCATCCCAGTATCGCCGCTCCGTAAAATCCGATGGCGAAAAAGATTGCCCACGAGAGGGAACGCCCGATCAGGCGCCCACCGTATACGCTCCATAGCTCCCTGTCGTTTTCGTCGAATTTCCGGCCCATGATGCCGATGTAGACCGTCAGCATCAGGAGGAACGCGGCGATAACTGCCGGAGGCCCGAAGGCCACCGTCGCCCAGAGGCGGTGCGGTTCGGATACCGCCGCAATCGTGTTTACAATCCCCAGAATGACCGACCCTCCCGCTGCGCTGGCCAGGGTCATGGCTAGAATGAACGCCCCCAGCCACTTCAGATTTTCGCGGAGAACCGGAGTTCGGTTCTTTTCCCGGAGCCGGGCTGTGAAGTCACAGAGGAAGGAAATCACGACACCGATGAGCCAGAGGATGACATATTCGAAAAGAGTGGTCCTGAACAGGGATTTTCTGTCGATCTCGCTGTACTGGGCAAATTGCAGAAAGAAACAAACGGTAAGAAACGCGGCAAGGATGACGGGAATGTCATACAGGATGTTGAGCCAGAGGGAGCGCAGGTACCAGGGCCATGGGTGGCGTGGTTTTTCCGTTGCGGCCTGCGTTCGTTTATTCTTTGCGTCTGCTGCCCGGTAGAACAGTCCGAGCGTTGCGACCAGGATCGGAAAAAAGAGGACGGTGATGATGATCCCGTAATAAATGCGGCCGAAGCCGCTCCAGGCTACCAGAGATTCGGCCGCCAGGGCCGTGATCCGGGGAACGATGAGCAGCGCGGTCATCAGCGCAGCCAGGATACAGAGATTAAGGATCAGGTTGCGCAGATATGTGGCGACGGCAACGAGCGTGTCCCCAGTCATCCCCATGCGCGGGGTGAGGTAGTTGCTGAAGGCGCGCAGGAATCGGATCGACGGGGGTTCAAGGTTGTTCTCGTCTCGTTGGTTAATCACTTTTTCGGCCTCGGCGACGTTTCCTCCGGCGCAGCGCTTGATGAAAAGTGAGAGCCAGCCTCCGATGTAGCCGCCCCCCGAGATGGTCGAGAGATAATCGAAGCGCTTCAGCAGGCCCATGGCGGCCAGCGCCTGCGTAACGCCGAGGTTGAACGTCGCGCTGCGGATGCCGCCCCCGGAAAAGGCAAGCCCAAGCGCTTTTCCCTCCGGAGGGCAGCCGGCCCTTGTTTCGGCGGCTTGAACCTCGTCAAAGTGCAGCAGCTTGTTCCTGTCGTCATCACCTTCTCTTGTTGTGTTCATGCCCGTCCTTCTCAGTGTGTGTTCAGTGGAATAACCCTATGTTCTCCCCACCGGGATGATATAGACAGGCTCTTCCTGCTCGGCGAGGTTCAGAATCGCTTTGACCTCCATGTCATGAAAAGCCCCGATGACCACGGCTCCCAGGTTCAGAGACACGGCCTGAAGAGAGACATTCTGCGCCGCCCAGAGAAGCTGCGACAGCTCGGGCAGGGTAAGGGGCGCTCGGATAAAATCCCGGATGGATTGGTGTTTGCGCAGGGCCTCTTCCACAGATTTTTCCCCGGCCGACATCGGTTCGGGAAGCTGGATCGCTTCCGGTTCAGGATGGCCGCCGTGGCCGGGAAGTGCAGAAAGGGCCATATCCCATCCTCCGTTTTACCTTCTATCCAGTTCCTTCCGTATCGCCATCCCGATTTTTTCCAGGTTGTAGGGCTTTCTCACATATTTGCCTGCGCCGAGTTCCTGAGCTTTTCCAACCCGTTCGTCTTCTGAAAAGCCGCTGACGATAATGGCCTTCTGATGGGGCTCGATTGCCCGCACCCTCGTGAACGTTTCCAGCCCGTCAATCCCCGGCTCCATGAGCATGTCCAGCAGCAGCAGATCGACCTTGTGTGTCTTCAGATATTCAAGCGCCGCTTCACCGCTGGAAACGCTGCAGACCTTATAATTCAGCCTGCTCAGCAGATTGACGGCGAGTTCCCGCTGAAACGCCATGTCGTCGACAACGAGGATCGACTCTCCGCATCCCATGTACCGGGCGATATCCGATTTCTCCTGCCTGCGAATCAATTCCTCGGGGGTGACGGGAAAATAAAGCGTGAACGTGCTTCCGACGCCTTCCTCGCTTTTCGCGTCAATGAATCCATGATGATCCTTGACGGTTCCCCAGACGACGGCCAGCCCCAGGCCTGTGCCGCTGCGCCCCATCATCTTCTTCGTGTAGAAAGGCTCGAAGATTTTCCCCAGATCCCTTTCCGGAATGCCCTCCCCGGTGTCTGAAACGGACAAAACGACGTAGTCGCCTTCCTGCATGTCCTCATACCCGTTGACGGCGAAATCGAGATAGCGGTTCTCCGTCCTGATCGTGATGATGCCCTCGCCGGATATGGCTTCCGCGGCGTTGGAAACAAGATTCATGACGGTCTTGATCAGGTGGATGGGGGACCCCTTGATGCGGAACAGATCCTCTTCAAGCTCCGTCCTGACCAGGATGTTCCGATGATAGGACTTCAGCTTCTCGTGTTCGGGCGAATCCAGGTAATCGACGATGACCTTGTTCAGATTGATCACTTCCGAAACGGACACCCCTCTCCTGGCCATGGTCAGAAGGTCCTGGATGATGGCGGCCCCCCGTTCGCTGGATTGCAGAATGTTCCGTGCGTATCTTTGTTGAAGGCTGTTTTCGGGCAGCGTTTCCATCAACAGTTCCGAATATCCGACCAGCACGCCCAGGAAATTGTTCATGTCATGGGCCACGCCGCCGGCAAGCGTACCCAGTGCCTCCATCTTCTCCGCGCGGTTTAAACGGTCCTCTATCCTTTTCTGCTCCGTTATGTCGCGGACGCATTCGATGGCGGCGACGGTTTCTCCCCTGGAGTCGTGCAGCGCAACGGCCTTCGCGGAGCAGTAGCGCTCACCAGCGGCCAGACTGGAGGCAAAACCTTCTCCCTGGATGATGCCGCCTTCTGTAAGGAGGTTTGTGTAAACCCTTTCGAATTTCTCATTGCTGCGGTGGCCAAGGACAAGATCGATCAGAATCGGCCTTCTGCAGCCGTGGAAAGGAATGGCATATTCGTAGTTGCCCCTGCCGAGCATATCTTCCGCCTTGACGCCGGTAAGGGCTTCCATGGCCCGGTTCCAGGCGGTGACCCGACCGTCCTTGTCGACAACCAGGGTCGCGTCGGGGAAAAATTCTATAATTTCTGAAAGTCTCCTCTGCGACTCCTTGAGCGTTTCATCCGCCCGCTTGCGGTCCGTGATATCCAGAAGGGACGCAATACTTTGTTTTGTGTTGGGGATCATATCGACCGTGAGGTGAATTTCTCTTGCCTGGCCGTCTTTGTTGACAAGGCGAAATTCGTAGTTTTTCCGGGCGAAATCCGGTTGAACCCTGCGCAGCCTGTGTTGTGTCATCAGCATGTCCAGATCTTCTTTCGCCGCGAATTCCGTCCAGGATTTTACCCCTTCGATTTCCGCCTTTGTATAACCGGTCAAGTTTTCAAATTCCGTATTGGCGAGACTGATGGTGGTGTCTTCTTCCACCACAATCATGGCTGTCCCCGTATTTTCAAAAATCGTCCGGTACCAGGCTTCGGATGTATTGAGTTCCTCATCCGTGCGTTCCCGGCTGGTGACATCCCGGAATGTCCAGATTCTTCCATAACAGGTTCCGTCCCTCCCCAGGACGGGAGACGTGTACTGGTCCAGGATCGCGCCGTCGATCAATTCGATTTCGTTTCTGCTGGTGTCCTTCGGGTGTCTGTGAAGATGGTCCGCCAGATGGGAAAATTCCCCGGGATCCCTGGTCCGGCCTGCCAGATGGTGAAGAAGAAGTGCTTTATCGTGGCCTTCCCGGATGTGCCGCGGAACTTGCCAGAGTTCCTGGAGATGGTGATTCATCCGGAGGATCTTGCCCTGTTCATCCACCACCAGGATTCCCTTGGCCGCGGCTTCCTTCTGAGCTTCGAGAAATGCCGTTTTCCAGGCAAGTTCTTTCTCTGCCTTGCGATAATCCGCGATTTCAGACGTCAGGCGTTCCCGTTCCTCGAGGAGCGCCTGGTTGGCGAATATTAAATTTGTAATGATTCCAGAGATATTTTCTAAAAGGGAGGCGGCGTTGTCGAGTTTTTCTCTGCTTGCGGCGGGCGATTCCGTCAGCGTCTGTAAAGAGGCCTGTTCGTCGAATCCGAAAGACCGGGCACGCATTCTGAGTTGACTCAAGCCGGGTTCCTGCGGAAAGGGTTGATCCGTCGCCGGGCTTGCGATGTTTTTCCTGCTGGTGATCATCGGAACCACACGATCCGCGAGGCTGTTATCCGTCTGTGCGATAACCCTCCCGCACTGATTCTCCCGGTGGTTCGAGAGCTTTTGTCTGCTTGTTTCACAGGCGGATTCTGCTGTCGTGCAGACCCTCTGGAGCTTTGTGCCGATACCCCGCCAGTCCGCGGCAATCAGGATATCCAAGCCGGGGTGATCCAGAAAATTGATGGTAAACCCGGTGGCCTCGGTAAAGAGTTCGAAGATTTTCTGCAGCTGTTCCAGATCCACAATGTCGCCAATGCCGTATTTCCCTTCAATCACGTTGATTCGTTCCGGATCACTCGCTTCCATCGTCACCTCGCATTGTCAGTTGCTACTCTGTTCATTGCGCGGCATGTTATCGATGCCCCTCCATCTGTAAATCCTGAATCGTTTAACTCTGACTTTCGCTCCTTGGTTGTCCGGCTGGTTCTATTTCTGGCTGTTATGTAGCTTTTCCGCAACTGCAACATAAGGCAAGGTTTTCTTGTATGTCAATAAAAAATTGAACATGCTATTAAAAATAATACAAAAATGATCCGAAACGGGTGATCCTGGTATGGTTTTCCTGATAATCCGCAGCATCCCCCAGCGAACAAATCTTGCAGGAAGGAGAAACAGTTCCTGATCTCATGAAAAAAGCGAAGGATTTTTAATCCTCTCTGTCTACCCTGTTGTATACTCAGTGGCATATAGACCTTGATTAAAGAATTCTTCCCCTGTATCTTTTCCTCGTTCTGTTCTTTTTCCTGTGTATGGTCGTGGTGGTTGACAGCATGGAATCCCGATTGAAGAAGTCTCATAGGCTGATCCGGCTCGTCTCGGACATCAAAAGCGCACCCTATCTGACCGTGGAGCAGCTTCTCGTCTCTCACGGAATCAGCCGGGCTCAGTTCTACAAGGACAAGTCGTCCCTCAGGGAACTTGGGTTTGAATTTTTCTGGGATCGCCACCGCCGCGTTGTTCTTTCCTACCGGAAATCCTCGGCAAATCAGCCCCAGCGTGAAGATCTCGATCCCTATCATCCTTTCTTCCAGGACCGCTCCCTCTACGTGGAGGGCTACGCCTGCCGTCAGAAGGACATCCGGATGTTCCGGCTCAACCGGATCCAGGACATCGCCTTCACACCTATCCAGTTCACCATCCAGGAAGATTACAGCTTCGGCCAGCGTTACCGGAACGCCTTTTCCGTCTTTGCGGGAAAAACCACGGAGAAGGTCGTCGTGCGATTCGCGTTACGTATCCGGACTTATATCGAGGAAACCCTCTGGCATCACAGCCAGATCACCACCAGAAACGATGACGGATCGCTCCGCTTCGAAGTGCATGTCGCCGAACCCCGCGAGGTGATGTGGTGGGCCTTCCGCTGGGGTGCTGGTGCGGAAATCATGGAACCGGACTGGTTGCGGGAAGAGGCGAAGGGGGAGGTGGAGAAAATGGTGATGGTGTATGGAGAGAAAATGAAACCAAGAAGAAAGGAGATGAATAAATGCAATGAATAAGCAGTATCCAATTTCCATGGAAATATCCGGGAGAACGGCAATGTGGACCAGGCCTGACACCGGTGATACTCCTGTCAGTTACCCGGCTCCTACATATGCTGCGGTTAAAGGCATTTTTGAATGTGTCCTCTTGAGTGACTGGGCAGAGGTGGTACCGACAAAAGTAGAGATTTGTAAACCCATTGTCTATCACAGTTATGTCACTAACTATGGCGGTCCTTTAAGGAAAAGCAAAGTCATGAAAATTGGGGCCAGTTACCAACTCATGGCATCTGTGCTTATCAATGTTTGTTATAGGCTCTACGCTACATCAAGGTCAGAGCCAAAGGGATATTCCAAACATGGAAGACCGGGGATGCAATTAGTGGGTACTACCAATGGCGCTCATGCCTATGCAGAAATCTTTACTCGTCGATTAAAACGAGGGCAGTTCTTTTCAATGCCATGCTTAGGTTGGAAAGAGTTCACTCCTGAATACATTGGACCATTTCGAGCGGATACGGAGGTTTGCCAGTCAATAAATATTGAAATACCAAGCATGCTTAGGACCTGTTTCCCTTTCGGTAAATCTTCCGCATGGCAACCAGAATTCGATCGGAACGTGAGGATAGAAGGAGGGGTATTGCTTTATGCTGAACGAAGCTTATGAACTCAGCCTTAGTATGAAAGAAGCTGGGATTTCACCAGAATCATGGAACAAAGATTATGCTGCTTTACCTAAATACAAAACCTTTAAATGCTTACTGGATATAAATGGCAGTGTGACTGATTTAGAGCCGATTAAGGAAAATGAAACTATTTCCAGATTAAGGAAATGGGAAGTGGCGAATGGCACGTCGTTTCCCGCTTTTAACATTATGCCATTTCTTCGTGCTGGAAGTGCAGAGGCAAGAGAACAATTAAAGGCTTTAAAAAAGGACATCCAATCCGAAAAACATCTGAATGTTGAGAGAATATCTTCAGGAATCAGTAGTCTTTGGGATTTCTGTGAAGAATTGTGGAGCAAATCAGAAGAAGAAAGAATTAACCGGTGTCTTCAAGATCATCCAGCAAAATTGCAGAAAATTCTGGGGGATAGCCATGACAAAGACCTTAATGTAATTGCGGAACTGATTCGGCGCTCAGCCAAGCTTAATGCAAACAAGCTTCAGAAAGAATTGAGAACAGTTATTGAAAAACACCTGTTGGACTCACCAGGCAGTGCGAAAGATTGGATTGATATTTTCCTTGTTTCAACTTCTAAAACGGCAAAAAAATTATCATTAGTTCTTGAGTTGTCAGATTGGTCAACTTCATACGACTACCCGGCCAATGATATAAAGATACAAAGATGGGTGAATTCCCGGCTAATGTC
>Ga0123334_1001426_pt1 | contig 29846 bp, 38 predicted proteins | sample BiotimSIPDNA_FD_89706 | JGI IMG/M metagenome (GOLD analysis project Ga0123334, IMG submission 89706) | Anaerobic biogas reactor microbial communites from Washington, USA - Biogas_R1 time_0 SIP DNA | ecosystem: Engineered > Bioreactor > Anaerobic > Unclassified | place: Washington, USA...
CTCCCTTTTCTCCGGTGCCTCACGCTACTCTCCTCTTAGCTTCAGTTTGTTCTCTTCAAGACGCTCCCGCACCTCATCCAGGCTCTTGCGGCCGAAGTTGGGGATGCACATGAGCTCTTGTTCCGATTTCGCGACAAGGTCGCGGACGGTCGCGATGCCCTCGCGCTTCAGACAGTTCAAAGACCGAACGCCCAGTTCGAGGTCATCGATCATCATCTCGAGCTCGCGACTCTGGCCATCAGACTCATCCTCGTCCTCCGGAGGCGCGCCGTCCAGCCCTCCGTCGGCCTCCGTCAAGAAGATCCTGTCCAGATCGTCGCGGAGCAAGGTGGCAGCCATGGCAACGGCGTCCTCTGGATCGACCGCACCGTTGGTCTCGACCTCGAGGATCAACTTGTCGAAGTCGGTGCGCTGGCCCACCCGAGCCGATTCTACGCTGTAGGCGACCCGTGTCACGGGCGAGAAGATCGAGTCGATGGGAATCAGACCCAGAGCGGCTCCCGGGCTCTTGTTGTCGTCGGCCGACACGTAACCGCGGCCGCGGCGGATGATCAGGCTCATGTCCAACCGCCCGCCATCGTCGAGAGTCCCGATATAGGCGTCGGAGTTCATGACCTCCACGTTGGACGGGAGATCGATATCGCCGGCCGTGATCTCCCCGGGACCATCTTTGATAAGGGAGACCTCGTGTTCGTCGGCTTCTCCGTGCAGCACGAAGACGATCTTCTTGAGATTGAGGATGATGTCGGTGACATCTTCCTTGACATGCGGTACGGTTGAGAACTCGTGCTCGACTCCCGCGATCTTGACCGCCGAGATGGCCGCCCCCTCCAGCGAGGAAAGCAGCACCCGCCGGAGCGAATTGCCGAAGGTATAGCCAAAGCCGCGGGCCAACGGCTCCACGGTGAAACGGCCCCGGTTCTCACCGGCCGCCTCGTACACACTATGCGGGGTGGCGAAATCTAGCAAGCGGCCCTCCTATCAGACTACTTGGAGTACAACTCGACGATGAGGGACTCTTGGATGGGGATGTCTATATCTATCCGTTCAGGTAGACGCAGGACCTTACCCACCATGTTGTCATGATCGGCCTGCAGCCACGCGGGGACGGACGCCGTGAGATCGGTGGCATCCTCGATAACGGCTTTGAGACCCTCGCTGTCCAGCACCGCGGCGATCACCTCGTCGGGCCTCACGCGATACGAGGGGATGTTCACCTTCCGCCCGTTCACCGTGAAATGCCCGTGGCGCACCAACTGCCTGGCCTGCCTACGCGAGGCTCCAAAGCCAAGCCGATAAACCACGTTGTCAAGCCGCAGTTCTAGAAGGCGCAACAGATTCTCGCCCGTGACGCCCGCCTGACGGGCAGCCGTCTCATAGTAGGTATGGAACTGAGCCTCGAGAACCCCGTAGTAGCGCCGGGCCTTCTGCTTCTCGCGCAACTGGGTGAGGTACTCCGACTGCTTACGCCTGCGTCCCCGGCCGTGCTCTCCCGGAGGATACGCCCGGCGCTCGAGGGCACACTTGTCGGTCAGGCACCGCTCGCCCTTGAGAAGGAGCTTCTCGCCTTCGCGGCGGCACTGCTTGCACTGTGGTGATGTGTCTTTTGCCATGCTTAGTACTCCGCCTTAGACCCTGCGCCGCTTCTTGGGGCGGCAACCGTTGTGAGGGATGGGGGTGACGTCCTTGACGCTGCTCACGTCGAGGCCGGTGGCCTGAAGCGAGCGGATAGCCGTCTCCCGGCCGCTCCCCGGTCCCTTCACGAAGCAGTCCACCTTCTGCAGCCCGTGCTCCATCGCGGCCCGGGCCGCCTTCTCCGCCGTCACCTGGGCGGCGAACGGCGTCGACTTACGCGACCCCTTGAAGCCTGCAGAACCGGCGCTGGCCCACGCGATGACGTTGCCCTCTTTGTCGGTGAGGGTGACGAGCGTGTTGTTGAAAGAGGTCTTGATGTAGGCATTACCTACCGCGATGCTCTTCCGCACCTTGCGGCGCCGCCCACGAGCACCGGCTGCAGTAGTGCGTTTCGGTTTCGGCATATGTCTTGCTCTCCGTCCCTAGATTCTCTGCGAGGCAGCCGGCCGGCTAGACCCGCACCTTCTTCTTGACGCCTACGGTCGGCTTGTGACCCTTGCGCACCCGAGCGTTGGTCTTGGTGCGCTGGCCACGAACGGGCATGCCGCGCCGGTGCCGTATGCCCCGGTAGCAGCCGATCTCCATGAGCCGCTTGATGTTCTGGCTGCGCTCGCGCCGCAGATCGCCTTCGACCAGGACATTGTCCTCGATATAGCTGCGGAGACGGATCTCTTCGTCTTCGGTGAGATCCTTCACGTGTGTGTTCGGATCGATGCTTACTGCCGAGAGGATCTTGTTGGACGTGGAACGGCCGATCCCGTAGACATATGTTAGACCGATCTCGATCCGCTTCTCCCGGGGGAGGGTGACACCAGCAATACGAGCCATGTGCTTCTCCTGCCTAGCCTTGCCGCTGCTTGTGGCGCGGGTTCTGGCAGATGACCATGACCACGCCCCGCCGTCGCACTATCTTGCACTTCTCACACATCGTCTTGACCGATGCTCTGACCTTCATCTGAACGTCCTTCCTCTACTTGAACCGATACGTGATCCGACCTCGAGTCAGATCGTAAGGCGACAACTCCACCTTGACCCTATCCCCAGGCAGGATCCGTATGTAGTTCATACGCATCTTGCCGGATATGTGCGCGAGTATCTCCAGCTCGTTGTCGAGTTGGACACGAAACATCGTGTTGGGCAAAGCCTCAACAACCTCGCCTTCGAGCTCTATGGCTTCTTCTTTAGGCACCGCTCTCCACCATTCCAACCCTATCCAAACGCCAGCCGCCTATCTTACCACAACCCTTCATGCTGCTAGGCACCCACTACTTCAGTCGTAGTAAGGATACGCGGGCCTTTTTTCGTGATGGCCACCGTATGCTCAAAGTGGGCGGACATAGTGCCATCCTTGGTGTAGATGGCCCAGCCGTCGTCGTCCATCACTACTTCATGGCCACCGATGTTCACCATCGGCTCGATGGCCAACACTATCCCCTCCCGCAATTCCGGGCCCTGACCGGGAGGTCCGAAATTCGGTACCTGCGGGTCTTCGTGCAGAGAGCGCCCCACTCCGTGGCCGACCATGCTCTGCACGACCGACAGGCCACGTGCTTCAACGTGAGTCTGGACCGCGTGTGAGATGTCGCCGACGCGGTTACCCGGGACGCACTGGGCTATCCCCAACATGAGCGATTCTTCCGTCGCCCGGAGCAACTCGCGCACCTCGTCGGCTATCTCTCCGACCGGGAAGGTACTCGCCCCATCGGCGATATAGCCATCCATGGTGACGCCCACATCGATGCCGATGATGTCACCCTCATGAAGACGTACCTTTCCGGGGATCCCGTGCACGACCATGTCGTTGGGAGAGGCGCAGATGGACCCCGGGAAACCCCGGTAGCCCTTAAAGGTCGGTATGCCGCCTTTGTCTCTTATGTACTTCTCCGCCAAACGATCCAACTCTTTCGTCGTGATGCCCGGTTCGATCCGCTCCCCCAGAAGATCCAGGCACCCTCTGAGAACCGCTCCCGCTCGAGCCATCTTCTCTATCTCAGCCTGTGACTTCCTGATGATCAAAACGCGCCTATCTCTCGACCTTGCCTATTCGCCTGCCGGCCCCACGGCCGTCCGGATGTCGGCGTACGTGACGTCCGGCGCCTGTGCGCCATCGATGCGGGCCACTACTCCGGCCTCGTCGTAGTAGTCGATGAGAGGCTCGGTCTGGTTGCGGTAGACCTCCAACCTGTTACGCACGGTGGCCTCGGTGTCGTCGTCACGCTGATACAGCTCGCCGCCGCAGACGTCACAGACGCCCTCGACCTTGGGAGGCGTGAACATGACATGGAACGGCGTCTGGCAGGAGCGGCAGATGCGCCGCCCAGTGAGCCGCTTGATCAGCAGGTCTTCGTCCACGAGCAGCACGAGGGTCTTTGTCACCGCACGCCCGAGGCTCACCAAGACCTCGTCGAGCGCCTCAGCCTGCGGGATGGTGCGCGGGAACCCGTCCATCAAGAAACCTTTGGCTGTATCCGGCTCCTGCAGACGGTCCTTGACGATGCCGATCACAACGCTGTCGGGGACCAACTCGCCCGCGTCCATGTACCTCTTGGCCTCCAGCCCCATCTGGGTCTGGTTCTTGACGGCCGCGCGCAAGATGTCGCCAGTGGAGATATGCGGGATGCCGTAGTCGGCCACGATCCGGCCGGCCTGCGTGCCCTTACCCGCCCCGGGAGGCCCGAGAAGTATGAGGTTGAACTGGGTCATGCTGTTTCCGCCTCCGTTGTCAGCCGTTATCACTTGAGGAATCCCTCGTAGTTGCGCATGAGCAGGTGGGATTCCATCTGCTGCATCGTATCGAGCGCCACACCGACGACGATCAGCAGAGAGGTGCCGCCGAAGTAGAACTGCACTCCCATGCCCTTGTAGAGCCCGGTGGGTAACAGCACGATAGCCGCCAGGAAGAGGGCCCCGGGAAAGGTGATGCGTGTGAGCACGCGGTCGAGGTAGGCCGCGGTGGGCCGGCCCGGACGGATACCGGGCACGAAGCCACCGTACTTCTTGAGATTGTCGGCCTGGTCGATCGGGTTGAACTGTACCGCCGTATAGAAATACGTGAACAGGATGATCAAGATGACCTCGACCACGATGTACCACCACGAGCTCGGAGCAAAGATCTCCGCCAGCTTCTGCGTCCAGCCCCAGGGGACCATCTGAGCCAGAGTGACCGGGAACAACAGCACCGAGGAGGCGAAGATGACGGGGATGACGCCGGCCATGTTGACCTTCAGCGGCAGATACGTACTCTGCCCGCCATAGACCTTGCGGCCGACCACCCTCTTGGCGTACTGCACCGGGATGCGTCGCTGCCCCTGCGTCACGTAGATGACGGCAGCAACAACCAGCACCGCGATGACCGCCATGGCCACCCAGTAGCCGGGGTTCATGGTGAACAGCTTCTGGAGACCGCTGGGAAGACCCGATACGATGCTTGCGAAGATCATGAGCGAGATGCCGTTGCCGACACCCCGCTGAGTGATCAACTCACCCAGCCACATGACCAGGATAGCGCCCACGGTCAAGTTGACGATCACCAAGAGCACGTTGACTGCCGTGAAGGTGTCGTTGCCCGCAGCGTCGACCGGGAAAGCCCCCTGGCTCCGGAACAGAAAGACGAAGCCTACCGCCTCGATGAGGGCCAGGATACCGGTGAAGTACCGGGTGTACTGGTTGACCTTCTTCTGGCCGGCAGGCCCCTCCTTCATGAGCGCTTCCAACCGGGGGCTCACCATGGTCAGCAGCTGCATGATGATCGACGCGGTGATATAGGGCATGATGCCCATGGCGAAGATAGCCATGGTCTGCAGGGCCCCGCCCGTGAACATATCGTAGAAGTCGAACACCCCTCCGGAGCCGAACAACTCCGTAACGGAATCCATGTCGATGCCCGGAACGGGAATGAAGCAACCCAGCCGATAGATCGCGATGATCATGGCTGTGAACAGGAGCTTCTTCCGGAGATCCGGGAGCTTCCAAGCATTGACCAGAGACTGCCACATCAGGTTCTCTCTCCTAGGGTCCTAGAGCTCATCGGTCCGCACTCTGGCTAGATCACTTCTACCGTGCCGCCCGCCGCCTCGATCTTCGCCACCGCCGCGGCACTGAAGCCGTGGACCTTGATGGTGAGAGGCTGCGAGAGCTCACCCGTCGCCAGGATCTTGACTCTCTCGTCGACTTTCTTGATGATGCCCTTTTCCACCAACGTTTCCGGAGACACCACCTCGCCTGAAGCGAAGACCGCCAGGCGGGAGAGATTGACCGGTGTCATGTACGTGCGGAAGGGACCGATGGGCATGGCCGTCTTGGCCAACGGACCGCGCAACTTGGGCAGTCTCATGTGCAGCGGCATCTGACCACCCTCATAGCGAGGCGATATCTGCCCGCCCGACCGCTGCTTGGAGCCCTTGTTGCCCCGGCCCGAGGTCTTGCCCAGGCCCGAACCCTCACCCCGTCCGACGCGCTTCTTGCGATGCCGGGCCCCGGGATCGGGCTGGAGATTGTGCAGGAAGATTTCTGCCATCGCTATCCTTTTTCCTTGATGTCGACCTCTTCCACCTCGAGCATGTACTCCAACTTGTGGATCATGCCTCGGATGGCCGGGGTGTCTTCGTGATAGACCGTCTGGCCCATGCGGGAGATCCCAAGAGCATCGAGCGTGGCCTTATGGTCCTTTTTGCGGTTGATGCGGCTCTTCACCTGTTTGATCTTCAACATCTCGTCATTCTCCGTCTGGAGTGGCGGTCTCCGTCTTTGCGGCGGTGTCCGCCGAAACCGCGGTCTCCGCGGGAGCCGCGTCGGGAGCGACTGCGTCCGCCTCGTCCTTGGGAGCTGCGACCTTACCGACGACCTCGTTGACCGTTTTGCCACGCTGCAGAGCGATATCCTCAGGACGGCGCAGAGAGCGAAGTCCCTGCTCGGCAGCCCGCACCATGTTGATGGGGTTGGTCGTGCCCAGGGATTTCGTAAGGACGTCGTGCACACCACCCAGTTCGAGCAGGGCGCGCACCCCGCCGCCGGCGATACAGCCGGTACCGGCTGAGGCCGGACGCATGACCACGCGACCCGCGCCGAAATGGCCGACGACCTCGTGTGTGATGGTCGTGCCATGTTTGGGGACCACGAACAGGTTCTTGCGTGCGTCGTCGATGGCCTTCTGGATGGCAAGCGGCACTTCCTTGGCCTTGCCGTAGCCGACCCCGACCGTGCTTTCTCTGTCCCCGACCGCCACCAAGGCAGTGAAGGAGAAACGCCGGCCGCCCTTGACGACCTTCGCCACTCGGTTGATATGGATCACGCTCTCCTCAAGATTGAGCGTATCTGCCTTTATCTGCGCCAAAGTGCTACCCCTCTCCCTCAGAAGTCCAGGCCGCCCTGGCGGGCGCCGTCCGCCAAAGCTTTGACTCGACCGTGGTATAGATACGGCCCTCTGTCGAAGACGACCTGCGCAATGCCGGCCTCTTTGGCCCTTTGCGCGATGAGCTCACCCACCTTGGCGGCTTGGTCGATCTTCGATAGACCCTTTTCGGTCACATGCATACTACCCGCGCTGGCCAGCGTGCGTCCGCTGCCGTCATCGATGACCTGCGCCCAGATGGCCCGGTTCGAACGGAAGACGGAGAGGCGGGGACGGTCGGCAGTGCCGCGCGCTTTGCTGCGCACGCGCACGGCGCGCCGCGCCCGCATGGAGTTCTTAGTGTCTTGGATACTCATCCTGTCTTCCCCTTACGCCCGCTTGCCGACTTTGCGCCGCACGACCTCGCCCTCGTAACGGATGCCCTTACCTTTGTACGGCTCGGGCTTCCGGATGGAGCGGATCTCGGCGGCCACTTGGCCCACGCGCTGCTTGTCGATGCCCTTCACTACGATCTGCGTGGGCGCGGGCACCTCGAACTCGATGTTCTCCGGCGGAGCCACGAGGACCGGGTGGGAATAGCCCACCAGGATCTCCAGATCGGAGCCCTTCATCGACGCCCTGTAACCGACACCCTGGATCTCGAGCTTCTTTTGAAATCCGGTGGTGACCCCAGTGACCATGTTGGACACCAGCGTCCGGGTGAGGCCGTGCAAAGAACGATTGGGACCTGTGTCGTCGGGCCGGGTGACAGTGAGGACACCGTCTTCCAGGCTGACCTTCATGCTGGGGTGAGCGTCCAGCGACAACTCCCCCTTGGGGCCTTTGACGGCGACGCTGTTCCCGTTGATGGTGACGTCGACGCCGCTTGGTACTTGTATTGGTGCTCTTCCTATCCTTGACATATCACTACCACACGAAGCAGACGACTTCGCCGCCCACACCCAGCCGTTGCGCCTCACGGGCGGTCATCAGACCACGCGACGTGGAGATGACGGCCGTACCCAGTCCACCGAGGACTTTGGGGAGGTTGTCTTTTTTGGCGTAGATGCGGCGGCCCGGCTTACTGACCCTCTTCACCTGGGAGATGACGCGGCGACGGCCGTCAGTGTACTTGAGCTCGATCACCAGCTTGTCGAAACTGCCGTCTTTGACCACGGAGTAGCCGGTGACATAGCCCTCGTCTTTGAGCAGACGGGCCAATTCGACCTTCTGTCCGGAGGACGGCATCTCGACCTGTGCATGAAGCGCCTTGTTGGCGTTCCGAATGCGGGTCAACATATCGGCGATGGGATCGGTTTGAGACATGACCCCTCCTCCTACCAGCTCGACTTGGTGACGCCAGGGATGACTCCCTGATGGGCCAACTCACGTAAACAGATGCGGCACAGCCCGAAGCGACGTACGTAGCCTCGCGGCCGCCCGCAGCGAAAGCAACGGTTGTGAGCCCGGGCGCTGTACTTCTGCGGGCGCTGCGCCTTTGCGATCATTGATTTCTTTGCCATGCGCTGATGCTCCTATCTCTCAGCTCTCGCGGAAAGGCATGCCCATCAACTTGAGGAGCGCCCGTCCCTCGTCGTCGGTCTTAGCCGTGGTGGTGATAGCGATATCAAGACCTCGGATCTTATCGATCTTGTCGTAATCGATCTCGGGGAAGATGATCTGCTCCTTGATGCCCAGGTTGTAGTTGCCCCGGCCATCGAAAGCGGCCGGTGACACACCGCGGAAGTCTCTGATGCGGGGGAGAGCGATGCTCATGAGACGGTCGAGCATCTCGTACATACGATCCCCACGCAGCGTGACCCGCAGCCCTACGGGCATGCCTGTACGCAGCTTGAAGTTTGCCACCGATTTGCGCGCCCGCCTGAGCTGCGCTTTCTGGCCGGTGATCTGGCCAAGCTGCACAGCGGCCTCCTCAAGCGCCTTCGCATCGTGCGTGCCTTCGCCTATGCCCATATTGAGGGTCATCTTGCTGACCTTCGGCACCTGCATGGTGTTCGTGTAGCCGAACTGCTCACGCATGGCCGGCACGATGTCGGCCTGGTATCTCTCTTTGAGTCTGGGAACTGCCATCGCTAACCCTTATCCACCTGGACATTGCACTTTTTGCAGTAGCGGATCTTGTCGGGCCCTTCCATGCGCACGCCCACACGGACGGCCTGGTTGCAGCTCGGGCAGACCAACCGCACGTTGCTGATGTGCATACTGGCCTCCCGCTCGATGACTCCACCCTGCGGCTGCTTCTTCGACGGCCTGATATGCCGCTTGATGAAGTTGACGCGTTCGACGACGATCCGCTCTTCACCGGCGAGCACATGCAGGACTTTGCCCCGCTTGCCGCTCTCCTTGCCTTGGACCACCTCGACGGTGTCGCCCTTCTTGATCCGGAACTTCCTCCTCTCGGCCGCGACCTGTGCCATCACAGCACCTCCGGAGCCAAAGAGATGATCTTCGCGAAATTCTTCTCGCGCAGTTCTCGCCCCACCGGGCCGAAGATACGCGTGCCCCGCGGATTCATCTGGCGGTCTATGAGCACAGCGGCGTTCTCGTCGAAGCCTATATAGGTGCCGTCCTTGCGGCCATAGGACTTCTTGACCCGCACCACGACGGCCTGCACCACATCGCCCTTCTTCACGGCTCCACCCGGGGTGGCCTCTTTGACCGCTCCCACTATGATGTCGCCAACGCCGGCATAGCGCCGGTGCGATCCGCCCTTGATGCGGATGCAGAGCAGCTCTCGTGCGCCGGTGTTATCGGCCACTCTCAGTCTTGTCTCCACCTGTATCATCGTTCGTCACCCATCTCCCGCCGGCGGGCTACTCGGCCCGCGTCAGCACCCTTATCAGGCGCCAGGTCTTGTCTCGGGACAGCGGCCGGCACTCGCGCACGAGGACGGTGTCTCCCACCCGAGCATCGTTGTTCTCATCATGAGCCTTCAACCGGTCGGTCGTGCGGATCACTTTCTTGTACTGGGCGTGAGGCTTCACCGCACTCACCTTCACCACGATGGTCTTGTCCATCTTGTCGGAAACGACCACGCCCTGCCGTTCCCGCTGCGCTACGCTCTTCTGGCCTGCCATCAGACTCCCCTCGCCCGTTCTCTCGCGGACTGCACCGTCATGATCCTGGCGATGTCCTGGCGCACTTGGCGAAGGCGGCTGGTGTTCTCCAGCTGGCCGGCCGCGTGTTGGAACCGCAGATTGAACAGCTCCTCGCGCGACTGCTTCAGACGCTGGGTCAATTCCTCGTCGGCGAGCTCGATAATATCCTTAGCTTTCAATGCCCCCGTCCTCCCTAGTCGCGAACCTGCACTTGACAGGAAGTTTGTGCGACGCCAAGCGGATGGCTTCCTTGGCCAACTCCTCGGAGACCCCCGCCAGCTCGAACATGACACGGCCCGGCTTGATCACGGCCACCCACTGATCCGGTGAGCCCTTGCCGGAACCCATACGGGTCTCGGCCGGCTTCTTCGTGATGGGTTTGTCGGGGAAGACGTTGATCCACACCTTCCCGCCTCTCTTGATCTTCCGGGTCATGGCGATACGAGCAGCCTCTATCTGCCGGCTGGTCACCCAACCCGGCTCCAGCGCCTGCAGCCCGTACTCACCGAAGTGCACGGTCGTCTGACCTTTGGCGTTGCCGGCCATGCGACCCCGGTGCTGTTTGCGGTGTTTGACCCGTTTTGGTAAAAGCATCTCTTATCCTCGTTCTATAAGACTAGGGATCAGGACCGTCGCCCTACGCGCGGGCTTCCGTCTGTGCCTGAGTTCCCTGATCGAAGCCCTCGGGCATGATCTCGCCCTTGTTGATCCACACTTTGACGCCGATCTTGCCGAACGTCGTATTGGCCTCGCAGAAGCCGTAGTCGATGTCGGCCCGCAGGGTGTGCAAGGGCACCCGCCCCTCGCTGTAACCCTCCACACGCGCCATCTCGGCGCCACCCAAGCGGCCGCCGGACTTCACCTTGATGCCCACGGCGCCGGAGCGCATCGCGGACGTGATGGCCCGCTTCATCGCCCGGCGGAAACTCACGCGGTTGGCGAGCTGCTCGGCGATAGACTGGGCGACCAGAGTCGCGTCGAGTTCGGGCCGCTTGATCTCGAGGATGTTGACGTGCACCGTCTTGCCCGTCATGTCATGCAGGTCGCGCCGCAGTGCATCGACTTCCGAACCCGACTTGCCGATGACGATGCCCGGGCGGGCGGTGTTGATGTCGACCACCAGCTTGTTCGTGTCCTTGCGGATGACGATAGCCGAGAGGCCGGCATGCCCCATCTTGGCCTGGATGTGCTTGCGGATGGCCATGTCCTCTTGCAGGAACTCGGCGAACTGCCTCTCGGTGTACCAGTGGGCCTTCCAATCATGGATGATGCCGAGCCGCATGCCTCCGGGATGAACTTTCTGCCCCATCTGCTACGACTCCTTTTTCTCGTCGACACACACGGTGATGTGGCTCGTCCTCTTGCGGATGCGAGAGGCCCTTCCCATCGCCCGCGGCCGAAACCGCTTGAGCGTGGGACCACCGTTCACGTACGCCTGCACGACGTAGAGATCGTCGGCGTCGAGCTCGTGATTGTTCTCTGCGTTGGCCACCGCGGAGTCGAGGACCTTGCCTACCAGCTTGGCCGCCACTCTCGGGCTGAGGGAGAGGATGGCCTTCGCTTCGGCAACCTTCTTCCCCTTGATGAGCCTGGCGACATCGCCGGCCTTGCGCGGAGAGATGCGTACGTATTTCGCTGTTGCGTTGACCATGCCGATCACTTCCTCTTCATGCGGCGCTCTTTGTTGCCGCCGTGGCCGCGGAAGGTACGGGTCAGCGCGAACTCGCCCAGCCGGTGGCCCACCATGCTCTCGGAGACATAGATGGGCACATGCTTGCGTCCGTCGTGGACGGCGATGGTGTGCCCGATCATCTCCGGATAGATGGTGGACGCCCGCGACCAGGTCTTGAGCATGCGTTTGTCGCCGCTCTCGTTCATGGCCTCCACGCGTTTCATGAGACGCTCTTCAACGTAGGGAGCTTTCTTGCTTGAACGTGCCACAGTGCCTTACTACCTCCCTTTCCCTGCGCGTCTGATGATGTATTTGTTTGATGGCTTCTTCTTGTTGCGGGTCTTGTGACCAAGAGTGGGCACACCCCACGGAGTGACCGGGTTGCGACCCGGAGGCGTGGAGCCCTCTCCACCGCCGTGCGGATGGTCGACCGGGTTCATGGTGGTGCCACGCACTGTGGGCCGCACACCCATCCAGCGCTTGCGACCCGCCTTGCCCGTGACAAGGTTCTCGTGCTCGGCGTTGCCTATCTCGCCCACGGTGGCCCTGCATTCCAGGCGGATCATCCGCATCTCGCCCGAGGGGAGCCTGAGGATGGCATAGTCGCCCTCTTTCGCCATGATCTGCGCCGAAGTGCCGGCCGAGCGGGCGATCTGACCGCCCTTACCCAGAGTGAGCTCTATGTTGTGCACAACAGTACCCACGGGGATGTTGCGCAACGGGAGCGCACAGCCCACCCTGATGTCGGCCCCGGGACCGGCTTCGATCTGTGCACCGACGCCCAGCTTGTTAGGCGCCAGGATGTAGCGCTTATCACCGTCCGCGTACACGATGAGCGCGATACGGCAGTTGCGGTTGGGATCGTATTCGATTGCCGCGACCTTACCCGGCACACCGTCCTTGTCGCGCTTGAAATCGATGACACGGTACAGGCGCTTGTGGCCGCCCCCCTGATGCCGGGTGGTGATACGGCCGTAGTTGTTGCGGCCACCTTTGCGCTTCACCGGTCGGGTGAGCGCCTTTTCCGGCTCAGTCTTCGTGATTTCATCGAAGGCAGGCGTCGTCGCGAACCTGCGTCCGGGAGATGTCGGCTTATAGCTCTTTATCGCCATGTCTCTCTCTTCTTCTCTTACGTAGCGCCGAAGAACTCGATCCGGTTACCCGGGGCAAGTTCGACCACAGCCTTCTTCCACCGCCTGGAGACACCCGCGTGGGCGCCTCTGCGCTTGGGTTTCGGCTTGACGTTGATAGTCTGCACGCCGATGACCTTCACGTTGAAGATCTCTTCCACGGCCGCACGGATGTGCGGCTTGGTGGCCCGGTAGTTCACTTCGAACGAGTACCGGTTCGTATCGATGGCCCGATAGCTTTTCTCGGAGATGATCGGGCGGATGATGACCTCACGTGCGTCCATTACGCCTCACCGCCTTCCTGCGTGCCACCCTCGAGAAACGAGACGGCCGACTCGGTGAATAGAAGGCCCTTCGCCCACACGTAGTCCTGCACCTCTGCCTCGCCGATAGGCATGACACGGGTGCCCGCTATGTTGCGGAAGCTCTTCTCAGCCGCAATCTCTTCGGGGCCGACCAGAACAAGCAGGGGCTTGGGAAGCTCGGCCTTACTGAGGATGCCTGCGGCCTTCTGCGTAGAGGGCGCGTCAAAAATGGTGTCGGACAGCACACGTACCGTGCCACCGGCCACCAGGTCGGCCAGAGCCATGCGGAACGCCTGGACCCTCACCTTCTTGTTGATCTTGACCGCAAAGCTGCGGGGGATGGGCGGGAAGGCCACGCCACCGCCGGTGAAGTGCGACACCTTGCCGGAGCCCACGCGGGCCCGGCCGGTACCCTTCTGCCGCCACTGCTTGGCGGTGGTGCCGGCGACCTCGCTCCTGGTCTTCGCCGCGGCGGTACCCTGGCGATGCCCGGCCAGTTCGGCCGTCACCACTTGGTGCAAGAGACCGATGTTGATCTGGTCGGTGACGAGCGCGTCGGCCAACTCGTGTTGGCCAACCACCGCACCCTTGTCGTCGATCTTGTCAATAGATGGCATAACACTAACCCCTGATCACGACCAGGGAACCCTTGCTCCCCGGAATCGCGCCTTTGACCAACACCAGGTTCTTGTCCGGATCGGTCTTGACCACAGTGAGACCCGTTTGCGTGGCACGCACATTGCCCATCTGCCCAGGTAGCCGGGTTCCCGGATAGACCCGAGCAGGGTCGGCCGACGAACCGATGGAACCAGGAGCGCGATGGAAGTGGGCGCCGTGATAGCCGGGGCCTCCGGCAAAACCGTGCCGCTTGATGACTCCCTGGAAGCCCTTACCCTTGGTGATGCCGGTGATTTTCACCTTGTCACCCGGGTTGAAGACATCCACCGTGACCGACTCACCCACCGTCAGCGGGTCTTCGCCCCGCACCTCGACTAGATGGCGCTTGGGCCCCACGCCCGCCTTCTTCAGGTGCCCGAGCAAGGGCTTGTTCAGCCTCTTGGGCTTGACATCGCCAAAGGCGATCTGCGTGGCGGCGTAGCCGTCTGTCTCGACCGTCTTCTTCTGAGTGACCAGGCAGGGACCGGCCTGGATCACTGTACAACGGACGACCGTGCCGTCCTCGTTGAAAAACTGGGTCATACCCAGCTTTGTGCCTAGCAGCGTCTTCATCACAGTTTGATCTCTATGTCCACGCCCGCGGGCAGATCCATGCGCATCAGAGAGTCCACCGTCTTGGGGGTGGGCTGATGGATATCGATCAGACGCTTGTGAGTCCTGATCTCGAAATGCTCGCGCGAGTCTTTGTCCTTGAACGGGCTACGGATCACGCAGTAGACGTTCTTCTCCGTCGGCAGCGGCACCGGTCCCGAGACAGTCGCGCCGGTGCGCTCAGCCGTCTCGACGATGCTCCGCGCGCTCTTGTCTACAAGCTCGTGGTCGTAGGCTTTCAACCTTATGCGTATCTTCTGTTGCGCCACCGCGCGACTCCTACTTTATGATCTTGGTCACGGCGCCAGAACCGACCGTACGGCCACCCTCACGGATGGCGAAACGGAGGCCTTCATCCATGGCGATGGGAGTGATCAGCTTGGCCTTGACGGTCGTATGGTCGCCCGGCATGACCATCTCGACGCCCTCAGACAGAGTGACGTCGCCGGTCACGTCGGTAGTCCGGAAGTAGAACTGCGGGCGATAGCCGTTGAAGAACGGGGTATGCCGGCCGCCTTCCTCGCGGGAGAGAACGTAGACCTGAGCCTCGAACTCGGTATGAGGCGTGATGCTGCCCGGATGGGCCAACACCATGCCGCGCTCGACCTCTTCGCGCTTGATGCCGCGCAGGAGCACGCCGATGTTGTCGCCGGCCTGGCCCTGATCGAGCAGCCTGCGGAACATCTCGACGCCGGTGGCGACGGTCTTGGTGCTCTCTTCGTGCAGACCCACCATCTCGACGTTGTCGCCCACCTTGACGATACCGCGCTCAACGCGACCGGTGACCACGGTGCCGCGGCCCTGGATGCTGAACACGTCTTCGATCGGCATCAAGAAGGGTTTGTCGATGGCCCGAGTCGGCTCGGGGATGTACGCGTCGATGGCATCGGCCAGCTTGAAGATGGAGCCGCACTTCTCGCAGTCGCGGTCGCCACAGCCGTGCTCGAGAGCCTGCAGAGCCGAACCGGTGATGATGGGGATCTCGTCACCCGGGAACTCGTACTCGGTGAGCAGCTCGCGCACTTCCATCTCGACCAGCTCGAGCAGTTCGGGGTCGTCGACCATGTCGGCCTTGTTGAGGTAGACGATGATGTAGGGCACGCCCACCTGACGGGCGAGCAGGATATGCTCACGGGTCTGAGGCATGGGGCCGTCGGCGGCCGACACGACCAAAATGGCCCCGTCCATCTGGGCGGCGCCGGTGATCATGTTCTTGATGTAGTCGGCGTGGCCCGGGCAGTCGACGTGGGCGTAGTGCCGCTTCTCGGTCTCGTATTCCACGTGAGCGGTCGCGATGGTGATACCGCGCTCGCGCTCCTCAGGAGCGTTGTCGATGGAGTCGAAGCTGCGGAACTGGATGTTCGGGTTGCCGGCCGCGAGACACTTCGTTATAGCCGCAGTCAGAGTCGTCTTGCCGTGGTCGATATGACCGATGGTGCCGACGTTGACGTGAGGCTTCGTCCGCTCGAATTTCTGCTTCGCCACTGTAATCCTCCCTTTCTACACCTGAGTCACTCAGGCGGCCGCCACGGCCCAGCAGCCGTTTTTCCTTGATCGGTTAGTTGTTTGTCCTGCCGCCCTGTTGGGCGATTATCTCTTGCGCTATTGCGCTTGGTACCTCAGCGTAGTGACTGAACTGCATGGTGTACACAGCCCGCCCCTGCGTCATCGAACGCAGATCGGTGGCATAGCCGAACATCTGAGCCAGAGGTACGGCCGCCCGTATCACCTGCGCTCCTGACCTGAGCTCCATGCCGCCGATGTGACCGCGACGGGAGTTGAGGTCACCCATCACGTCGCCCATGTATTCCTCGGGCACCACCACTTCGACGTCCTCGACGGGCTCGAGCAGCACCGGGTGGGCCTTCTTGGCCGCTTCCCGGAACGCCATGGACCCCGCGATCTTGAAGGCCATCTCCGACGAGTCAACGTCGTGGTACGAGCCGTCGGTCAGTTCGACCTTGACGTCCTCCATGGGGAACCCGGCCAGCACGCCGGTCTCCATGGCCTCGACCACACCGGCCTGAACAGCGGGGATGTACTCCTTGGGGATGGCTCCACCGATGATCTTGTTCTCGAACAGGAACCCAGCTCCGTATTGGTTGGGCTCCAGATTGATGACCACGTGCCCGTACTGTCCGCGCCCTCCGGTCTGCCGCACAAAACGGCCTTCGGCCTTCTGCACGGTCTTGGTGATGCCCTCACGGTAGGCCACTTGAGGCCGTCCCACGTTGGCGTCGACCTTGAACTCGCGCAGCAGGCGATCGACGATGATCTCCAAGTGGAGTTCGCCCATGCCGGCGATGATGGTCTGTCCGGTCTCGTCATCGGTACGCACTCGGAAAGTCGGGTCTTCTTCGGCCAGCTTCATCAAGCTGTCGGAGAGACGGTCCTGATCGGCCTTGGTCTTGGGCTCGATTGCCACGAAGATCACGGGATCGGGGAACTCTATGGCTTCCAATACGACCGGATGAGCGGCGTCGCAGAGAGTGTCGCCCGTCGTGGTCACCTTGAGGCCCACGGCGGCCGCGATATCGCCGGCGAAGACGTCGGTGATGTCGTCACGGTGGTTGGCATGCATCCGCAAGATCCTACCAACGCGCTCTTTCTTGTCTTTGCTGGGGTTGTACACGTACGACCCCGCCTTGATCGAGCCTGAATAAACACGGAAATACGTGAGCTTGCCCACGTAGGGATCGGACATGATCTTGAACGCGATGGCCGAGAACGGCTCGCCATCGTCGGAACGACGCACCACCTGCTCACCGTTGCGCGGGTTGAGCCCTTCCACCGGTGGGACATCGACGGGCGACGGAAGGTAGTCGACCACAGCGTCGAGCAGCAACTGTACGCCCTTGTTCTTGAATGAAGAGCCGCACAAGACCGGGGTCAGCTCGATATCGAGAGTAGCCTGCCTGATGACCGCCTTGAGATGCTCCTCGGGGAGCTTGCGACCCTCGAGGTACTCCGTCATCAGATGATCGTCGTATTCGGCCAGTATCTCGATCATGCGAGTCCGCGCGGCCTTGGCCTCATCGATCATGTCGTCGGGGATAGGGATCTCACGCCACTCGATGCCCATCTCATCGTCGTAGATACGAGCCACCATCCGGACCAGGTCTATGACTCCGTTGAAACGGTCTTCCTTACCCATAGGGAGCTGGATGACCAGCGGCCGCGCATGCAGGCGGTCGACCATGGTCTGGACCCCCCGCGTGAAGTCGGCGCCCACCCTGTCCATCTTGTTGATGAAGGCGATGCGCGGCACGCGGTACTTGTCGGCCTGACGCCAGACCGTCTCAGACTGCGGTTCGACACCTGCCACCGAGCAGAAGAGAGCGATAGCCCCATCGAGGACGCGCAGGGAGCGCTCTACTTCCATAGTAAAGTCCACGTGCCCGGGCGTGTCTATTATGTTGACAAGATGATCGCGCCATTCGCAGGTCGTAGCCGCCGACGTGATGGTGATGCCCCGCTCTTGCTCCTGGGCCATCCAGTCCATCACCGCGGCGCCGTCGTGCACCTCGCCGATCTTATAGGTACGGCCCGTGTAGTACAGGATCCGCTCCGTGGTCGTGGTCTTACCTGCATCGATGTGAGCCATGATGCCGATATTGCGGACCTTCGCCAGCGGATGTCGCTGAGCCGCCTTCTTGTCGGTCTTATGTGCGGTCGCTTGTGCCACTAACTGCTTACCTCTGCCTCAAAGGGCTGTGATCGTTACCAGCGGTAATGCGCGAAAGCCCTGTTGGCTTCGGCCATCCGCAAAAGGTCTTCCTTCTTCTTCATGGTCACGCCGGTGCGGTTGTAACCGTCGAGAAGCTCCGCGGCCACACGCTCGGCCATGGTGTGTTCGCGCCGCGCACGACTGTGAGTGACGATCCAGCGGACCGCCAGCGTGTACGAGCGGCGGGTCGGGACTTCCACCGGCACCTGGTAGTTGGCGCCACCCACACGGCGGGACCGCACTTCAAGCGCAGGCCTGACGTTCTCGACAGAATCTTTGAGGACGCTGGCCGGATCGTTGCCGGTGCGCTCGCGCAGGATGTTCATCGCATCGTAGATGATGCGCTCCGCGGTGGACTTCTTACCGTCGAGCATCAACCGATTCACCATCTGGGTGACCAGACGGCTCCGGTAGATCGGATCGGGCTGGATGTCCCGCTTTGCTGGCTTGACTCTCCTTGACATGGCGTGAGTGCCTTCCTGTCCTTACTTGCCTAGTTTGGCGCCGTACTTAGAACGGCCCCGTTTGCGATTCGCGACCCCGGCAGAATCGAGAGCCGCGCGGATGATCTTATAGCGTACGCCGGGAAGATCCCTCACACGCCCGCCGCGGATGAGTACCACGGAGTGCTCCTGCAGGTTATGCCCTATACCGGGGATGTACGCGGTGACTTCCATCCCGTTGACCAGCCGCACGCGCGCCACTTTCCTCAGGGCCGAGTTAGGCTTCTTGGGCGTAGTGGTGTACACGCGCGTGCACACGCCGCGCTTTTGGGGCGCACCTTTGAGGGCCGGAGTCTTAGACCTCTTCGTCTGCTCCTGGCGGCCCTTGCGGATCAACTGGTTGATCGTCGGCACACGAACTCCTCGTCTATCTCTTGCATTCCAATTGTTACCCCTCGCCACGCAGGCACGCCCAATACACGCGTCTGGACGCGCAGCGACCGCGTAGTATAGCAAAGCGTCAAAGGGCCATCAAGAAGCCTTCTGTTGCTCTAGTCTCGCGCTACCTGCTCGTCTTCTTCGACTGGGTCGCCACCCAGCAGATCGGCTTCAGCGTCTTCCATCGCGTCGCCGCCGTCACCAAGCAAGACTTCGTCATCGCCGGCCTCTTCGTCACCGCTGAGCACCCAGCCCTTCTCGGCCAGACACGTGCGGATATCTTCGAGACTCTTCTGACCCAATCCCGGGACGGCCATGAGATCCTTGGACGTGCGGCCCAACAAGTCGCTCACCCGCTCTACCCCTGCTCTGCTCAGCACCGAGTGCACATAGGTGGGCAGGTCGAGATCGTCCACCAGCATGTTGTAGGCCTCGACGTTCTGCCCAGAGCCCGTCAGCTGGGCCCACTGCTGCTCGGGGGTCAACGCAAGGCCGGAATCGGCTCTCGCCCCCAACACGTCGCCGAAGATGTCCATCTCGGCCGGCAGCCCGGGCGTGATCAGCTCGATGTTGCGATAGGACCGCAGCCCGGTAGCGGCGGGGATGAGCTTGCCGATGATGACGTTCTCCTTGAGACCGCGGAGCTCGTCCACTTTGCCTTCCAGCGCAGCGTCGGTGAGCACCTTGGTGGTCTCCTGGAAGGAAGCCGCCGACAGGAAGCTCTCCGTGGCCAGCGAAGCCTTGGTGATGCCGAGGATGATCTCCTCGCAGGTGGCGGGTTCGCCGCCCCCCTCGACCACGCGCTCGTTCTCTTGGTCGAAGATGAGTCTGTCGACCATGCGCCCCGGCAGGAAGCTCGTATCGCCCGGTGTCTCTACCAGCACTTTCTTGGTCATCTGGCGGACGATCAGCTCCACGTGCTTGTCGTCGATCTGCACACCCTGGGAGTGATAGACCTTCTGCACTTCGCTCACGATGTAGCGAGCGGTCGCCAGTGCTCCCCGATACTTCAGCAACTCGTGCGGGTTGAGCGAGCCCTCGTACAGCTGGTCACCGGCCTCCACCTGCTGACCGTCCTCGACCATGAGGTCGGCCCGGCGGCTGATGGCATAACTGTGCAGCTCCTCGCCCGTGTCGTCCAGGATGACGACCTTCTTGGCCTTGTCGGACTCCTCGATATGCACGGCGCCGGCGAACTGAGTGATCTTGGCCTGCCCCTTGGGCTTGCGGGCCTCAAAGAGCTCGACTACGCGCGGCAGACCGTGGGTGATGTCGGCCCCGGCCACACCACCGGTGTGGAAGGTACGCATGGTGAGCTGGGTCCCCGGCTCACCGATGGACTGAGCTGCGATGTGCCCCACAGCCTCGCCGATGGCCACTAGGTCGTTGGCTGCCAATGAACGGCCGTAGCAGAGCTGGCAGACTCCTATCTCACTCTGGCAACCGAGGACCGAGCGGACCTTCATCTTGAGATCCGGGTACTTCTCGGCGGGATACAGCGACAACAGCCTCTGGAGCATGCGCTTGTTGAGCAGCTCGTTGCGCTCGTAGGCGATCTCACCCGTCTCGGGATCGGCCACGTCGACGGCCAAGACCCGGCCGAGCAGCACCTCGTTCAGGCGGTCGCTCCGGCGCAGAGGCATCTCGATGAACCAGGTGGTGCCGCAGTCGTGCTCCCTAATGACCACCTCCTGGGCCACGTCGACCAGACGCCGGGTCAGGTAACCCGAGTCGGCGGTGCGCAGAGCTGTGTCGGCGAGACCCTTGCGGGCGCCGTGAGTAGAGATGAAGTACTCAAGGACGTTAAGACCTTCCATGAAGTTGGCCTTGATGGGCCGCTCGATGATCTCGCCCTTCGGAGAAGCCATCTGACCGCGCATACCGGCCAGCTGCCGGATCTGTTTGAACGAACCGCGGGCTCCCGAGTTGGCCATCATGAAGACCGGGTTGAGGCGCCTGAAGTTCTTCTCCATGGCCCCGCCCACTTCTTCGTTGGCCTCCGTCCACAACCGATTGACGTTCTCCCGACGCTCTGACTCGGTGATCTCTCCACGCAGGTAGGCTTCGTACTGCTGGCGCACCTGAGCTTCGTAGCCCTCGAGTATCTCGTTCTTGTCGGGCGGCACGACGATGTCGTTCTTGGAGATGGTGACCCCAGCGATGCTCGCGTACTTGAAGCCCAGGTTCTTGAGAACGTCCAGAAGATGAGCCACCGCGATGGCTCCGTAGTACTCCACCAGGTCGCTCACAAAGGAGGACATCTCATTCTTGGTGAAGACCTTGTTCTGGAATTCGTAGTCGTCCCTGCGGATGGTGCCCTCGGCGCCCGGCTCATCCCACTTCTCGCCGAAGTACTCCTCGAGAGACGCCACCACAGCCGAGTTGAAGAGCGCCCGGCCCACCGTAGTGAGCACCCGGCCGCCTTCCCAACGGAACAGAACAGGGTCTTGGATACCGATGACCTTCTCAGCGTAGGCATGCTCGAGCTCGGCCACGGAGCCGAAGGGACGCGGCCGAGGCTGCAATTTCATGAGAACGTCGCCATCGGAGACGTCGATGCCGGAGATCTCTAACTTCGCTATGTCGGCCAGGTTGGTCAGCGATCTGCATTCGTAGAAGGCGTCGCTGACAAGGATGTCCCTGACTGTCTGCCGTAGCTTCTCCGGCGCCAACACGCCGCCGTCTTCGGTGGTCGCATCCCGGCCGAACAGAGCCAAGATGTCGAGCAGACCGTTGCGGTTCACTCGACTCAGTACCCCGTCCACGTGGGCCGGATCGTGCAGGAGTATCTCGGCCAAGCTCTGGTTATCGAAGTAGGTGAGGTAGTAGCAGCCCAGGATCATGTCCTGCGTAGGCACGGCTATCGGCCGGCCGTGAGCCGGCGAGAGGATGTTGTTCGACGACAGCATAAGGATGCGGGCCTCAGCCTGCGCCTCCACCGAGAGAGGCAGATGGACGGCCATCTGGTCGCCGTCGAAGTCGGCGTTGAAGGCCGTGCACACCAGCGGGTGGAGCTGGATGGCCTTGCCCTCGATGAGCACCGGCTCGAAGGCCTGGATACCCAACCTGTGCAGCGTGGGAGCCCGGTTCAGCATGACCGGATGCTCGTTGATGACCTCGTCGAGGATGTCCCACACTTCGGGGAACTCGCTCTCCACCAGCTTCTTGGCCGCCTTGATGTTCTGCACCTGCTTGCGCTCCACCAGGCGACTCATGACGAACGGCTTGAACAGCTCCAGCGCCATGGTCTTAGGGATACCGCATTGGTGCAGGCTGAGCTCCGGGCCGGCCACGATGACCGAGCGGCCCGAGTAGTCCACGCGCTTACCCAGCAGGTTCTGGCGAAAACGGCCCTGCTTACCCTTGAGCATGTCGGAGAGCGACTTGAGCGGGCGGTTGCCCGGGCCGGTGACGGCCCGGCCGCGCCGGCCATTGTCGAACAGGGCGTCGACCGCTTCCTGCAGCATGCGCTTCTCGTTGTTCACGATGATCTCGGGCGCACCCAGGTCGAGCAGCCTCTTGAGCCGGTTGTTGCGGTTGATGACCCGGCGGTACAAGTCGTTGAGGTCGGAGGTCGCAAAACGACCGCCGTCGAGCTGCACCATGGGCCGCAGTTCCGGCGGGATGACGGGGACGCACTGTAGGATCATCCACTCGGGCTTGTTGTCGGAGCGCAGGAATCCCTCCACCACCTTGAGCCGCTTGACGGCCCGGGAGAGTTTCTGGCCCTTGGAGGTCTTGATGGTCTCGCGCAGCGTCTTGGCCTCGGTCTCGAGATCGACCGCCGCCAGCAGCTCACGGATGGCCTCGGCGCCCATGCCGCCCCGGAAGTACACGCCATACCCGAAGGGGCTGCCGTACTTCTCCTTCATCTCCCTGAAGAGCGTCTCATCGGTGATGATGTCGCCCTTCTTGATGTTCTTGAACGCCGCCCACAGCTCACGCAGGCGCGCAGCCTGCTGATCGGCGTAACGCTCCAGGTCACGCAACCGCGTGTCGGCTTCGGTACGCAGTTCGGCAGCGCGCTTTTCGGCCTCTTCCTGACTCCACTCGCTCAAGGGGGTCTGATCGAGTCCCAGCGCGATCTCATCGTCTTCGTCGGGGGTCGAGTTGCCGATGAGTACGGCCACGCGCTTGTCGCGCTCGGCCATGATCTTGACCTTCTGCTCGTCGCGAGAGGCAAACGTGTTCTCGATGTCGGCCTGCACCAGGTCTTCTAGCTTGCCGGCGTCGCGCTGCCGTTTCTCGTCGTCGACGAACGTCACGATGGAGGCGGAGAAATACAGCACCCGCTCCAGCTGCTTGGGCGAGATGTCGAGCAAGTAGCCCATACGGCTGGGGACGCCCTTGAAATACCAGATGTGGCTCACCGGCGCGGCTAGATCGATGTGGCCCATGCGCTCGCGGCGCACCTTGGCCCTAGTGACCTCCACCCCGCAGCGCTCGCAGATGATGCCCTTGTAGCGAACGCGCTTATACTTGCCGCAGTAGCACTCCCAGTCCTTGGTGGGACCGAAGATGCGCTCGCAGAAGAGACCATCCTTCTCGGGCTTGAGCGTGCGGTAGTTTATCGTCTCCGGCTTGGTGACCTCACCCGACGACCAGGCCCTGATCTGTTCCGGCGAAGCCAGGCCTATCCTGATGGCATCGAATTCATTTATGTCTATCACGGTAGGCTCCTATTCCGAGTCGTCGGCGAAGCTGGGCAGCTGGATGTCGCCGAGGTCGGTGTCAACATCGGCCATATCGAAGGGCCCAAGATCGGGGGCGCCCTCGAATTCGTCGCTCTCTCCCTCGTCGTCGGGCTCCTCATCGAGTTCCGACCCCAAGTGAGTCGGTACCAAGGCGGCCTGGGCGGCCTCCTCGGCCCGTTCTTCGGCCCGGTAGCGCGCCGAAAGGTCGATACCGAGCTCCTCAGCCGCGCGGAGGAGGTCGTCTTCCTCCTCGGCGACTTCGAGCGACCCGCCCTCTTCGCTCATCACCTGGATGTCGAGGGCCAAAGACTGCATCTCCTTGAGAAGCACCTTGAACGACTCCGGCACCCCCGGCCGGGCGATGTTCTCGCCCTTCACGATGGCTTCGTAGGCCTTGACGCGGCCCTGCGTATCGTCGGACTTGATGGTCAGCATCTCCTGTAGCGTGTAGGCGGCGCCGTACGCCTCGAGCGCCCACACCTCCATCTCACCGAAGCGCTGCCCGCCGAACTGCGCCTTGCCGCCCAACGGCTGCTGGGTCACCAGCGAATATGGGCCGGTGGACCGCGCGTGGATCTTGTCATCCACCAGATGATGGAGCTTCAAGATGTACATGTAACCCACGGTGATGCTCTGGTCGTAGGGCTCGCCGGTGCGACCGTTGAACAGCCTCACCTTGCCGGCCACCCGGGTGCCTGGATTATTGTCCAGACTGATGGACATCTTGACCTTCAGAGGATCCGTGGCATCCGCTTCGTGGGCCAATGCCCAACCCATGAGAGCCTCATCCACCTGCTCCTGCTTGGCGCCGTCGAACACCGGCGATGCGACAGGTATCGGTCCCTTGGCGAATGAATCATCGGCCACGTCGTAGTACTTGTTGGCCAGCTTGAGTTGCTCCTCGAAGGTCAGATCGCCCTTGATCGCCGGGTCGGCCTCCAGGTTCTTCTTGTTCCGTTTGATCTGATAGAAGCCGTGGTGAGCGGCCCAACCCAGATGAGTCTCGAGCACCTGGCCGATGTTCATGCGCGAAGGCACGCCCAGAGGGTTGAGGATGATATCCACCGGAGTACCGTCTTCCAGGAAAGGCATGTCCTCTTCGGGCACGATCTTGGAAATGACGCCCTTGTTGCCGTGGCGGCCGGCCAGTTTGTCGCCCTCGGCGATCTTGCGCTTCTTGGCCACATACACGCGCACCAGACGATTGACGCCCGGAGAGAGGTCGTCCCCCGCCTCGCGGGAGAACTCCTTGACGTCTATGACGACGCCCTTTTCCCCGTGCGGCACCTTGAGCGAGGTGTCGCGCACTTCACGGGCCTTCTCTTTGAAGATGGCCCTGATGAGCTTCTCTTCGGCCGTGAGCTCGGTCTCTCCCTTGGGAGTGATCTTGCCGACCAGCAGGTCGCCCGACGAGACCTCCGCACCTATGCGGACGATGCCTTCCTCGTCCAGGTCGGCGAGAGATTCCTCGGAACGGTTGGGGATGTCGCGGGTGATCTCCTCGTCGCCCAGCTTAGTGGAACGGGCCTCGGCCTCATACTCCTCGATGTGCACCGAGGTGAGGACATCGTCTTTCACCAGCCTCTCGCTGATGACGATGGAGTCTTCGAAGTTGTAGCCCTCCCAACTCATGAAGGCCACCAAGAGATTGCGGCCCAGAGCGAGCTCGCCTTCGCTCGTCGAAGCACCGTCGGCCAGCACATCGCCCGACTTGACGGCATCTCCGACGTTGACCACCGGCTTCTGGTGTATGAACGTGCCCTGGTTGGAGCGCTCGAACTTGAGAAGGTCGTGCGACTCCACCTCGCCGTCTTCAGTTTCCATGACGATCCGCTCGGCGGAGACACGGCGCACCTTGGCCGCCTTTTGGGCCAGAAGAACGTCTCCGGTGTCGACAGCGGCGCGGAACTCCATGCCGGTGCCGATGAGAGGCGCTTCGGCCTTGAGAAGCGGGACGGCTTGGCGCTGCATGTTGGAGCCCATGAGAGCTCGGTTGGCGTCGTTATGCTCCAAGAAGGGAACGAGCGCCGTCGCCACCGAGACGATCTGCTGAGGCGACACGTCCATGTGGTCGACGTCTTCGCGACGGGCGCTCACATACTCGCCACCCGGGGCCCGGGCCAGGACGGTCTCGGCCGCCAGCATCTTGCTCTTGGGATCGACCGGTTCGTTCGCCTGAGCGATAGTGCTCTTCTCTTCTTGATAGGCGGTGAGCCATTCGACCTCGTCGGTGACCTTGCCCTCGATCACCTTCCGATAAGGAGTCTGTATGAACCCGAACTCGTTCACCGTGGCGTAGCTGGAGAGCGAGCCTATGAGGCCGATGTTCGGACCTTCGGGCGTCTCGATGGGGCACATGCGCCCGTAGTGGGTAGTGTGGACGTCGCGCACTTCGATGGGAGCGCGCTCGCGGGTAAGGCCGCCCGCCCCCAACGCGAAGAGGCGCCGGCGGTGAGTGAGACCCGCCAGCGAGTTGGTCTGGTCCATGAACTGCGACAGCTGCGAACTGCCGTAGAACTCCTTGAGAGCCGCGACCACCGGGCGGATGTTGATGATGGACTGCGGGGTGATGGTATCGACATCCTCGGTGGTCATGCGCTCGCGCACCACCCGCTCCATCCTATAGAGGCCTACCCGGAAGGCCTCCTGCACCAATTCGCCCACCATGCGCAGGCGGCGGTTGCCGAAGTGCTCATACTCATCCAGACGATTCGCGACCTCGTCCCAGGGCAGGCCGGGAGCCACCTCGGCCAGATCGCGGGCCTCCTCGAGCAGGTGCTCATGATCGATGGCCAACGGGACGGCCACCAACTCCCTCACCAACGCGATGATGTCGGCCTTGGTGAGAGTGCGGACGTCCAGGTCGGCTTCTAGCCCCAATCGGGCGTTCAGTTTGTGCCGCCCTACCCGGGTGAGATCGTAGCGCTTGGGATCGAAGCATATGTTCCACAGAAGGTTCCGGCTGGCCTCCAACGTGGGAGGTTCGCCTGGACGCTGCTTCTTGAACAACTCCACGAGGGCTTCGTCGACCGACCGGACCGAGTCTTTCTCCAAGGTGGCCTTGATGAAGGGGTTGCCGTCGAAGAGATCGAGGATCTCCTCATCGGTACCCTGCGAGAGCAGGCCGGGCACGTCTTTGGTCCTCTGAGAATCGATGCCGGCAAGAGCGCGCAGGAACACGGTGGCCGGGAGCTTGCGCTTGCGGTCTATGCGCACCGATACGGCCCCGCGCTTGTCGATCTCGAACTCGAGCCACGACCCACGCGCCGGCATGAGGTTGGCGACCAAGACCTGCTTGGTGGGGTCTTTGGCGGCCATCACGTACGCGCCGGGCGACCGCACCAACTGAGTGACGATCACGCGCTCGGTGCCGTTGATGATGAAGGTGCCCTGATCGGTCATCATGGGGAAATCGCCCATGAAGACGCTCTGCTCCCGGATCTCACCCGACTCGCGGTTCTCGAAACGGACGGTTATGAAAAGGGGAGCGGCGTAGGTCTGGTCTTTGTCACGACATTCTTTGAGCGAGAGCGCCGGCTCTCTGAATTCATAGTCTCCGAAAACGACGGCATAATTGCCTGTGTAGTCCTCGATAGGGTTGATGTCCTCGATGGTCTCCTTGAGACCTTGGGTCTTGAACCACTCGAACGATTCGGTCTGGACTGCTATCAGATTAGGTACGTCGAGTATCTGCGGTAGACTAGAGAAGGACTTACGAGTTCTGGGAGCCGTCCTTTCGCCCAAAGGGGATCACTCCTCACATGCCGGGGGTGTGCACAGGGTTCAGCGCGCAACCCTGTATACTATCATGAGGTTGTACGCACGGCAAGCCCGGTCCCGGTTGTGTCTTCATGGACCAACCGGGACCGGGCTTGATGTCTTTAAGGTGGGTGCCGGCGCGAGCGCGACATCCCACTAGATCACAGTGACTACTTGACCTCGACTTCGGCGCCGGCTTCTTCGAGTTGCTTCTTGACGTCCTCGGCCTCGGCCTTGGGAACGGCCTGCTTGACGGGGTTCGGGGCGCCATCGACCAGGTCCTTGGCTTCCTTCAGACCCAGACCGGTGAGCGCACGCACGACCTTGATGACCTTGATCTTCTCGGCGCCGGCGGCCTTGAGGATGACATCGAACTCAGTCTGCTCTTCGGCTTCCTCGGCGGGGGCGGCGGCAGCGGCTGCCGGGCCGGCGGCTGCAGCCATAGGCACGGCGGCACTCACGCCGAATTCCTCTTCCAGCGCCTTCACCAGCGTGGACAGATCGAGAACGGACATCTTCTTGATTTCTTCTATGAGCTCTTGAGGGGTCACTCTAGCTCAACTCCTTCCTAAGATCCTGTGATTCATGCTGTAGTTACAAATGATTCGATCACGACGCTACGCCTATCTAGGCGGCGTTTGCCTTCTGCTGCTGGACCTGGTTCAGAGCGACGACCAGTCCGCGGATGGGACCGTTGAGCACGTTGACCAGTCCGGCCAGCGGCGACGCGATGCCACCGACGACCTGGGCGATGAGTTGCTCGCGGCCGGGTAGAGTTGCGAGTCTCTCCAGCTCGCTTGGCCCCAGTACGGACCTGTCCAGCTTGCCGCCCCGCAGAGAGGTCTTCTTCTTCTCCTTGATGAAGTCTTGAAGGACCTTGGCCACTTTCACGGGATCTCCGTGGCAGTACGCGATGGCCGTGGGCCCCTGAAGAAGCTCGGTAAGCCCTTCGACCTCTGCTTCGGTCGCAGCGATCTTCGCCAGAGTATTCTTCACCACCTTGAGGGTCGCGTCAGCCTTGCGGAGGCGCCCCCGCAGCTCGGTGACCTCGGCGAAGGTGAGACCCCGGTAGTCCAGGAAGTAGTACGTATCCGTCGTCTTGAGATCGGCGGCTATCTGCTTGACAGTCTCGATCTTTGCCGGTTTGGGCACAGTGTTTCACCTCCTTCAAAACAAATCGTCCACCTCTATCAGCAGAGGTGGACGATGACATCAAGCTCATATGAGCAACCGTCTCGGTCGCACTCTGCCTCGGCTGGCGGGTCGGCCTCCACGAGGCCCCTCCACTTCTGCCGCCGGAACGGCACCAGCTGTCTTGGGCGGGTTTTGCGCGGGTGAGTATAGCATGCAGCGACTAAGAACAGGACCGACCAGGCGAGGCCCCAAGAGGGAGACCCCGAGATACCCCGGCGCCGAGGGGCGAGCGAAGCAAGCGGGGCGAGCGAAGCGAAGCCCGCCACAGAGTGGGGCAAGCGAAGCGAAGCCCGCCACAGAGTGGGGCAAGCGAAGCGAAGCCCAGAAAGAGAGTGGGGCGAGCGAAGCGAAGCCCAGAAAGAGAGTGGGGCGAGCGAAGCGAAGCCCAGAAAGAGAGTGGGGCGAGCGAAGCGAAGCCCACCTGAGATCGAGCGCGCTCATTGAAGCGAGGTCCCGCGCCCCACCCTTCTATGCAACGGCGAGGCTGTGGCCCTGACGGTAAGGTACAGCCCACCGCGCTACCCTGCCGGCGAGTCTCTGTCGCCCACGGGTGTCTTGGCGCGCTCGCTGGGAGGGTAGCGCGGTGGGCTGCCACTCACAGTGAAAGAGCCGTGGCCTAGACTGTAAGCTCAGCCCTCGCGATCAGGTGATCCTGCAGATCCTCATACAGCTCCACGAAGTAAGCCGAGAAGCCCGCCACCCTCACCACCAGGTCGCGATACTCCTCAGGCTTGGCCTTGGCCTCCCGCAGCACCGCAGAGTCGATCACGTTGTACTGCACCTGCTGGCCCCCCTGCTCGAAGAAGGACTCGACCAGCCGGCGTAGTTTCTCGTTGCCCTCCGTGCCCCGCAGACTCGTGGGGTGGAACTTCATGTTGAACTGCAGCCCGTTACCGAAGCGGCCCGAGTCGAGCGCCAGCACCGACTGCATGACGCCCGTGGGACCGTTCTTTTCGGCATCGTTGGATGGCGTGGCGGCGTCGGAGATCGGCTCCCTGTTACCCCGGCCGTTCGGCGTCGCACCGGTCATGTAGCCCCACATGATGTTCGCGGCGGCCGAGTACAGCCCGGCTTGGTGGACACCCCGCGGACCGACATAGGAGTTCACCTTGTCGGCAAAGAGGTGGATCGC
>Ga0123334_1001427_pt1 | contig 29836 bp, 26 predicted proteins | sample BiotimSIPDNA_FD_89706 | JGI IMG/M metagenome (GOLD analysis project Ga0123334, IMG submission 89706) | Anaerobic biogas reactor microbial communites from Washington, USA - Biogas_R1 time_0 SIP DNA | ecosystem: Engineered > Bioreactor > Anaerobic > Unclassified | place: Washington, USA...
AATAATTTGCCCAGGCGATAGGGTGTGTCCATTAAGATGATGGGGTGTTGTAAATGGCTATAGTTTCGCAGCACCTTGAGGCGTTTTTCGGTTTGGGGTGGCAGGAAGCCAACAAAGGTGAACTGGTCCAGGTTTAAGGGGCAAATGGAAATGGCCGCTATTAACGAGGAAGCGCCTGGCACAGTGCGTACAGGAACAGAAGAGTCGTAAAGGATTTGGAGCAGCTTACGACCTGGGTCTGAAAAAACGGGTGTTCCGCAATCAGAAATGAGCGCCATATGCTTGCCATTGAGCAGTTCAATGAGAATGTTCTGCACCATCTCATTTTCGTTATGTTCGTTCAGCGTGATGAGCTCTTTTTTGATGTCAAGGCGTTTGAGAAAGGTCGAACCATTGCGCAACTCTTCGCAGATGACCAAATCAACCTTTTTTAAAATTTCGATTGCGTGCAACGTAATATCATCTTTGTGACCGATTGGGGTGGCCACGATGTAGAGTGTCCCAACTTTACTTGTTCTCATTATTTTTCCTTCGTGAATGATTATATACAATCTTTCTTTGATTTGCTTAATCTTTATTTGTGGCATAATAAGGAGCTGATATGGAGTGATATGAAAAAACTAAGCAGACTTTCTCGCGTTTCTCTTTTGCTGGCCATTTTGTTTGCCTTTGACAAGATTCTGAGCGTTGTACGTCAAATGTTGATTTCAAGCGAGTTTGGAATCTCGGAAGCATTGGATGTTTACAATTCTGCCAATAATGTACCCGATATGCTTTTCATGTTGATATCCGGTGGTGCTTTAGCAATTGCTTTTATTCCGATACTGACGGAGGTCTTGGGAAAAGAAGGGCAACAAAAAGCCTGGGATTTATTCTCAAGTATCCTAAACATTGGCTTTTTGATTACCGCGGCGTTGGCGATTATCTTTTCAATATTCGCTCGGCCGTTGCTTCAGTATCTAATCGTCCCTGATTTCAGCCCTGAGCAGATTGATCTTGCTGTACCGCTTTTGCGTTTGAATTTTATTTCGACGCTGATTTTCTCGATTAGCGGCCTGGTAATGGCAGGTTTGCAAGCCAATGAGCATTTCTTGCTACCAGCACTCGCGCCTGTTTTTTACACTTTCGGTCAAATTTTTGGCGCGTTATTCCTTGCTCCTGAAGTCGGTTTTAAAATTGGCTCAATCCAACTGCCCACACTCGGTCTTGGCGTGCGTGGATTGGTTTATGGCGCGATCATTGGCGCGGTATTACATCTATTGATCCAAGTGCCAGGTTTGATTAAGTACAACTATCGCTGGCGTCCAACGGTCAATTTTAAAGAGCCTTATACACGAAAAGTCTTTAAGGTGATGGGTCCACGTTTAATCACCATGTTCCTTATTCAGATGGTGTTTATCATGCAGGATAACATGGCTTCTGGTTTGGAGACTGGCGCAATTTCAGCCTTGATGTACGCGTACTGGATCATGCAAATCCCTCAAACGCTGTTGGGTACTTCTGTGGCAACGGCTGTGTTGCCAACGCTTTCAGAGCTTTTCAATAATGAGCGCTTTGATGAATTTAAGGCGAAAATTGAACACGCCACAAAGGTGATGCTGGTTTTGACCATCCCAGTTGCTGTTATAGCAGCCGTTGTTGTCGAGCCGGCTATCGCTGTGTTTATTCGTGGACTTGACGCGCAAGGCATTGCCCGTGTGGTTTTGGTTTCGCGTATCTTTTTAGCTGGCATTATTGGGCATTCTCTTGTTGAACTTTTCGCGCGGACTTTTTATGCTCAACAAAAACCGTTTGTTCCCATGTTAGGCGCTGGATTAACCCTTGCCCTGTTTATTGGGGCGGGTTTTGGTTTACGCGCTCTTTTGCCGAGTTGGGGCATTGCTTCAGAGGTGGGTATCGTTGTCGCTAATGTCATTGCGTATAGCGCGCAGGCTGTTTTACTTTATATCCTCCTCAACCGCAGGCTGGTTATCGTTTTGGGGACTGAGAAACTGCAAACCTGGCTTGTTTTTGGCAAAGCGGTCATCGCTGCTCTGATCGGTGGTGGATTGGCTTTTGCTGTAATTAACTATTTACCACGTTTTCAGCATACTTTGATTGGCGCAATGATTGCCGGATTGGCAGGTCTTGTGATCGCGGCTGTGGTCATTCGTAAAGAACTGGTTTATATCAGGTCCTTATAAGCTTATGATAAAATCACTTTTGTTTTCAGAAAGCCGGGTTTATGCCAAGCCATGAAAAGCAGAGTTGATGATACGTGTTAGAATAAATCTTTGCATATAAAACAATGCCAATTAAATTGGGAAAGACAGTATATAGTGAGCGAAGTTAACGAATATAAAGAAGAAATCTCAAATAATGAGCCCAGGAAAAAAACCGGTAAATTGAAAGGCTGGATGATTGCCTTGCTCATTGTACTTGGTCTCGCGATTATCCTGGTTGCGTTGTATTTTGGTTGGTTTTTACCAACCATTCGCAAGCCTCTTGCAGCGACACTTTCGTTGCCTCAGGTATCATTAGCAACGAATACAGTGGCGATACCGACCGAAAGTCCAACGACAGAGGCTACAATAACATTAACGCCAGAAACCAGCCCGACTCCAACGAAACCACCTGTTTGTGGTGATGAAGCTGTCTGGAACGTGCTTTTGGTAGGTGTTGACACAAAAGGACAGAATTATCTTTACGGCTTATCTGATGTCATCAGAATTGCCCAAATTGATTTTCGGGAAATGACTGTAAAGATGATTGCTCTGCCTCGGGATCTGATTGTTAACGCGCCAGAAGGATTATTTGAAGAAGAAAATCCGATAAAAATTAACCAGGCGTATTTGTTTGGAACCGCGGGTTGGACAGGTTCAAGCGAATTAGGTAACGGGGCTGTAACTTTGGCACAAGTTATTTACAGCAATTTTGGCATCAGGGTTGATCACTATGGCGTTGTGAACTTCACTGGTGTGATGGATTTTGTGGATGCTTTAGGTGGCTTGACTATTGACCTGCCTTACGAAGTTTACGATCCTGATCCTGCTTATGGCTATTACCCGGCAGGGGTGCAAACACTGACCGGTGAACGTACTATGGATTTGATGCGTATTCGCACGAATTATTCCGACAACTTTAGAATTGGCAATCAATCTATCGTTCTAAAAGCGATCATCAAAAAAATGCTTGACCCAGCGATGATACTGAAGCTGCCAGAATTGATTGAAGCCTTCAGAAATTCTTTCCTGACTGATCTTTCCATTGAGCAAATTGTCAATCTTGGAACGTGTTTCCTGAAGAACATCAATACGGATAATATTTCAACTGCTCAGCCACCTGAGGATATACTTGATCAGGGTATGGAATATATACCTACCTTAAATGGTCATAGTTCCGTTTATCGTTGGGATCAAAGGCTGCTGGATTGGATCCACAGTCAGATTCCTGAAAAATAAAGTCAGGGATTGAATAAATTCAAATCAACATTTGAAAGCACCATCTCGGTGCTTTCTATTTTAATTGTATTCCGAACAAATCATGAGCTGTAGCGGAGGTGATTTTTACAATGGTGATTTTGTCTTCCGTAGGCAGACCTTCAGCGATCACTAAGCCATCCACTTCAGGAGCATCGCGCCATATACGGCCAGCGATGACCTTGTTCGATAGATCATAGCCTTCGATGAGCATTTCACAGGTCTGGCCTACCCAGGATTGTGATTTTTCGAAGGCGATTTTTTCCTGTAATGCCATGAGCTCTGCTTTGCGGTGTTCTTTAACAGCTTCAGGCACAGGGTCTGCAAGGACTTCTGCTGGTGTGCCAGTTTCTGGAGAGTAGGTAAACACACCCACATGGTCGAAACGTATTTTCTTGATGAACTCTTTAAGCTCCTCAAAACTTTTCTCAGTTTCGGTTGGGTAACCAACGATAAAGGTCGTGCGCGTTACCAGGTTGGGTATTTGCTGACGCATGCGGACAATGATGTCATGCGCCCAGGCAATATCGGATGGGCGGTTCATTGACCGTAAGACCGCAGGATCAGCATGCTGTAAGGGGATATCAAGATAAGGTAAAAGTTGGTTTTCAGTTGCCATGAGATCGATGAGTTCTTGCGTGACCATGCCAGGGTAGGTATAGAGCAAACGCAGCCATTTGACATCCGGGATTTGCGGCAGGAGTTCTTTCAACATGGTGGCTAAGGCGTTTGATTCTGGACGATCCAATCCAAATGCTGTGACATCCTGAGCAATGAGGTTGATTTCTTTGATCCCTTGTGACTGGAGGTACAAGGCATCGCGAATGATTTGATCGTTTTTGCGGCTAACCAGTGTGCCTTTGATGTCTGGAATGGCGCAAAAAGCACAATTGCGATGGCAGCCATCCGCGATTTTAAGGTAAGCGCTGGCGCCCTGAATAAGGGTGTTGTGGTAATCACCAGGATTAACCAGTTTCGGGATGTTGGCAAAATCACTGCTTAGATGCCGCGCGTGTTTGGTTTCAGAGAGCTTGTCGAGTATCTGGCCTAAATCATTGAGGTCTCTCGTCCCTATAATCGCGTCTATGAGAGGAAATTCGTTAAACAGTTGGTTTTGGTATCTTTGTGAAAGGCAACCGGCAACAATTATTTTTTGATCATGTGTTTTTTTCTCGATTAAGCTATGAATAGCTTCGATGGATTCCTGACGCGCATCATTGATGAAGGCACAGGTGTTGACTATAATCACTCCAGCACGGCGTGGTTTTTCGACCTGTCGAAATCCTTTTCTGGTCAATAATTGTTGCAAAACACTTGAATCAACAAGGTTTTTTGCGCAACCTAAGCTTTGAATGTAGTAAGTTTTTCGGCGAATGCTCATTATGGTGCTCCGGGAGTTGCTGTCGTTGGAATGGGTGTGAATTCCTGAGTGGGTGTTGGCTCAAAGACAGGCAAAGCTTCTGCCCCGTTTATATCGAAAAAGAAGCGTGCTGGCTTGCCAAAACTGCCCTCAATTGGGTCAAGCGCCACGCCTTGAAAGGCGATTTCCAAACAAGGTGCGTTGCTTGTTTCAAGCAAAAAACTGTCTTCTGCAGAGAAACTTTTGACTTCTCCTGCTGCCAATCGTCCCTCATACACCAGATCTTCATCCGCATAAACACGTAACCATAGATTCTGGCGCGCGTGTAGACTCAACTTCAATCCTTCCTCGGGTGCCATTTGGATGAAAAAAGGAGTGGCCGTGGGAATTTCTGCCTGTTGTTCGGGTTCAGGGACGGGTGTATCTTCGCTGACGAATTCGGTGGGTGTGGTGAGGATAAAATCAATCAAACCGGGCAGGGTTTCTGTGATTTGTGGCTCCTCACTGGAGCGTTGTCGCATATTTGAAATGCCCCATATAAGAAAACCAAGGATACCCAGGATGAGCAGGGTTCCAAAAAAAAGGTCAAGGGTAAAAAAACGGCGTAGCGTTAATAAGATTGGTGAAGCTGGCTTTGAGATGTTCAGTATTTTGCGTCGCCTTGGTTGCAATTCTGCACGCCTTTTTTGCAATGCTTCGGCAAATCGGATCAAAATATTTTCAAGATCTAAATTCAAGAACTGAGCGTAGGTCTGCAGGTTTTTCCTGAAATCCAGTGGTGTCGAAAAAGAGCCAAGCTCACCGTTTTCCAGCGCCCGAATGGTTTCTTTTTTTATGCGGGTTTGACGTGTAATGATATCCCAGGGAAGGTTGAGATAGCGACGTCTGGCGGATAACTCACGCCCAAGCTGGACGAGGATTCTTTGGGATTCACTGTCTGGTTCTTCGTTTGTCGATGGCGTAAGCGGTTCATCTGTTTTTGCTGAAGGAGTATTTACTGCTTCCTGGATAACTGGTTCAATGCTTATTGGTTTTTCAGGAATAAGTTCAGCTTTTTCTTGCTTGTCCTTCTCATGATCATTGTTGCTGGTTTTAAGTTCATCGACAGGCTCTTCCTGGCACAAAGAGCTTTCCACGCCGAGTTTCTCACACATGTCTTCAAGGTATTTGGCATACAGTCTGAGGAAACCTTTCGTTTGGGCGCTTGAACTGAGCTCGGCGTATTCTTCGTCTTCCAGATCCTGTAATATAGCAAGACGGATGCGGGTTTCCGAGGCAACTTGTTCAATGGGTATTTTAAGCGCCTCGCGTTGGCGCTTGAGCTCTGAACCAGTGATTATGGACATGGTCTTATTCTAACAAAAACGGACCCAGTCTGCTATCAGGCAGGGTCCGTCCTTCGTATTGAAAGTAACGTTACTTTTAAGCTTCTTCTGTTTCGTCAGTTGCTTCTTGCGCAGTTTCAATGACTTCGGTAGAAACCTCAGTTTCTTCAGGTTTAGCCTGTTCTTCGACAAATGGCTTGGGACGATTGCTCATTTCACCTTCACGGATGACAAAAACGGTCACTTCGGGAATGAGGTCGAGGGTCAGGCTGATTGGAATAACATATTCACCCAAAGTGCGGATGGATTCGGTGACAACCTGATGGCGGTCGATTTCGATGCCTTTGATTTCCTTGATTTTTTCAGCAATCATCAAGGGGCTAACGGAGCCATAAAGCTTACCGGTTTCGCTGGCGCGCACGCCGAATTCGATTTCGAGTCCTTGCAGAATGTCAGCGATACCCTGAAGTTCCTTGTTAAGGATTGCGCGGCGTTCGGTTGCTTTTTCAGCAATGCGTTCAGCTAATTTAATTGATTTTTCTGTGGCGGGGAGTGCCATCCCCTGGGGGATGAGGAAGTTGCGTCCGTAGCCATCGGCGACTTTCTTGATGTCACCGGCACGTCCTAATTTGTATACGTCTTTTAATAATAGTACTTTCATGTCAAGCCCTTTCTTAACTTGTTGTTTTTATTCTGCTCTAACTGAAGGGTACAACAGCGGAGCGCACATATTCTATCACAGGAGTTTGAAAAAATGTCAACTAAATAAAGGGTTTTCAAATGTAATTTCTCCGAATATTGATGCTTTGGGATATACTTAAGTCATTAGAAATCTAAGACAGGAGTCCTATGAGCGATAATCAACTTTATGACAATTGGTTGGAAAAAGTCTATAAACCAGGAAAAGCCCGTTTTCCGGAAAGAAAAGCAGCATTTAAGGCCACTTCAAATATTGAATTGCCTCCCGTTATTCATCCCAACGATATCGTGGCAGATCGCGAAGCTGAGTTAGGCTATCCTGGACAGTATCCCTTTACCCGTGGCGTGCAGCCGACCATGTATCGCGGCCGGTTTTGGACCATGCGTCAGTACGCGGGCTTTTCCAGCGCGAAAGAATCCAATGAGCGCTACCGCTTCTTGTTGAACCAGGGTCAAACGGGCCTTTCAGTGGCTTTTGACTTGCCCACTCAGATTGGTTATGACGCGGACGATAAAATTGCGATGGGCGAAGTGGGGAAGGTGGGTGTTTCGATTTCTTCAATCGAAGACATGGAAATTTTGCTCAAGGATATTCCCCTGGACCGTGTTTCTACCAGTATGACGATCAACGCGCCTGCGGCTGTGCTGTTGGCGATGTATATTGCTGTCGCCAAAAAGCAGGGTGTTTCTTCCGACAAGCTGCGGGGGACCATCCAAAACGATATTCTTAAAGAATATATCGCGCGTGGCACGTATATCTTCCCGCCCACACCCAGTATGCGTTTGATTACGGATATCTTCCAGTTCTGTAAGGAACACGTCCCAAACTGGAATACGATCAGTATTTCTGGCTACCACATCCGTGAAGCAGGCTCAACCGCAGCGCAGGAAGTCGCCTTTACCCTGGCGAATGGTATCGCTTACATTGAGGCCGCGACCAAAGCGGGTATGGATGTTGACGAATTTGCAGGCCAGTTATCTTTCTTCTTCAACGCGCACAATAACTTCCTGGAAGAAATTGCCAAGTTCCGCGCGGCACGCCGCTTGTATGCCAGGATTATGAAGGAGCGCTTTGGCTCACAAAAAGCCGGTTCGCAAAAACTGCGCTTCCACACCCAAACGGCTGGTTCAACCCTCACGGCGCAACAACCCGAAAACAATGTGGTGCGTGTTACCCTGCAGGCTTTGGCCGCCGTGCTGGGAGGCACACAGTCTTTGCATACCAACAGTATGGACGAGGCGCTTTGGTTACCCACACAAAAGGCCGTGCAGGTTGCCTTGCGCACACAACAAATCATAGCTTATGAAAGTGGTGTGGCAGATACGATCGATCCCATGGCGGGTTCTTATGTAGTTGAATATCTGACCGACGAAATCGAAAAGCAAGCCATTGAATATATTCGCAAAATTGATGAAATTGGTGGCGCGATGAAGGCGATTGAGCAGGGTTACCTGCAAAACGAAATTATGGATGCTGCTTTTGAAGCTCAGCGCAGTCTTGAAGATGGACAGGATATCGTGGTGGGTGTTAATCGCTTCCAGGTTGAAGAGACGATTACGCTTGAATCACTCAAGATCGATCAGTCCATTGAGATTGAGCAACGCGAACGTTTGGCTCAGCTTCGCGCCAAACGTGATAACGAAAAAGCTATGCAACTTTTGGACAAACTTGAAGCAGCCGCCAAAGGTGAAGACAACATGATGCCCATTATTATCGAGTGTGTTGAAGGCTATCTGACCTTGGGTGAGATTTGCGGTCGATTGCGTGAAGTTTGGGGCGAATATCGGGCACCAAGCTTTTTGTAAAAAATGATAAAGCAACAAGGAGAAATTATGACGATTAAAAAATTAAACCATGTCGCTATCGCGGTAAAAGACATTCAATCCGCTTTGGACTTCTGGGAGAATAAATTAGGTCTAAAACTGGACTACATTGAGGAGGTTCCTTCTGAAGCTTCGCGTGTTGCTTTTATTCCGGTTGGTGATAGCTTAATTGAATTGGTACAGCCTACCCGCGATGATACAGGCATGGCAGCTTACCTTGAAAAACGTGGTGAGGGCATTCATCACCTTTGCGTGGAGGTTGAAAACATTGATGAGACTTTCAACATGCTAAAAGAAAAAGGTGTGCGTCTGATTAATACAGAGCCACAGGTACTTCCTGGTCGAAAAATGGCTTTCATTCATCCCAAGGCTGCTAATGGCGTGCTTGTGGAGCTCTATGAGCTGACCGACAGCGAATAAAATTGTGTTCAAAGCCAGGCTATTCCAACCTGGCTTTTTTATATATTAATAAATATGATGAATTTTTAAGAGAAAGGACTATGATGTTAATCATTAACGGACCCATTGTAACCTGGGGTAGTCCAAACGGAATTTTAGAAGGGCATGCCTTACTGATTCAGGATGGCAAAATCGCTGCTATCGGTTTGGAAAATGAACTCAAGGCAAAGTACCCGGATAGAATGACACTGGATGCTCAGGGGCAAGTTATCATGCCTGGCAACATCTGCGCCCACACACATTTTTATGGCGCTTTTTCGCGAGGTATGGCAATTCCAGGCGAACCGGCTACGAATTTCGCCGAAATCCTCGAAAAACTCTGGTGGAAATTAGATAAGGCACTGGATGAGGAAGGTGTCTATTATTCCGCATTGACGCTTTTAATAGACGCCATTAAATATGGCACAACCACCTTGTTTGATCACCACGCCTCACCCAATTTCATCGATGGATCATTGGATGTGGTTTACGATGCCTTATTGGCTTCTGGCTTGCGAGCTTCGCTTTGTTATGAAGTAACCGATCGGGATGGTGAAGAACGCGCGCTGGCAGGCATTCGCGAGAATTGTCGCTTTATTCGTCGTGTAGCTTCTGGCGAGTTAGATTCGATGGTGCGGGCTCATTTTGGCTTGCATGCCAGTTTGACTGTATCGAACGAAACTCTGGACAAATGCCTGGCAGAAAACGCGGGTATGGCTGGTTTCCACAGCCATGCGGCTGAGGGCATTGTTGATCAGGTGGATTCGCTTGAAAAATATGACATGCGGGTCATTGAACGCTTTTATCAAAAAGGCATTTTAGGTCCAAAAACAATAATGGCGCATGGTATTCATCTCGATGAACATGAAATAGACCTTTTAGCCAAGACGCAAACATGGATGACGCACCAACCCCGTTCGAATATGAACAACGCTGTCGGCGTGGCACCGGTAGAAGAGATGATGCGCAAAGGCGTTAAAGTTGGCATGGGTAACGATGGTTTTTCAAACGCGATGTGGTCGGAATGGTTCGCGGCATATACGCTCCACAAGGACAATCAGCGGGATCCGCGCGCGATGAATGGATATGACGTCATCAAAATGGCGGTTGAGAATAATTCAGATCTGGCTACACAAACTTTTAGTGGTTTGCGCATAGGTAAGATAGAAGAAGGTGCCGCAGCAGACATTATTTTCGTTGATTATGCACCGATTACGCCCATGCATGCCGGGAATCTGCCATGGCATATCCTGTTTGGTTTCAGGGATGGCATGGTGACGATGACCATGGCAAACGGTCGGGTCTTGATGAAAGACCGACGATTGGTTTTCCTGGATGAGCATGAAGTTGCTGCGAAATCCCGTGATGCAGCTGAACGCGCCTGGCAAAAAATACAGGAAATGTGAGAAAAAATGACATATAAGATTGCAATAATTGGTGGCACTGGACGACAGGGTCGTGGACTGGCATATCGCTGGGCACAAGCTGGACATGAAATTTTGATTGGTTCCCGAAAAGTTGAAGGCGCGATTGCTGCTGTCGATGAGCTGCGAGAACGATTAAACGGTGAAGGACAATTGACTGGCATGACAAACGCTGAAGCAGTTGCCGTTTGCGATATTGCTGTGCTCACTGTGCCTTTCGAGCACATGAGATCGACTTTGGAAGAGTTGAAAGAGGTCTTGCAAGGTAAGATCTTGATTAATGTTTGTGTTCCGTTGGTACCGCCTAAGGTAACCCGTGTGCAGATGCCGCCTGAGGGTAGTGGCGCTTTAATGGCACAAGCTATTCTGGGCGAAGACGCGCGGATTGTGGATGCTTTTCAGAATGTTTCTTTCGAGCGTTTGTTGTCTGGTGAAGCAATTGAAACCGATGTTTTGGTAGCTGGATACGACAAAGCTGCCCGTGAATTGGTTATTAAACTTTCTGAAGATATCGGCATCAAAGCCTGGGACGCAGGCGTTATTCAAAATACAATGGTAGTAGAAGGTTTAACCTCTATTCTGATTGGGCTGAATATTCAATATAAAGTGCCTTCATCAGGCATTCGCATTACGGGAATCAATGAATAAATCAAAAACTTTAAGTTTTACGACGCTACCCGGAATTCCGGAGATTCAAGCTGGTGATAATCTGGCAACTATCATCCTGAAAGCGGTCAGAGACGCAGGGTTGCGTCTGGAAGATGGCGATGTGCTCGTTTTGGCGCAGAAAATTGTCTCTAAAGCAGAAGGGCGCCTGGTCAATTTGAATACGGTTACACCTTCAGAAGAAGCGATTGAACTCGCGCGATTTCTGGATAAGAGACCTGAATTGGTTGAGCTTATCTTGCGCGAGAGCAACGAAATCGTGCGTAAACGTCCAGGTACGGTCATTGTCGAGCACAAAAAAGGCTTTATTTGTGCCAATGCCGGCATTGATCATTCCAACGTCAAAGGTCCTTGGGGCGATGATATGGATTGGGTTTTGCTTCTGCCGGAAGACTCAGACGCTTCCGCAACGAAAATCCGCTCGGATATTTTTGTTCAAACAGCCAGGGATGTTGGTGTCCTGATTATTGATTCACATGGCAGAGCCTGGAGAAACGGCGTTTTGGGTACGACTATCGGTCTCTCAGGCATGCCAGGATTGTTGGATATGCGCGGCGAAGAGGATATGTATCATTATAAACTGCGAGTCACCACGATTGGTGTGGCGGATGAGCTGGCGGCTGGGGCGTCTCTGATGATGGGTCAGGCCAGCGAAGGTACACCGGTTGTTCTCGCGCGCGGATTCCCCTATAAACTGCGTGAGGGTCATTCATCGGAATTGCTTAGGCCAAAGGAGAAAGATCTCTTTAGATGAGAATGAAGATAGAGGATCTCAAAGTTGTTGCGCTTGCAGGGGGTGTTGGTGGGGCTAAGCTGGTATTGGGCTTAGACCATCTCTTGAAGCCTGGACATTTATCCGTGGTGGTTAATACAGGCGATGACTTTGAACATTTTGGTCTGAAGATATGCCCTGATCTTGATACGATTTGTTATACCCTGGCTGATTTGGTTGATCCAAACCATGGATGGGGCTTGGCAAATGAAACCTATCAAGTTAGCCAATATCTAAAGGAATTAGACGCGCCGGGCTGGTTTACACTGGGTGATAAAGATATCGCCGTGCACATGGAACGCACGCGATTGTTGGATGCGGGCTGGACACTGAGCCAGGTTACACAACACTTTTGTCAAAAATGGGGCATTGAATCGAAGGTTTATCCGATGACTGATTTACCAGCCCCAACACTCATTCATACCAAAAGGGATGGTTTGATGAGCTTTCAGGAATACTTTGTGAAGCATCATTTTCAACCGCAGGTAATGAGTGTTGTGTATGAACGCGCGATGGAGGATCTTCCTTCAATCGAGGTGACAAAAGCGCTTGAAGAAGCTGATTTGGTGGTGATTTGCCCATCCAACCCGATATTAAGCATCGAACCGATTATAAGATTTACTGAGATTCGTAATCGGCTGAAAGAGAAAAAAGTTATTGCTGTTTCGCCTCTGGTTCAGGGGCAGGCTTTAAAAGGCCCTGCAGCCAAAATCTATGATGAGCTTGGATTTGTACCGGAGGCCTATACGGTTTTGTTGGCTTATCAGGACTTTTTAAATCTGTTCATTTATGATGAATTAGATGAAGAAATCATTCCTGATGAAAAGGTTAGGGATATAATTACCTTCAAGGCTCAAACCATCATGAAGGCAAAATCAGACAAGATCGCTCTGGCAGAAATTGTCCTTAATCAAGGCTTAAAGCTCCTTGGGATGGTATAAATTGAGTACTTGGGCAATTGTTCCGGTTAAACCCTTTTCTGAAGGTAAATCACGGCTAAGAAGCTGTTTTCAAAACGAAGAATTGTTTGAAATCAACAAAAATTGTTTTATTCGCACCTTAAAAAAACTTCAGGATAATGCTGAAATTGATCATGTTTTAGTCATTAGTCGATCGCAAGAGGTATTAGAAATCGCGCAGGCCATGAACGCGGAAGCTTTATTGGAAAGTGAACCGTTTTCGTTGAATAATGGGATCAAGCAAGCATTGCTCCATCTTGGTGATAAGCTTTGTTCAAGGGTGATGATTATCCCAACGGACTTACCCAGGCTGGACGGTGCAGATTTAAAAGCTTTGTTGACAAGACCTTTGGAATGGCAGGGTGTCGTATTGGTGCCGGATCATTTGCAAACGGGAACCAACGCTGTTGTGCTTTGTAACACAAATAGCTTTTTGCCTCAGTTCGGGCGAAATTCTTTTCAGAAACATGCTCGCCAGGCATTAAAAATAGGTGAAAATCTTGACGTTTTATTGATTGAAAACATACAGCATGACCTGGATACTTACACAGATCTGGAAATGCTGGATAAAAAAACACTTAACCAACTCAAGCAAAAAGAATGAAAGGATTATTAAGATGATTGATAAAGTTGCTTTATATTTGCAGGACTCCCATGATCTTCGGGATGGTTTGGATATTGTCCGATATGCTGAAGAAAAGGGTTTTTATGCGGTTTATCAAGCCGAGAGTCGTCTTGTGCGTGATGCTATTGTTCCAATGGCTGCTTATGCCGCGGTGACCAATAAAATCCATATTGGCTCGGGTGTGATCAACAACTGGACCCGTAACATAGGCTTATTGGCATCCACATTCCTGACTTTGGATGACCTGGCACAGGATCGCATTATCTGTGGCATGGGCGCCTGGTGGGATCCTTTAGCCAAGAATGTGGGCATCAATCGTAATAAGCCCCTCAAAGCGATGGAAGAAACCATCACAGTAATGAAAAGATTGCTGAATATGGAAAATGTTACCTTTGAAGGCGAATTTGTGAAGGTAAATGGTATTGAGCTTGATGTCGTACATGGTCGCCGTGAACCACGCAATGTGCCGATCTACATTGGCGCGACTGGTACGAAAATGATCGAGATGACCGGGCGTATTGCTGATGGTATCGTAATGAACTATTGTGTGCCTGTTTCCTACAATGATATGGCGATTGAAAGCCTGATGAAAGGTTTGGAACAATCCGGACGTAAGCTGGAAGATTTTGACCGACCGCAATTGATTGTGTGTTCAGTGGATGAAGACCGGGAAAAGGCGATTGACTCAACGCGTGAATTGCTTACTCAATACCTTGCTCAGCAACCCCATATCGCGCTCGCATCTGGTGTTTCAATGTCCATTGTTGAAGAAATCCAATCTATCCTGGGTTGGCCGGCTACGCACGAGCAAATTCAGGCTGCCAAACATTTGGTGCCCGAATCGTTGATTCATCATATCACTGCCAGTGGTACCCCTGAAGAGGCGAAAGCCAAGGTTCAGGAATACATCAACCATGGTGCAACCTATCCGATTCTTTACGGTGTTGGTGGTGATACAAAATTATTGATTGACACTTTTTCGCCTCTCGGCAAATAAGTGTTATTGACTGTCAAGCAGTTAGGCTGCTTAAATAAAAAGCGAAGATGACCTTCATTGCTAAGGTCAGCTTTGCTTTGCAGAATCATTATATTTGGAGGTTTGCATGGATGAGCATGGAATAGAATATTATCGTCCTCAAACACGTGAGGAATTGGAATCACTGATGGAGAGCCATGATGGTTATTATCTTTTTCTCACCGGAGGTGATTACAATGTTAAAGGATACCAGGAAGGAGATGTGCTCATTGATCTCCAAGACCTCCATATGGATCAAATCGTTGATAAAGGTGAATTGATCGAGGTCGGTGGTTTAACTTCACTCGAAGCACTTTTCAAAGATGACATTCTTTGGACAGATTTCCGAGAGGCACTTAGCATTGAAGGTGGATGGAACGTGCGTAATGGTTTGAGCCTGGATAACTTTTTGCGCGTAGCCACTGGTCGCTCACCGTTGTTGACCTGTTTGAGAGCATTGGATATCAATTTGCTCGTTCAACCAGATATAGGCTTCATCGCCTTGGATGACTATCTGTATGAAGAATTCAACTGGCGAGAATTTTTTATTGAAAAAATAAGCGTGAACAAACCCAGAAAGGTGGCTTATGAGCAAGTCGCGCGATCACCAAAAGATCTGCCCATTGTTTGTGTAGCCGCCGTTCAGGATGTGGATGGTACGGTTGTTATTACCGTAGGTGGGCACGAAGCGATTTTAGGTGGGTTGGTATTTGAACCGGAAACAAGTATTGAGCTCAGTTCCATTCGAGCCCTTTTCGAAGATACGGATGATGAGTGGGCATCTGCCTCATATCGTGAGGATGCCGCAGAAGCACTCTTGAAGCGTTGTTTAGTTAAATTGGAACAGAAGTAGTGGAGGATGAGCATGAGAATTAGCCTCAATGTAAACAACAAAACTGAGAATATCGACATTACCGGGAACGAAAACTTGCTGGATGTGCTTAGACGCCTGGGCTACTTTAGTGCCAAAAGTGGAGGATGTGTTCGGGGTGAATGTGGCGCTTGTACTGTTTTGATGGATGGAAAGCCTGTGAATAGCTGTATGTTTTTGGCTGTTCAGGCTCAGGGTCATGAAATCGAAACTGTTGAAAAATTTGGTGAACAAGCCCAGCAAGGCTGGAAAAAAACCGGGGGTTTTGATCCATTACAAACCGCATTGATTGAAAGTGGGGCTGTGCAGTGCGGATATTGTACGCCGGCAATGATTCTTTCCGCCAAGGCATTGTTGAGAGAAAACCCAAATCCCAATGAGATGGAAATCCGCGAAGCTTTGAGTGGCGTGTTGTGCCGCTGTACGGCATATGTAAAACCTGTGCAGGCTATTCAACGTGCGGTTGAGCTGATGGCAGAACCGCAAAACAAAACGGATTTAAGCACTTATGAACCGGAAATGCTTCAGGTCGATGCGATTCCCGATACGCAAAGAATTGGCAAATCAGACACGAAGATCGATGCGGCATCTCTGGCACAGGGAAAACCCGCTTTCACCGCTGATTTGGCATTGAAAGATACCCTGATCGCGAAAGTTTTACGCTCGCCTTATGCACATGCCCGGATAAAATCAATCGATGCCACGAAAGCACGGGCTTTGCCCGGTGTTGCCGCGGTGCTCACCTGGCAGGATATTCCTCGGGTTGTGTATTCAACTGCCGGACAATCAGATCCCATTCCAGGCCCACTGGATATGTTTTCATTGGATAATAAAGTGCGCTTCGTCGGAGACAGGGTGGCTTTTGTCGCAGCGGAAACAGCCGCCATCGCGGATGAAGCCCTGGAGCTCATTGACGTTGAATATGAACTATTAGAACCCATTTTAGATATGCGTGACGCTATGAAAGAAGGCGCGCCCATCTTGCATGACCAGCCGGAATACGTCAATTTTGCTGATTCGAATCCCGCGATAAACCTGGCTGCTAAAATAAGGATTGATATTGGTGATGTAGATAAGGGATTCGCTGAGGCAGACCAAATTTTTGAGCGTGAATATCTTGTACCAAAAGTACAACAAGCGCATATCGAGCCACATGTCGCCCTGACTTATTGGGACGAAAATGACCGCTTGGTTGTGCGCACGAGCACGCAGGTGCCTTTCCATGCCCGTCGTGTTTTAGCGCCTGTTTTAGGTCTTCCGGTCAAGCAAATCAGAGTGATTAAGCCCCGTATTGGTGGCGGTTTCGGCAATAAGCAGGAAATTTTGATTGAAGATGTCGCCGCCCATCTCACCATCGCGACGGGTAAACCAGTTTTATACGAGATGACCCGTGAGGAAGAATTCATCGCTTCCCGCTCGCGTCATCCCATGCGTATCAAAATGCGTACTGGTGTGTTGAACGATGGCACGATGACCGCCAACGAGATGGTTGCGCTCTCGGATACCGGAGCCTACGGATGCCACGCGCTCACCGTAACGGGAAACACCGGACAGAAATCGATGGGTTTGTATGTGGGCGATGGGAAGTATCGTAAAGCGCCAAATATTCGTTTTCACGCGGATATCGTCTATACCAACACGCCACCTGCCGGCGCGTATCGGGGGTATGGAGTGCCACAGGGTTATTGGCCACTTGACAGACACATGGAATACATCGCAAATGCGCTGGGAATGGATCCAATTGCGTTTCGTTTGAAAAACACGGTCAGGTCTGGCGAATTTCAGCCCTTTAGTACCGCCTGGAACGAAGGACGTGAACCCGTGCCGGAGGTCTTGCAGACGGTTGGATTGGCTGAATGTTTGCAAAAAGGACGCGAAGCTATCGGTTGGGACGAAAAGTATAACAACCCGAGCTGGCAAAATGTTGAAGGACAGCCACATCTCCGACGTGGTATTGGTGTGGCAGCTGTAATGCAAGGCACGGCGATTCCTTTCCTGGATATGGGCGCAGCCAGTATAAAAATAAATGATGACGGCTCTTTCAACCTTCTGGTTGGTGCGACTGATTTGGGAACCGGCTCGGATACTGTGCTTGCCCAAATCGCAGCAGAAACTTTAGGCGTGTCAACAGATGATATTATTGTGCTATCTTCGGATACGGACACGACGCCGTTTGATGTAGGTGCCTATGCCTCATCCACGACCTATGTATCGGGTACCGCGGTGCTTAAGGCCAGCCGGGATGTGGCGGAGCAAATTAAGCAACGCGCCTGTATGATTTTTGCAGATCGAGGCTTTAAACTGTCATCTGAAGAGATTCAATTGAAGGACAAGCACGCTGTTGCGCCTAACGGAGAAAAAGTGAGCCTGGCAACCATCGCTTTGGATTCCTTACACTGGCGACAGCAAGAGCAGATTATGGCGACTGCTTCATATGTTTCACCTAATTCACCACCACCCTTCGCGGCACAATTCGCCACGGTTTTGGTTGATATTGAAACGGGTGAAGTGACCGTTGAAGACTTGATTATGGTTGTCGATTCTGGGGTGATTATCAATCCCATCACAGCTTCTGCTCAAATTGAAGGTGGTATCGCACAAGCTCTCGGTTATGGTGTTTGTGAAGAAATGGTTTATGATGAGAATGGTGTGGCACGCGAAATTGATTTGGTGGATTATCATATCTTTAGAGCTGATGAGATGCCCAGAATTAAATCGATATTCGTGGAGACCTACGAAAAAACAGGTCCTTATGGCGCGAAAGCTGTGGCGGAAATTCCGCTTGATGGCGCCGCTCCGGCGATTGGTAACGCGGTTTACAATGCCTGTAGTGTTGATTTACTGGAAATACCCATTGTGCCTGAGAAAGTTTTGCGTGTTTTAAAAAAGATAAATGAGGAAACTGATGCAATATAGCGGATATAACATAAACAGATCAGATCGTATTTTTGTCACTGGACATATTAATCCTGATACAGACTCGATTGCTTCGGCAATTGGTTATGCCTGGCTTTTACATGAGCGGGATAACCTGCCAGCGGTTGCTTGCAGGGCTGGATCGGTAAACTTACAAACGTCCTGGGTGCTGAAAACCCTGGAGTTGGATCCACCCGTTTTATTGACAGATGCTTCACCACGCTTTGAATCGGTTACGAAACGCTATGATGTAGCCACCCCTGAAAAATCTTTGAACGATGCATGGGCTATTCTCACGCGCACCGGTGGAATCGCGCCGATTGTCAACACGGATGGCACGCCTTATGGCATGGTGACGGGGCAAAGTGTTTTTGACTTCCTGCGACGCATCATTGGGCCACATCCCAAATATCGCGATATGACCATTTCGCAATTGCTGGACATCCCCAGCAGGGAAGCTGCTAAACGAGATATTCCTCGTTTTCAACCTCAAACGCGTATAAAAGACGTGATCAATCGTTTGTTACGTCATGAATTTACTGAATATTGGGTTGTGGATGATTCAGGACGGTATTTGGGTGTTGTCAGACAAAATGATTTATTGCATCCACCACGAATTAAGGTTGTTTTGGTGGATCATAACGAGCCGCAACAGTCGATTGCCTCGTTGGAAGAAGCAGAGCTGTTGGAAATTTTGGATCACCATCGTTTGGGAAACCGTTCCACACACGTCCCAATTAAGTTTACTGTGGATATTGTAGGCAGTACTTCAACATTGGTAGGTGAGCAAATCGTGGAGTCAGGATTAAGTGCTCCGCCCAAGATCGCTGGTATGCTCATGGCGGGTTTGCTTTCTGATACGCTTATATTCCAGTCACCAACCACGACCCAGCGCGACAAAGCTGTGGCAGAGACACTTGCCCGCTGGGCCTTTGTTCCTGGATCGCCCCTTGAAAATGAAACGATTCAAAGCTACGGAGAGAAAGTCGTTCGCGCTGGAGCTGGATTGTTGACGCGCGAACCGGATAATATTGTCAATGGGGATGTTAAGTCCTATGAAAGTGCCGGTTTCAAGTTTGCCATTTCGCAGGTTGAGGTTGCCGGCGTTTATGATCTCGGAGATATCCTCGGGCAGTTGCGCAAGGCTTTAATTAAATACAGAGACGCGAATGGACTGGATTTTGCCATGTTGATGATTACCGATGTGGTTGAAGGGTCAAGTCGATTGCTTATGGTGGAACAGCCACCTGCCTTGGAAGAGTTACCTTATCGTGTTTTGCAGGATGGGACTTTTTCAGCGGAGGGTGTTGTTTCGCGTAAAAAGCAGCTCTTACCCCAGATTCTCTCGTTACTTGAGGAATAATGGATACGATTTATCAGGAATTAGTCAGAGCATCAGAGGAACGCGAACAGGTTTGCCTTTGCGTGATCACAGAGTCAGCTGGATCAGTGCCAAGACGGGCTGGCAGTAAAATGCTGGTTTACGCTGATGGGCGAACGTCAGGCAGTGTTGGTGGTGGCGCTTTGGAGATGGAAGTCATAAACGAGGCTCACCAGGCCATGAAAACCGGCAAGACAAAATTTTTGGATTACTCCATGAATCCAAAGGACTGCCATGCTGTGGGCGTATGCGGAGGTTGGGTGAAAGTGTATATTGAACCTCAACTTGAACCAGTTACCCTTTTGATATTAGGGGCAGGTCACGTTGGGCTGGCGTTGGTTAAATTAGCCAGCATGATGGATTACCGCATTATTTTACAGGATGATCGGAAAGAGGCACTGGATAATGTAGCCTTAGCAAAAGATGTGGAATTTGTTGTCTGTGACATCGCCGATTTACCCAATAAGGTTCATATCACAAACCGAACCTGTATCGTTGGTCTAACGCGTGATGCGCAGTTGGACATTGACGGTTTTCCAGCATTGCTTGAGACAGATTTTGCGTATTTTGGTTCGATTGGCTCGCGAAACCGATGGACGCATACAAAAAATCATATGCTTGAACGTGGCGTTTCAGCAGAGAAAATTGACCGTATCAAATCACCTATCGGGCTGAACATCCGGGGCGTTACACCAGATGAAATTGCCATCAGTATTTTGGCTGAAATTATTCAGGTATTGAACACAAAACAGGAGATCTAAAATCATGTGGAAGCATTATCATATTATTGAAACCTGCGAAGAACTCGTTGAATTATTAGCCAAACAAGACGGGCTGGCGAAAATTATCGCGGGTGGAACGGACCTTATGGTCGATTTTCACAACGGAAAATTATCTGAGCTTGATACTGTCCTGGATATCTCGCGTGTTGTTTCGCTGGACAAGATTTGGCAAGATAAAGACGATCTGCTTCACATTGGCGCGATTGTGACCCACAATGATGTTTTACATTCCCGCTTGTTGCGTGATGGTGCTTTTCCATTGGTTCAGGCCTGTTACACTGTGGCTACACCCACTTTGCGTAATCGTGCTACTGTGGTTGGCAACCTGGTTACTGCATCACCTGGCAATGATACTATTCCTGCCCTGATGGCTATGGATGCAAAATTGGTTTTGGCAAGCGTGCGTGGTGAGCGGGTTGTTCCTTTGGCTGAGTTTTATAAGGGTTATCGTCAAACGGTGCTTGAAAAAGATGAGTTCGTAAAAGAAGTTTTCTTTAAAGGTTTAAATCCAAACCAAAAAGGGGCTTTCAAAAAACTGGGTTTGCGAAAAGCTCAGGCTATTTCAGTTCTGAATTGTTGTGTTTTGTTAACTTTTGAAGGTGATAAAGTTGAGGACGCAAAAGTAACCATGGGATCAGTCGGTCCGGTTGTTGTTCACGCGCCAAACGCGGAGCAATATCTTATTGGTCAGGTTTTGGATGATAGCGTTATTGAAGAAGCCGCCCGGCTTGCAGTTCTGGACGCCAAAACCAGAACCGGCCGGGTGTCTAAAGAATTTCGCGACTATATGATGAAAGAACTCATCATTGATGCGATACACGACCTTATGCGAGCGGATTTACGCCAGTCTATTCCCCAAAAGCCAATCAGCTTGAACACAAAAGACGATTGGTCTGGCGTAAAGCAAGGTGAATGGGATGGTGACACCATTCGAACCACAATCAATGGTGAAGAGTATGTGTTTACCGGAGCCAGTGATATGAGCCTATTACATTTACTGCGTAATCACGCGGGTTTAACGGGTCCGAAACCTGGTTGTGAAGAAGGTGAATGTGGGGCGTGCATGGTTTTTATGGATGGACGCGCGGTCCTAAGCTGTCTTATTCCTGCGCCCAGGGCTCATCAAGCCAACATTACAACCATTGAAGGGATTGGCAAGAATGGTGTCTTGCATCCTGTGCAAGAATCTTTTGTAAAACATGCGGCAGTGCAATGTGGTTACTGTACGCCTGGCTTTATTATGGCTGCTGTGAAACTTTTGCAGGAAGAACCACATCCTACACGCGAGCAAATTATGGCTGGATTATCGGGTAATTTGTGCCGATGCACTGGCTACAACAAAATTATTGAAGCGGTAGAAGATACTAAACAAGACGAATAAATGGAGCATATTATGAGCGGAGTTGGAAAATCAGTAAACAGATTAGATGCCTGGGATAAAGTCACCGGGAAGGCAAAGTATCCTGGCGATTTCAATTTTCCAGATGAACTGGTTATGAAAGTACTTTTCGCGGGTGTTCCACACGCGCGAATTTTATCTGTTGATACCCAAGCCGCTGAGGCATTACCTGGCGTAGTGGCAGTTTTGACTGCCAAAGATGTGCCAGTCAATGAATATGGACTTGGCATTCAGGATCAACCAGTGTTATGTGGGCCCGGTTCCGATAAGGAAGGCGCTGATGTTGTGCGCTTTGAGGGCGATCATGTCGCGTTGGTTATCGCTGAGAATGAAAAGACAGCCAAAGAAGCTTTAAAACTTATTAAAGTTGAATATGAACCCTTGCCTCTGATGGACACTTTGGAAAAAGCGCTCGCGCCAGACGCGTATATCCTTCACCCAGGACGTGATTCGAATGTCTTCCATCGGAATCGCGTTCGTTTAGGTTCTGTGGATGAAGCTTTTAAACAGTGTGATGTGATTATAGAAGGCAGTTATCAAACCCCTGTTCAGGAACATGCTTATTTACAACCTGAGGCGGGAGTTGCTTTTTACGATGATGAAGAACGTATTACCGTCATAGTGGCTGGGCAATGGACCCACGAGGATCGCAAGGAAATCGCGCATTCTTTAGCACTTGAAGAAGACCAGGTGCGGGTGATTTATCCGGCAATTGGTGGCGCTTTTGGTGGACGGGAAGATATGAGTGTGCAAATCATACTCGGTTTGGCAGTGATGCGATTGCGGGAACGGGGGATTAACCGACCGGTTAAGATCGTTTGGTCGCGAGAGGAATCGATTATTGGTCACCACAAACGCCATGCCTATACTATGCGAGCAAAATGGGGCGCTACTAAAGAAGGTAAGATCCTGGCGGTTCAAGCAGAAATATGGGCCAATGGTGGAGCCTATGCTTATACTTCCACAAAAGTTCTGGGCAACGCCACACTGTTGGCTTCTGGCCCTTATGAAGTTCCAAATGTAGCGGTAGACGCATGTGCGGTTTATACCAACTGTATTCCAGGTGGAGCATTCAGAGGCTTTGGTGGTCCGCAAGCCAATTTTATGGTCGAAAGCCAAATGGACAAGTTAGCCAAAGCGCTTGATATGGATCCTGTTGAATTACGCTGGCGCAATTTGTTTAAAGAAGGATCTGTTATTTCGATGGGCAGTGTGATACCCAAGGGCGTGAGCATTAGGGAAGTCGTTGAAAAAGTGGCTTTAGCTACAGGATGGGAACATACAGAGCAAGGTTGGATGCGTTCAAGCACTCCCGCCAGTGATGATCCGGACATCAAGATGGGCATTGGATTTGCCTGTGGTTATAAGAACGTTGGCTTTTCATATGGCGCAAAAGAAAATTGTGGCGCGACTATTGTTCTCGAAGGCAAAGATGAGATTGAAAAAGCGCATTTATATCATGCTGGCGCTGAAGTCGGTCAGGGCGCGCATACCGTCTTTAAACAGTTCGCATGTGAGGCACTGGGACTACCTGACGAAAAAATCGAAACGCATTATTCTGACACTTCAAATACTTTAGGCTCGGGTAGTGTTTCTGCTTCGAGAATGACCTTTATGGCTGGCAACTCGATTATTGGTGCTGCGAATCTGGCTTTGGAAAAATGGGCTGAAGGAAACCGCCCAGCTTATGGTTCGTTCGTATATCGTCCACCAGCTACCACTTCGATGACTCCTCCGGATGGTTCTTGTTACCCCAATTTTGCGTATGGTTACGTTGCTGAAGTTGCTGTTGTGGAAGTAAATACGCGGACTGGCAAGGTTGAAGTCAGGGATTTCTATTGCGCTAATGATGTAGGAAAAGCCATTAACCCAGCATTGGTAGAAGGACAAATCCAAGGTGGCGTTTTGCAGATGTTGGGCTATGTTCTATTGGAAAAATTCGTTACTAAAGATGGCAAAGCCTTATCAACAAGTCTTTCAAATTACTTAATACCTACTATTATGGACATTCCAGGAAATGTAATACCGCTTATTCATGAGCATCCTGACCCTGTCGGGCCTTATGGTGCGCGTGGTATGGGTGAGATGATGGTTTTGCCTGTGGCATCAGTGGTTTGTAACGCGGTATATGATGCGATTGGCGTGCGTTTTGATGATTTCCCCTTGACTCAAGAGCGAGTCTTGCAAGGTATGGGAAAAATCTAATTTTTTATGAGTTTTGAAGAAAAACAGATTGAATCGATAGCCGCGATAATTCTCGCGGCTGGCGGTTCAAGTCGATTTGGAAAAGCCAAACAACTGCTATCTTGGAAAGAAGATACCTTTATTAATACGGTTATCGCAATCGCGTCAAAGGCAGGCTTGACTCCGATTGTGGTGGTTTTAGGCGCGGAAGCAAAAAGCATATCCAGCACGATTGAGTCAAAAGAGCAAGACCAAATGAAGATTGTTCTAAATCCCTATTGGGCGCAAGGACAATCCAGCTCGATAAGGCTGGGTGTTCAGACTTTGCTTAAAGAAAAACCTGATACCCTTGGAGCTTTCTTCCTTCAGGTTGATCAACCGCACACGCCGATCACACTGATTGAATTAATGAAAAAGGAAGCCTTAACAGGCGTGCCCATTGTGGCTCCAATAGTCAAAGGCGAATTGCTGAGTCCGGTTTATTTTTCAAAGGTTTGTTTTGAAAAATTAAAACAAATTGAGGGTGATCATGGGGGTAAAACTATTTTTCCGTTTTTTGAAGTTAGAACAGTTGAATGGCAGGATGAACGCCAGGGCATGGATATAGACACTCCTGAAGATTACGAACAGCTTCGCAAGCTCTATGGAATCAACGGGACGCATCAAGTATAATTCCAATATGGAAGAAATAAGATACGTAGGCGTACAGTTTGCGCCAGTTGGAAAACATTATCATTTTTCACTCCCAGCCGGGCTCGAAGTTCAGCTGGGTGATCAGGTTGTTGTCAATACCTCGCGTGGTGTGCAGTTGGCGGTCGTTGCGGCTTTGGATGTGGATCCCAGAAATGACGGAAGCAACATTCTCAATGTTGAACGCATCGCTACCCAGGAAGATCTTGAAATAAGTCATGCCAACAAAGAAAAAGCTGAAGTGGCGGTTGATATTGTCAATCGTTTTCTAAAAGAAAACAACTATGGCGATATCAAAGCGGTGGATGCTGAATACACCTTGGATAGCGCTAAAATGACCATCTACATGACCTATGAACAGGATGTTGAGTTTGATATCCGTACTTTCTTGCGCGATGTTTCCAAACATTTCAGCGACACACGTCTTGATGTTCGTCAGGTTGGCCCCCGCGATGTCGCAAAAATGTTTTCAGGTTTGGGCGCGTGTGGTATGGAGAAGCGTTGCTGCTCCCGGTTTTTAACTGACTTTAGCTCGATTTCTATTAAAATGGCCAAGGCGCAGGATATTTCGCTAACGCCTTCCGAAATTACTGGCATTTGCGGGCGTTTACGTTGTTGTTTGCGTTATGAGAGCGAAACCTACGAAGAAGCACTAAAAGAGCTCCCTAAACGTAAGAAGTTAGTGATGACCCCACTTGGTGAAGGACGGGTGACACAAGTTTTGCCTTTGAGCCAGTCTGTTATCGTCAATTTGCCGGAAATTGGTCCACGCCAATTCACGCGTGAAGAGTTGGAAACCGGCGTGATGCAGGTCAAGCCAGTGGCTGTTGAGGAAGATACCTGGGCTTATGAGCTCGATCATTCGGATGTGGAACTGCTTAAGATTGAACCTGAACCGAAACCCCGTGGCAGGCGCTCTTCAAGTCGAAACAAAAGAAACAGCGAGCAAGCTGAAAAGCCCAAAAATGATAAATCCGGGAAAGATAATGACCAGACTCAGCAAGGTCAGCCCAAGCGAAATGTGGGCGAAGGCAGATCTGGTAAAAAAGATAATCGGGTCAAGAAAGAAAAGCCTTCGCAGAAAAGCCAACCAACTGAAGCCAAGGTAGAACGAAAACCGGGTAAACCGCGGGGAAAAAGGCCATCTCGTGGTAGACGACAAGAAAAGCAAGACAGCTAAAGGCTGATCAAACTTTAATAAAAATCCATTGGAAAACTTTTTTATGGGCAGCCCTAAGGGAATAAAATGACCTCATTCATTGCAGCACAGAAGCTCTCTCATTACACTCGAAAAATGCGCCAGCATTTGCACCAAATTCCGGAAATTGCTTTTCAGGAATTTGAGACATCGAAATTTATCGTCAGCGAATTGAAGCAAATGGGCTATGCAGTGAAAGAAGGTATAGGAGGCACTGGTATCGTGGCTCTGTATGACAGTGGCAAACCAGGCAAAACGGTTTTGTTGCGCTTTGACATGGATGGTTTGCCAATTCATGAAGATACCGGTCACGCTTTTTCCTCACAGTGTGAAGGTAAGATGCATGCTTGTGGGCATGATGGCCATATGGCGGTTGGTTTGAGCGTAGCGAAATGGGTAAGGGAAAATCCTGACGAAATAAACGGGAAAATGGTTTTTGTCTTTCAACCAGCTGAAGAAATTGGACAAGGCGCGAAAGCCATGATTGCTGATGGACTTTTTGATATAGAACCGGTGGATTTTGCTTTGGCAGTGCATTTGTGGGCAGAAAAGCCTTATGGTTGGATCGCGGTTCCGAGCGGGCCGATTATGGGTGGCTCGAGTGATTTGATGATTGATGTTTTTGGTAAAGGTGGACATGCCGCAAGGCCTGATTTAACGATTGATCCGCTTTATATTGCTTCACAAATCATCGTTGCCGTACAATCTGTGATATCCCGCAGTATTTCGCCAACCCAGTCTGCTGTCGTGAGCATTACTCAAATAGAAGCGAGTGATCGGCGCAACATTATCGCCAATAAGGTGAGTATGGCTGGTACGATACGCTGGTTTGATATTCAAACGCGTGATTCTATAAAGAGCCGTATTGAAATGATAGCCAAGGGTATTGCAGCAAGCTTTGGCGCTGAAGCGCAGGTTCAGTTTGCAGAAAGTACCATACCTGTGAAAAACGATCCGTTTGTTTCTGGTGTATGCCGCCAAATAATTGAAGATATGCGCGTGGATAATGAAAAGATAATTGTCGATTCAAATTATAAAACAAATTTATCCGAAGATTTTGCTTATATAACAGATAATGTGCCAGGCGCGATGCTGTTGATTGGCGCAGCTCAGGCTGTTGATGGTGTGCTCTATCCTCACCATCATTCTAAATTTGACATTGATGAAAACGCGATGACTCTGTCTGTGTCGGTCCTGCTGGAAGTCACGAAAGCCTTAAATTTAGTTGAAAAGCCGTTTTAGCCATGAACGATGAAAAACAGAGTCTGTTGGAGCATATTGAGGATCTTCGTAAGACACTCTTAAAGAGTTTAATTGGCTTAGTGCTTGGCATTCTTGTCGCGGCTTTTTTTGTAAAACCAATTCTCGCGTTTCTCTCACGGCCAATAGGTGGGCTTGATAAGCTCCATGCGATAGAAGTTACCGAAAGTATCGGCGTTTATATGCGTGTCGCGTTAATGGCTGGTTTTTTGCTGGCTCTGCCGTGGATTTTTTATCAGCTCTTTGTCTTTATTGGTAAAGGTTTGAAAAAGAATGAACGCAAGAGTATTCTCATCGCGGTGCCGTTTGCCTCACTTTTGTTCGCGGGTGGGGTGGTTTTCGCATTTTTTATTATGCTTCCGGCTTCGCTGGATTTTTTGACGACGCTTCTCGGTATTCAAACCATGATTCGAGTCAAATCCTATTTTAGTTTTGTGACCAATTTGCTGTTCTGGATTGGAATCAGTTTTGAATTGCCACTCATCGTTTATATATTGGCGCGGGTTGGCATTATAAAAGCGAAGGTCATGCTAAAAGGCTGGCGTGTGGCCATTGTGGTCATCGCGGTGCTGGCGGCAATGATTACCCCAACCAGTGACCCTGTGAACATGGCGATTTTCATGATTCCACTTTTTGTATTATATTTACTGAGTATAGGATTAGCCGCCATCGCTGAAAAACAACGCGCGAAACCTGAAGCGGCAGAAAGTTTTGAGGATTAAATGCCACAATTAGGAATTTGGGAAATATTGATTATTGTCTTGATTATCGTTATTCTTTTCGGCGCGGGACGGATTGCTAAGGCTGGCGGAGAGTTAGGCAAAGGCATCCGGGCCTTCAAAGATGGTTTGCAAGGGAAAGACAAAGATACCGCGGATGAAGCAAATACTACTGATCAAAATCCCGCGGATGAAGATAAATAACAAGATTTAGGATTTGATGGAATTCTTGAATATCGGTGGTTTGGAACTGCTGTTTATATTGGTTGTCGCCCTTGTAGCGCTTGGTCCTGAACGTATTGTAAAGGTGGGACATGCGTTAGGCCAATTTTTGCGAAAATTGAGCAAAAATGTCCTTTTCCGGGAAGTTGTGCAGACTACTGATGAAATTCGCAATTACCCCCGAAAAATCCTTGATGAAGCTAAGTTAGACTTGGTTGATTTGGATTTACACAAGAAAATCCAGCAAGAAATGGGCCATTTCGACCAGGAAGAGGACGTAGTGAGGACTTCCGCGCGGGACGACATGCCTGCTCAAAAAGAAGATGGTCAAGCGGAACAGTCGAATAATGCATTAAACCTGCCAAAAGGACCTTAGTTTTAGCTGACAAAGGTTACCTTTTTCCCATTAGAGTCAACTGTACTCAAATATTCAGAAAGAAAAAAGCTGTCCAATTGGACAGCTTTTTTGGCGGGAGCGACGGGATTTGAACCCGCGATCTCGGCCTTGACAGGGCCGCATGTTGAACCGCTACACCACGCCCCCGAGGAACAATAGTATAACACAGCAATTTTAGAAGTCAAGCTTTTTGACGTCTGTTGTCAGGGCAAAGTGATAATGTCCTAAAGCAGCAAAATAGAAATGTCCTAATTATGATTAGGAACTACGAACAAGATGTTAGAAATGGGGATTAGAGATCTGCTATTTTTTTAAGGGCGCGTTTTTCAAGATTTATACTTGTATATCGAAATTACTGCGCAAAAAAAGAAGCTGTTCGATAAAACAGCCTCTTTTCGCTTGAAAGGTAAGTATTAATTTGCTTACTTCTTTGGTTAATTTCGCTTCTTATTCGGCGCTTGGTTTAATATCTTCGACAGCTTTTTCAACGGGGCGAACGATATCTTCAACTTTGCTTTTAACCTGTTGACCAAAGTCAGTGGCTTTTTCTTTAGTGGTTTCGGCAAATTGTTCATATTTGGCAACCGCGTCTTTATAAGCAACTTCGGCTTTTCGTTTGGTTTCTTCGTAGGTTTCAGTACCTTTTTCTTTGAGTTCAATTGCGCGGTCTTTGATGAGCTGGCGGGTTTCTTCGCCAGTCTGGGGTGCCATCAGTAAGGACGCTACAGCACCGGCTAACGCGCCAATGGTGAAGCCCATGATGAAAGTTCCAAAATCATTTTTGTCTGACATTTTTTGCTCCTATCTTTTAATCTTTAAAGAGTTTGAATAATTGACCAACTTTTTTCAGGCTGGCCAAGGACTCGTTGAGTTTGATAACCGGTTCAGCAAGATTATTGCTAATAAACCGGACAGTTCCTTTGAGGGTGTTTACAGTTTCAGTGCCGCTGTCGAGCATGGGTTTGATGTCATTCTTTAGAATATTGATGAGGTTTGAAACCTGCAATATAAGAATGATCAGGGCTGCACCGATGACAACCAGCATGAGTGCCATAAGGATGACGAATATATCGCGTACGACAGCAACGGTCCCTGCATCATGATTTGCAAGGATGATGGAACCAGCAATGATAATCAAGAAAAGAAACGCGATGGCTATTAGCGCGATGGTTGCGCCTTTACTGTTTTTTTCATCCTTTTGTGATGTTTCAGATGATGAAGTGTCTGATGACGCCGCTTCTATTGTTTCGAT
>Ga0123334_1001434_pt1 | contig 29708 bp, 20 predicted proteins | sample BiotimSIPDNA_FD_89706 | JGI IMG/M metagenome (GOLD analysis project Ga0123334, IMG submission 89706) | Anaerobic biogas reactor microbial communites from Washington, USA - Biogas_R1 time_0 SIP DNA | ecosystem: Engineered > Bioreactor > Anaerobic > Unclassified | place: Washington, USA...
TCGTGTTTGAGGATATCGAGAGCGACTTTGTCGGTACGATGTACGTGGACAATGTCCGTTTCGGTTCGGGCGAGTTTACGTCTTCCATGACCGAACCTGCGGAAACTCCGGCTATTGAGACCCCCGATGCGGCAGTGAATGATGAAGATGCCGGCAATGATATGACCGGCTTGCCTGCAACTGCTATTTATATACTTGCCGGAGTTTTGGCTCTGCTGGCAATCGGAGCGGTCGTATACATCATCATACGAAGAAAAAATAAAAAAGTGTAAGCGCCGGGTCTCATACGGCTTCTTCGTAGAATTTATCCCTGATCTGCCTGACCGCCATGACCCACTTCATCATCTGCAGACGATTATCCAGTACAAAACGGTGGATATCCCTGCCTACCGCAACCTCAATATATTCTCCTGCGGCATAGGGTATCATCGGTATATTTTTCATAGGCAGCAATATCTTTTTATCCATGCCCTGCACGGTCCCCGTATATGTGATGGCCTCCGTTGTCATCTCAAGGCGCCCCCGGCCCTGATGCTGGTATCCGTATTTGCCCGGCTCGGCAAACAGCAGCTCCGTATCGGCTTCCAACAGGAAGTTGCCGCGCTCGATTTCGCTGTCGATGCATGAGGCCTGGTAATCATACCACCGGTCGATGCCGTCATAGTAAACAGTATCCGGGGCTTCGGGTTCAAACATCAGGTAACGGTTCATATGAACCGCATTGCCGCATGATAGGCAGTAAAGGCGATTTCCTTTGGAGCGCAGTGTGAATTCATCACCGCATTTCGGACATTTGTAGAGCACATATTCCACACCTTCAGCGCAATTGCGGCACGAAAACGACACCATGTTTTCCCTCTGCCACTTATAGTCGTCAAAATTGATTGCAGCGAGCAGTCTCTTATAGATCTCTTTCTGCGAGAGATCTCTGATCTGGCTCTCTGTCATCACCGGCACTACTCTGGTATCCATTCTGCCGTACCTGGACTTTTTCGACCATCTGGGGCGGGTCAGATATCCTCCGTCGGTTTGAATTGCGATGACCGGAACAGCTAAAAATTTGATGAGCTTGGCAATGCCGTCGACCGCATAACCGCCGGGCCTGCCTTCGTTTGAAAGGCAGCCGTGAGGATACAGCGCGACAACCCTGCCCTCATCGATACAGTATTTGATACTCTTGATTGCGCCGATATCGCTTGTAAACTGGTGCTTTGGTATTACGCCCATCAGTGTGAATACGGTTTTGAGGAGTTTGTTGCGAAAAAAGTTGTACGCACCGACATAATTCATCCGTATCGGGAACATGCTGACACTGCTGATCAAATAATCAAGCCATGTGCTGTGCCCTGCGACGACGAGATAGGGGGGCTTTATACCGGTTATTGCGGATTTATCCACCCTATGCCGGTAAATCAGCCGGAAATACAGCTTGACAAAGGGAGCGACGCAAAAGTATAAAAATACGTTCGGTTTTCTCACGGTGCCTGTTTTCTTCTCCGTCCCCATAACCCCTCCGAGATGAATGCAAAAATTTATATTTATAAGTATAACAGAATCGGAAAAACCAATACAGTCCTTCATTGCGCAGACAGCAGCGGTGCTGCTTCTTTCGACCTGCAGAACAGGGCGGGCGCATGAGCAAGGCGGACAAAGCCTAGAACAATCCCGATATCCTGCCTGCCTCATCGACACCGATGGACTCCGCCGACGGTACCTTCGGCAATCCCGGCATGGTCATGATATCCCCGGACAAAGCAACGATAAACCCTGCGCCCGCCGAGACCCTCAGGTCGCGGACTGTAATTTTGAAATTCCTCGGAGCGCCCGGCAGCGCAGGGTTGTCGGAAAACGAATACTGTGTTTTTGCAATGCATATCGGCAGCCTGTCAAAGCCGAGCGCGGTCAGTTGTTTGATCTGGTTCGGCGTGTCGCCTTCCAGAATGATGCCGTCGGCATGATAGATTTTTGTCGCGATTGCGCTCAGCTTTTCCCGTATGCTCATATTAAGGTCATATGCAAATTTAAAATCGTTTTTTCTGCTGCACAGCTGCACGACTTCCTCGGCCAACCGTATGCCGCCCTTGCCGCCGCTGGCCCAAACATCGGAGATGACCGCATTGACATCAAGCTCTTTGCATTTGCGTTCGATCAGTTTAAGTTCATTCTCCGTATCGGTCGGGAAACGGTTGACCGCTACGACGCACGGAAGCCCGAACACATCATTGATGTTTGAAACATGCTGCAATAAGTTCGGCAATCCGGCTTCAAGGGCTTTCATGTTCTCCTTATCCAATTCGGATTTTGCCGCGCCGCCGTGGTGCTTGAGCGCGCGCACTGTCGCCACCACAACGACAGCCGAGGGTGAAAAACCCGCCGTACGGCACTTGATGTCCAGGAACTTCTCCGCGCCCAGATCAGCGCCGAAGCCCGCTTCCGTGATAGCATAATCGCCCAGTTTCTGCGCCATACGCGTTGCCATGATGCTGTTGCATCCGTGCGCTATGTTGGCAAACGGACCGCCGTGTATGAATGCCGGGGTTCCCTCCAATGTTTGAACCAGATTCGGCTTCAGCGCATCCCGCAGCAGAGCCGCCATCGCGCCATGAGCCTTGAGATCGCCTGCGGTTATCGGCTGTTTATCCCTCGTATAGCCCGCCACAATGCGTGAAAGCCGCTGCAGCAGATCCGTTGTGTTCTCCGACATGCAGAGCACCGCCATGATTTCTGAGGCCGCAGTGATGTTAAAACCCTCTTCTCGCGGTACGCCGTTGGCTCGTCCATCAAGGCCGCAGACGATGCTGCGCAGCTGACGGTCGTTCATGTCCAATGCCCGTTTCCATGTGATGCGGCCGACATCGATACCGAGGGCATTGCCCCAGTAGATATGGTTGTCAATCATCGATGAGAGCAGGTTGTTGGCCGCGCTGACGGCGTGAATATCACCGGTGAAGTGCAGATTGATGTTTTCCATCGGTACGACCTGGGCATAACCGCCGCCGGCGGCTCCGCCCTTAACGCCGAACACAGGTCCGAGCGAAGGCTCGCGCAGCGCTACGACCGATTTCTTTCCGATCTGCCGCAGCCCGTCTGCAAGTCCGATGGTTGTGGTCGTCTTGCCTTCGCCTGCAGGCGTCGGATTAATGGCAGTAACCAGAACGAGCTTGCCGTCGGGTGCACCCGACATATCGTCCAGGATCCGGCTGTCGACTTTCGCCATGTAACTGCCGTAGGGTTCCAGGTATTCCTGCGGTATTCCCGCGGTTGAAGCGATTTCGCCGATCTTTCTCAACTTGCATTCCGATGCGATTTCGATATCCGTTTTATGGCCCATTTCTACACCTCTTTGCACTCCTGTTAAATTGATTGCAGCGGCAACCTTGCCGAAAAGTCTGCATATTGTTATCACTATAATTATACACCCAATTCAAAGTATTTTAACCATACGGGCAACGATTTGCGCATCATCAGCCTGAAAATGCCGCAGATCAATTTTCCAGAGCAATTGACGCAGACTTCCGACATCCTGTTCGATTGATATTTCATGGATCAATCGTTTTCTGCCGGTAATTACCGGCACCACTGGCGTACATTATTTACTTTTTGCCGAATTTTTATATTTTGCGGGGAAACGCTGGCGGTTTTCCGCCAATCCTGTATAATCGCATATATAAAATTCATAGGTTCATTCTATTGCAGGAGGACTATCCATGAAAATGACCTTGCGCTGGTTCGGCGAAAAGCACGATTCTGTGACGCTTGCACAGATCAGGCAGATACCCTGTGTGGACGGGGTGGTAACATCGCTGATGGACATGCTCCCGGGTGAAATATGGCCGGTCGAAGCCATCAATGAGATGCATCATAGAATTACCGAAGCGGGGCTTAAGGCAGAGGTCATAGAGAGCGTCAATATACACGAGGACATCAAGCTTGGCGCTCCGGGCCGCGATGAAAAAATCGAAGCTTACATTGAGACCATGAAGCGCTTGTCAGCCGTAGGCATCAAAGTCATATGCTACAACTTCATGCCTGTTTTGGACTGGGCGCGCAGCCACCTGTATTTTGATCTGCCCGATGGCTCGCAGGCCATGTACTTTAAGCGTGATTTCATTATGAGTACAACTCCGGAGGGGTTGGCGGAGCGATATGCCGAGCAATGTGGCGGCATTGCGATGCCCGGATGGGAGCCTGAACGTCTGGCTCGTATCAAGGAAACGATAGCCGCATATTGCGGAGTCACGCAGGAACAGTATTTTGAAAACGCACGCTACTTCATAAATGCCATCATACCATGGGCCGAGAAACTTGACATCAGGATGGCCATCCATCCGGATGACCCGCCATGGCCGATCTTTGGCCTGCCGCGCCTTGTTAACAGCGGAGAAAATATCAGACGTTTCCTTTCCATGAATTCGAGCGTTTACCATGGGATAACACTTTGCACCGGCTCGCTTGGAGCCGATCCGGCAAATGATATTCCCCAGATTATAAGAGAGAATGGTCCCCGCATACACTTTGCCCATATAAGGAATCTGAAGATACTGGAGAACGGGGATTTTTATGAATCCGCGCATCCTACGGTCTGCGGCTCGCTGGACATGTATGTGATCGTCAAAGCACTGCACGACGCCGGATTTGAAGGCTACATCCGCCCGGACCACGGCCGAATGATATGGGATGAAAAGGGAAGGCCCGGCTACGGTCTGTACGACAGGGCGTTGGGAGCGGCATACCTGACGGGATTGTGGGAAGCAATCAACCGCAAATAAACAGAATAAAGGAAGCGGCAGTCAACTGCCGCTTCTTGCTAATCACCATTCCTGATTTTCATCCTTACCGCAGCGAATGACGCTGGATGGCGTGATACCGCGGCTTTCCTTAAACACCTTGCAAAAATAGAATATGTTTGAAAATCCGCAGGCGGCCGCTACCTCGCTGACATTGTACTCGCCGCTGCGCAGCATATCCTCGGCGTGGTTCAAACGGATCGACGTCAGGTATTCACGGAACGACGTACCGGTTTCCTGCTTGAAGAAATTGCCGAAATACCAGGGGCTGAGGCCCACAAGTTCTGCCATGCTTTGCACTGTCAATGGATCGGGATAATGGTCTATAACATACCGCAGCACTTTTTTAATGCGGTTGTCGACGTTGCTCGGATCATTTTTATAGACCATCAGCTGGAAGTACCGCTGCAGTATCATCAGCCATGTGGCACGAACGCGCATGCCGTATCCGGCGTCGCGGGACAGCCATTCGGCGTTCAGTTCCCTGTATAAATCGATGATGTCCGGGTACAGGCCTATATGGCTGACCAGAGGGAAGGGCAGGGCGATATCTCCGCCGTACAGCAGCCGCATTCTGCCATTGACGCAGTAGCATTCGACCGGATCATCCGGAAAACCAATGGCCGACCGCAGGGAACCCTTTGGAATACACAGCAGATCGCCGGCGGTAACAGTATAATTCACGGAATTGATACTGTATTCTGCTTTGCCGCGCACGATATATGTAACATCCACAAAGTCGATATGAGATTCCTCGATAAACCATGCCGGCGTGCTGATTCTATGGTTGAAATAATCTACCTCTGCAATCAGGTCGTCATATATTTCGTTTCCCATGGATACCTCCAAGGCGCGGTTTTACCTTTATTCATGAATCTTTGCAATTATTGCTGAGCGCATTGTGCTGTGTATTATTAACGCTATATAATTGGTTCTGTATTTATTGTTACTATTATAGCATGGAGGAACGCCGAAGTGAATGCGTCAATATTCGAAGCTTTCCGCGAAACTGTCATAAAAAAGCAGTTGGACGTTTATGGCATTCATATTTTCCGTGAGGGAAAGAACAGCTGCGAATACCGTTTTCGGAGCAACGAGCGCGTACACCTTTATTCCGGGTCCAAGGCATTTGTTTCCATGGCTGTGGGAGTTGCCGAATCCGAAAAGCTTCTGGCGCTTTCGGACAGCGTTCTTTCCTTCTTCCCCGAGTACAGTTATTGCGCCGCAAAAGGCGCCGAGGAAATCACCGTGCGCGATCTGCTTCAAATGCGCGCGGGGCACGGCAAATCTCTCTTTACCACCGACGAGCAGTCCCATGAACGCGTATGCGACTGGGCGGAGCTGTTTTTCAGACAGCCGCAGGAACACCCCGCGGGTGCTTCCTTTTTGTATGACAACGGCTGCACATACATGCTGTCACGTGTCGTGGAAGCTGTCAGCGGACGGACACTGCGCGATTATCTGATGCCCCGGCTTTTTGAGCCGCTGGGCATTTTCAACCCCCAGTGGCATACCTGCCCCGGGGGTCACTCGCTTGGCGCGGTGGGTCTGTACCTGAACACCGAGGAGTTTTCAAGGCTGGGTATACTGATGCTGGGCCATGGCCGCTGGAAAGAGCGCCAGATTGTCCCGGAAGAGTATATGAAGCTTGCGGTTGAAGACACAGTCGAGGTTGAGGGCTTTTCCGATGAGGAAAACCGCCAGGGTTACGGGTACCAGCTTTGGCGCTGCACCGTTCCGGGAGCGTTCCGTGCTGACGGCAAATACGGCCAGTACTCCATTGTGCTGCCGGAGCACCGGGCTGTCGTGACGGTTACAGCGCACAATGAGCAAACCGCCAATGATATACTGCGTGCAGTCTGGAGCGAAGTACTTCCGAGGCTGGATTGATAACGTTTTGATGGTCAACGTTTATTAATGATACCGTAATTTGTTCAATTATACGCATGCAGTCTGTTCCGGGGCACAGGAATGGCTGTCTGATGTTTTTTGCTTTGTTTTGTGGCGATGACGAATCCGTGTGGAGAAATCCGCGTGGAGTATATCTGTCAGAAAAAAACCGATTTATATAAATATTCCAAATTATCACCCACAATAATTATAAATAATCGATGTTTTCTCTATGTCATACATGTATAAGCAATGTTAAGATTAATATGTGTTTTGATATGGAGTTCGGGGTTGTGTTTGATGCATAATTGCCGCCATGACATAGTTTATGAAGATTAGGGCACATATATGGTGTTGAATGGGGAGTTTCAGGAGTATAATGCATGGCTTCAGCCCGGAGCGGCGATTCACACGGATGGGATGAAGCTCGACATTCGGGAAGGTGTCAGCGAGTTTGCCGCCAGAGAGTGCCGCGACGGAGTGAACCGCCTGTACCAGGACGATATTTGGAAGGACGACGCTTCTTTTACCGTAACAATTTCGGTGGATCCGGCAATGCCGCCCGAAGGATACAGACTGACCGGCTCAGACACCGGGATAGAAATTGCCGGTGCAGACAAAAACGGCGTACTCTACGGCGTATATGCATTTATCATGCATTTGCGCGCTGGTACCGAGCCGGCATGCATCCGCGATGAAACTTCTCCGGCGGTGCCAATGCGGGTACTCAATCATTGGGATAACATCGACGGGCAAATCGAGCGCGGCTATGCAGGAAGATCATTGTTTTTCAGCAACAATTCGATATGCTACGATATTGAGCGTATCAGGGACTATGCCCGCCTGCTCGCATCGATCGGCATCAATCAGATATCGATCAACAATGTGAACGTAAGTAAGCAGAGCGCAAGGTTGATTACAACGGAAATGCTGCCGGAAGTTGCAGGGCTTGCAGCCATCTTCAGACCTTTCGGGATAAGACTGATACTCTCGGTCAGTTTCAACAGCCCGGTCATGCTCGGAAAGCTGCCCACTGCGGATCCGCTGGATGAGCAGGTGGCCAGGTGGTGGGTAAAGACTGCCGATGAGATATACAGGCATGTGCCTGATCTTGCTGGGCTTTTAATCAAAGCCGATTCCGAATTCCAGTGTGGCCCCGAAGCGTTGGGACGGACTTCGGCTGACGGGGCCAACGTCATAGCGCGGGCGCTTGCACCGCATGGCGGAATTCTTTACTGGAGGTGCTTTGTATACAACTGCATGCAGGACTGGCGCGATACCAAAACCGACCGGCCGAAGGCGGCGTATGAACACTTCTTCCCGCTTGACGGCGCTTTTGAACAGAACGTTGTACTGCAGATAAAGAACGGACCGTCTGATTTTCAGGTGCGTGAACCCAATTCGCCGTTGATTGGTGCAATGAAGCGTACAAAGGAAGGTATAGAGTTCCAGATCACACAGGAATACACGGGACAACAGATCGACCTGTATGCGCTTGCAGTACAGTGGGAGGAAATATTCTCGGAGCCGGTGTCGGATACAAGGCTTACGTGTGATTTGGCAGGCAGGGAGAGTAAAGCCATCGTCGCTGTGTCGAATGTGGGCGACAACATGAACTGGACCGGACATACGCTTGCTCAGTGTAATTTATATGCATTCGGAAGGATGGCCTGGAATCCGAAGCAGACAGCTCGCGAGATCATCGAACGCTGGATAAGGCTTACGTTCGGGCAAGACCCGCTCCTGATTGAACCGCTGACGGAAATGATGCTCGCTTCACGCGATGCATATGAAAAATATACCGCTCCGCTCGGCATAGGCTGGATGGTGAATGTGGGACACCACTACGGGCCCAGCGTGGATGGATATGAATATTCAAACTGGGGCACATACCACAGAGCGGACCACGAGGCAATCGGCGTGGACAGGACGCGAAAGGGTACCGGCCTGACTGCGCAGTACCATCCCTATGTAGCCTCGATTTATGACGACTTGGAAACTTGCCCGGAAAACCTCCTGTTGTTTTTTCACCGGCTGCCGTACCACTACAGGCTAAAGAGCGGGAAAACTATCCTGCAGCACATCTACGACACGCATTTTGAGGGCGTCGAGGATGTAAAGGGATTCATTGCAACCTGGCAGTCGATCAGGCCGCTCTTGCCGGAGAGCGCATATGCGTCCGTATTGGAGCGATTGCACCGGCAACTAAAGAATGCGGAAGAATGGCGCGATGTCGTCAATACATATTTTTACCGGAAAACCGGCCTGCCCGATGAAAGAGGCCGCAAAATATATGGTTGGGGGGATGTATGATGAAAACGAGCCGTAGTTCCGTAAGGCCCGGAAAACGGTACACTTACATTAAACGCACCTGGATTCTCTACCTGATGCTGCTTCTTCCTATGGCTTTCTTTATCATTTTCCGCTATGTGCCCATGACGAACATTGCAATCGCGTTCAAGGATTACAATATGTTCAAAGGCCCCTGGGCTTCCCCGTGGGTAGGATTGAAATGGTTCAAGCAGGCTTTCGCGTACCGGGATTTCTGGTTTGCGATCAGGAACACTTTTATTCTGAACATACTTGATTTGGCCGTCGGGTTTCCTGCACCGATCATATTGGCCATACTTCTGAACGAAATTGCATTCAAGAGGTATAAGCGCATAACGCAAACCATCGTCTACCTGCCGTACTTCCTGTCCTGGATCATTATCGTCAGCATGGCGAAGGAACTGCTGGGGCCGCGTACGGGCGTCGTAAAAGAAGAGCCCCAGCTCAACAATCTGATGGCTGCAAGCTCGGCGCCCGATGTGTGCCTGACCTACAGCACATCCCTTATTTCCAACTATCGTGATCTTGGCGGACTGGTCGACCTTGCTCCGTACATCGACAGCCTTCTGCCAGATTTGAAGGCATTCCTCGGCCCCGATCTTTCAGTTCCCGGCAGAGACATGATCGTGCGTGACCTGATTCCCGAAACAGGCGCTGTATACAGCATACCTGCTCGTCGTATGAATCCCGCAGGAGCAAATACATTCATCCGTAAGGACTGGCTTGACAAGCTCGGCCTGCCCCTGCCCACGACCACTCAGGAATTCTATGACGCACTGGTTGCTTTCAGGGACAACGCGGAAACACTGCTTGGCGACAATGCCGCTCAGATGCTGCCCTTCTCGATGACCAGCGATGTTCGCTGGCGCGCAGGCAATTTGATTGAATCGTTTATTGATTTCAGCATCAGCGAAAGAGATTACTGGGTGAACACAGTTGTTGACCGCCACTTCCTGTTGCCGGGATATAAGGAAGGCGTACGGTTCATGAACAAGATGTTCAATGAAGGCCTGATTGACCCCGAGTTCCCGCTTTACACCGATGACGTAACCTGCGACAACCTCATTAAGAGCGGCGTTGTCGGTGCATTCATACACAACTGGGATCAGGCATACCGCGACACTCCCGGTCTGCTCAGGGATCTGATGGTCAATGTTCCGGATGCTGAGATTGTTACATGCGATCCGTTCAAGAACTCCGACGGTGAAACAAGAAAGATGATTTATGACGCCGCAGGCGTGCGCTTCATTGTTCCCACATTCAGCAAGAATGTCGAGGGGGCACTGCGCTATGTCAACTGGCTTTCAAAGGTTGAAAACCGCAGCTATCTGCAAATCGGCGAAGAGGGAATCAATCATGAACTGGTTGACGGCGTACCTGCTCTGAAATCTGCGGAGGGCGCAATGATCCAGAACTCTGGACAGAACATCGACTATACAATCATGATCAACGGCCTTGATCTCGGCAGCGATGAACTCAATATCAAGGCTATCGCTAATGGCTATTCTGTTGCACCCGAGCTTGTTCAAAAGGCGTATGAGGATGCAATGCGCAACGGCGTGCCGGATCCCGTTATACCGGTAGCGCTTTCGGCAGCCGGCCCTGTAACACAGACACTGACAGACAAGGGCAAGACGATGCTGGCGGAAGCCATTACATGCTCGCCCGAAGAGTTTGACGCTGTTTGGGATGCCCAGATCGCCGATTGGCTTGCTTCCGGTGCACAGGCCGTTATTGATGAACGTGCTGTAAAGTACGATGAGTTTAAGGCTCAGTAACAGCAGAACCACATGAATCTCCGAGGGGCTTTTGCGGATTCGCAGGGGCCCCTTCCTATTGAAAAGCAGATCCGGGCTAAAATAAGTTTGAGAACTTCAGGAGGTGTTTTGCATATTGTTTGAAATAAAATAAGGAAGTAGCGGCGCTTTTATAAAGATGACCCTTAAGGAAAAGGTAAGCCAGATGCTGCATGGGCATGCAGGTAAAGCGCCCAGGGATACCATCCTAATAATAATCTTATGATACTGACAGGATACAAAATATGAAATTAAATGAACGATCCTTGAAAGAGAAAGCGCAATGGAGTGCACAGGGAGTAGCATTGCCCGGATTTGACCGTGATCAGATAGCGCTAAAAACAAAAAGGGAGCCCGCATGGGTTCACTTCGGAGCGGGCAACATATTCCGGGCATTTCCTGCAGCGATCCTGCAAAAATTGCTGGATGCAGGTATATATGACAAGGGACTGATTGTTGCCGAAGGCTTTGACTACGACCTGATCGATGAAATCTATAGACCATATGATAATCTTTGCCTGCTGGTTACACTGAAATCTGATTCCACCATAGAAAAAAGGGTCATCGGCAGCATCGTCGAATCCCTTAAAGCCGATCCCGGGAAGCATAATGACTGGAAGAGGTTGGAGGATATCTTCAAAGCACCGTCGTTGCAGATGGCCAGCCTTACGATAACCGAAAAAGGCTACGACGCGCAAAACAGCAGCGGAATCATTCCGAAGATTGTCAGGCTGCTCTACAGCCGCTTTTTAAATGGCGCCGCCCCGCTGGCTCTTGTCAGTATGGATAATTGCGTGCACAACGGAGAGCGCTTGTATAACGCCGTTAGGACAGCCGCAGAACATATGATGCAAGCAGGCGAAGCCACAATGGAATTCATTCGCTATATAAACGATGACAGTCATGTTTCCTTTCCCTGGAGCATGATTGATAAGATTACACCACGCCCCGACGATGCAGTCGGGCGGATGCTCAAGGCGTCAGGCTATGATGATGTTGAAGTTGTAGTTACGGGCAAGAACACCTATGCTTCTTCCTATGTAAATGCCGAGGAAACGCAATATCTGGTCATTGAGGACGCGTTTCCGAATGGTCGGCCGCCGCTTGAGAGCGGCGGCATATTGTTCACCGACCGCGATACGGTCAACCGGGTCGAGGCGATGAAGGTTTGCACATGCCTGAATCCGCTGCATACCGCGCTTGCCATATTTGGATGCCTGCTCGGCTACCGAAGCATCCATGATGAAATGGGCGATCCCGACTTAAAGAGAATGATTGAAAGGCTGGGCTTTTTGGAAGGCTTGCCGGTCGTGCAGGACCCGGGAATCATTGATTCCGAAGCATTTCTGCGTGAGGTGCTCGAGGTTCGCCTGCCGAATCCGTTCTTGCCGGATACCCCGCAGAGAATCGCAATGGACACATCACAGAAGCTGCCCATACGATTCGGGCAAACGATCAAAGCATATTTAAGCAGTGAAGACCTGGATGTGCAGAGCCTCGTAATCATACCGCTTGTGTTTGCGGGCTGGTGCCGCTATCTGATGGGAATCGACGATGAGGGCCGGGAATTTGCCCCAAGCCCTGATCCGCTCCTTGAAGAATCGCGCAGGCATATTGCGGGCTTTCAGCTTGGGGAAAGGGCCCGGCTGGATTTAAGCAACCTGAGACCTTTGCTCTCGAATCCCGACATATTCGGTGTAGACTTATACCAGGCCGGCCTTGGCGGCAGGGTGGAAGATTATTTTTCAAAAATGCTGTCCGGCAAAGGGGCTGTGCGCAGCACAATCCGGGAGTTGCTCGAAATATGACACCAAATTACAGATAGTCAAGCAAAATTGCATGGATCACGATTAACTTGGTATAAAGCTGGTTATATATGAATTACTCAATATGACCGGCTTTGTACAAGTTCGCCGTCATTGCCGGGATATGCTGCTTACAAAAGCTAGCCGACAGAAATTTGACCTCATTTGGTATGAAAAAACCGGTATCGGATTATCATACCTGATTTTGAATAATGCCATAATATGGCGGGGAGCATAGTTATGAAAATCTTGATCGTCGACGATTCCGTTTTTGCACAAAGGTATACGGAAAAACAGATACTTGGCAAATGCCCCGATGCAGAATTGATATTCGCATCCTCCGGGGAAGAAGGATACCGGCAGTACAAAGAACAAAAGCCGGATTATGTCATAACCGACCTGCTGATGCCCGGTATCGGCGGACAGAGAATGATTTCGATGATTCGGGAATATGATGCCGACAGCAAAATCATCGTACTGTCATCCGATATACAAAGGGCGGTCAAGCAGGAAGTTGAACAGCTGGGTATCATAATGTTTCTGAATAAACCGCTTGATGAAGAAAAAAGTATCATACTCGCGAATATTTTCAGAGGTAGATAATTTATGTTGACGCCAATGCAAAAGGATGCGCTTACCGAAATACTGAATATTCAATTGGGCGCTTCGGCAAGCATTTTATCCGAAATGGTAAACCAGAAAATCATACTTTCCGTGCCTGAGCTGAAACTATGCCAAGGTTCGGATTTATACTCATCCCTGCTGAGCCGGCAGGATGTTTCAGGCGATAATGGAGCAATATTGACTTCTTTGACGTTCGGCGGCAAGTTCAATGGAAAAGCGTCGATCGTATTCCCTCAGGACAAGGCAAGCATTCTGGTCAACGCATGCCTTGGCAGGGAACTTTCAGAAAAAAATGATTTGGTACTGTCAAGCGAAAGAGCGGATGTTATAAAGGAGATCTGTAATGTGCTGCTTAATTCGCTGATAGGTGAATTCGGAAACATTCTGGAGGTTAAACTTGATTACATATCCTTTGAAACCGGACTCTCATTGGACGCAATTCATGATAACCCGGCAGATGAGCAAGTTCTGATACTGTTTACATCCTTTTTCCTTACGGAAAGCCAGATTAAGGGCGTTATTGTAATCGCTCTGTCTTCAGCTTCGTTTGAGATGCTGATTTCGAAAATCAATCACCTTTTGAGGGATCATAATGTCTGAATGGGTATTGCAGGCACTGGATAAAATCTGTACGGCAGTCACGGTTGTCGATAGAGGCTTAAAGGTGGTTTTTTGGAATGATGCCATGGTTAAGCTAAGCGAAATCCGCAAGGATGCGGCGCTGGGTATGAGCCTTCAGGCGGTGTGCCCAAAGTTTGGTGAAAAAAGATACCATGAAATGCTGGAATCCATATTTGAAACCGGACAAAGCCGGTTTTGTTCAAGCGCCATTCACAAGGCATTTATATATCCCGTAAACAACATCGGCGTCGACACGCTGCGCCAGAATATGCAGACCGATCCGATCAAGCTCGGCAACAGTATTGATTATGCAATCATACAAATTGACGACGTGACGGAGGATGTCCACAATCAAAACAAATATCATAAAATCATCGAGAACCTGAAAAAGGGAATCAAGGAGATTGAGATTGAGGCAGAAAAGCGGGCAAATTACGATACGTTGACCGGCATTCTGAACAGGCAGGGACTGGATGCCGAACTCCAGAGATACATCGAATCCAACAGAACCGGCCAATGCAGCATGGTGATATTTTTTCTTGATATGGACGGCTTTAAGAACGTCAACGATACCTATGGGCATGTCGTAGGCGACGCGCTTTTGCAGCAGGTGGCCGGCAGGCTCAAAAGCCATATCCGGCAGAGCGAAGAGCGGGGAAAGGATATATTGGCGCGAATGGGCGGAGACGAGTTTATTATTACAATCTATGACATACCGTGCCTGGACGATATCGTTGTTATCGCCGACAAGATTGTCAATACGATCAGAAAACCGTTTTTCGTCGATAATAAAAAAGTTCAAATCTCACTGAGCCTTGGGATTGCCATATATCCTGAAGACGGGCAGGATTATCAGACAGTGATCATGAAGGCGGATCAGGCAATGTACCGCGTCAAACAGGCCGGGAAAAATCAATACGGCTTTTATAATCAGAAGCTTCAAAATAAGTACCGGCCGCACAGTATTTGAGCCTGCGGCTGACTGGCATATGATGTAAATTATTGCTTGACAGAATTTAGTATATCCAATATATTAAGTTCATAGTATATTTAAGTATTTTAAACTGAGCAGGCTGCAAATCGCTTTGATTGGTGCAAGCCGGGCCGGATGGCAACGGGTGTTAAGCGGGCATCTGTGGGACAGTAATATGTTCTGCGGATGTTTTTATATATTATTATAGGTAATATGATTCACAATAAGAGTATAAGCAGGGTGAATCTGTGGCTGAACTTTTACTAAAACTATTTGTTAAAGATTATAAGAATACACAGGATCCGAAGGTCAGAGCATCCTGCGGTGTAATGGCCAGCATCGTCGGGATTGTGGTGAATGCAATGCTGTTCGCACTGAAGGCGGTGATCGGACTTGCGATGTCCAGTATTTCCATATTGGCGGATGCGTTCAACAACCTGTCGGATGCAGGGTCATCCGTCATCGGTTTTATAGGCATCAAGCTTTCCAGAAAACCTCCCGACAAAGAGCATCCGTTCGGCCATGGAAGATCCGAGTACATTGCTGCGCTGATTGTTGCGTTTTTGGTGCTTCAGGTCGGATTGTCCCTGCTTAAAAACTCCTTTAATAAAATACTACATCCCCGGGAGGTTGGATTTCAGCCGCTCCTGGTCGTGTTTTTATGCATTTCGGTGCTGATCAAACTCTGGCTGTCCATATTCAACAAAAAGCTCGGCCGGACGATCAACTCCAGTGTTCTGAAAGCGGCCTCCACGGATGCGCTCAATGATGTTGCCGTCACCTCCGTGACAATCATATCAGTGATTATCTCAAAAACCACCGGTTTGAATATTGACGGATGGATCGGGCTGGCAGTATCGGGATTTGTATTGTTTTCAGGCTTTAAAATCGCGAAGCAGACATTGATGCCGCTCCTGGGCGAAGCAGTTGACAGGGGCGTATATAAAAGCATTACCAGCATGGTCGAGAGCTATGACAACATACTCGGAAGCCATGACCTGATCGCGCACAACTATGGTCCATCCAATACGATGGCCTCCATCCATGTGGAAGTTCCCAATTATTTCAGCATACAGGAGATTCATGAAACAATCGACAGGATCGAGAGGGATGTGCTGCGCGAGTTGGGCATATTTCTGGTCATACATATGGATCCGGTCGAGGTCAATGACAAAAGTTTTCCGGAAAAGAAAAACAATGTTGTCAGGATCGTTAAGGAATTTGAAGACAGAGCGTCGATCCACGACTTCCGGATCATAGGGGAGAATGGCCAAAGTAAAATTATATTTGATTTGGTCGTACCCCATTCATACAGCGACAGGGAAGAGGAGGCTATGAGAGAAGCTGTATCCGGTCGGATACGCGGGCTATACCGGTGTGATTGCATGATCACCATAGAGCATAATTTTATCGCAGAGTAAAATGAGGGTGTAAATTGCGGGTGCGCATGGGGTATATCATATGCCCCATGCGCACCCGCTTATATGTTTGATTTGCGCATATGCCCGGCAACCAGTTGTCAGCCGGCTAGATGACAATCGTGATATCCTTGCCGTCTTTATTGAGCTCAAAGCTGTAATCCCTGCCGCCGCAGCTCAGGCAGTACTGGCCGAGGAAACCCTCAAAGCGCAGCTCTCCGGACTCGTTTGTCGCAGTTTTCACGGGCGTTGTCCACCACTGGTCCCTGATCAACTTGCGAAGCTCATCATAGGCGGGTTTTCGGGTATTATCCCTTCGAATAAGACCCGCGGGAGCTCCGAGCCATGCATTGTCGGTAAAGTTCCACCATGTGATTGACTCCACCAGAGGGTGGGCAAACAGCGTCTTATAGTGCATGACGATTTCCCTGGCCTGGCGCTCTTCTCCGTCCGGGGTCGAGGGCCAATCCGGTATTTGATAATCATTCAGATCTTCAATTTCAGCGGGCATGATGTGCCCGGACACCAAAGTATTTTCGGTAAAGTGTATCGGCAGCTTAAAATAAGAGAAGCGTTCCAGAACTTCAAGCGTCTTTTCGACGCCCCAATAACCCTGGTGCATATGCGATTGTATCCCGATCACGTCAATCGGTATTCCGGCCTGCAGGCAACCGTCGACCAGAATCTCATAGTTGATCGAAGTATTAAAGTCATTGATCAGCAATATGGCTTCCGGGTTTGCCTTCTTCGCAGCTTCAAACACTTCGCGAACCATGCGTACGCGGCCAAGGTCCTTGCATATACGGGTGATTCCATTGTCATACTTATCGAAAATGGGCATGATGACCACTTCGTTGATTGCATCCCACAGATCAATGAGGCCTCTGAAAGCGGTTACATCACGATCGATGCGCTTAAGCTGTGCATCAAGAATGGCGGCGTTATCCATGCTAAGCAGCCATGGAGCGGTCACCGTGTGCCAGCAAAGCGGATGGCCTTTGACCTGACAGCCCTTGGCCATCAGCCATTTCGCGGCATTTTTAAGCCTGTCCGTATCGGGTTTGCCCTTTTCCTTTTCGAATCTGCCCCAATAAAATGGAAGGGTAACGCAATTGAAGAGTTCGAAGAACTGATCAAACAGACCTTCAGCATTACGTCGTTCCGTTTCGCTGTATTCTCCATTGGCTAGCTGGACTGCGTCAAATCCCGCACAGCCGAATAAAAACTTATGCGTAGTCTGTTTTATTGCAACCTGCATATTACCGGCGGGAACCCCGTCCCTGCCTGTTAACCTTATTGTTTTCGAAGTTTTCCGGTGGTTTAATTTGCTGTCGATAGAAACCATGTTCAGCCTCCGATTTTTATTCAGTTACCAAATATACTGTACTACTGCCGCGAAATAGGTGTCAATATGCTAAATAGAATTGTACGCCAAAATATCAGCGGGGTACGGGAGGGTGCACTAAACGCTTGTTATGAATCACATTACATTTTTTTGGTAAAAAAAGCAACCATTCATGTAAAATTATTGAATTTAGTATTATGCCGTTTGTTTATATGATGGATGTATAAATCATAAGGAGGAGGACATATGAACAAAGTACTTAAAACCTTGGCTGTCATGATTGCGGTATTGATGCTTGCCGCAGCCTTTGCGGGCTGCCAGCAGACTGCCGTACCGGAACCGGCTGATGATTCAGCGCCTGCAGATCAGACAAATGACGCTGAAGAAACTGTAGAGGAAGAGCCCGTTGCCGAGGACATCACGCTCGACCTGTGGGGCATCTGGACAACCGATGCCGATCCCCAGAAGGCCGTTATCGAGTTTGCGGTTGACCAGCTCGTGGAGACATACCCGAATATATCCATTGAGCTGACGGAAACGGAAACCGATACATACAAATCGGTACTGCCCACGGCACTGGCTACGAATGAAGCCCCCGACATATTCTATTATTGGGGCGCCGGCATGGCCCAGGCGGTCGTTGAAGCTGGTCATGTTCTGGACATCACCGATTATTATAACGGCGATGCCGGGCTTCAGGAGAAGCTTCCCAGGGGAGCATTGGCGTACACAACCTTCAATGACAGGATATACGGATTTACATTCTCATTAAATGTTGGCTGCCTGTATTGCAACACCGAGCTTTTCGAGGCTAACGGTGTGAAAATACCTGAAACCTATGATGAGCTGCTCTCTGCGGCCCAAACTTTCAGTGCAGCTGGGATCGTACCGATGTCGGTAGGCGCAGCTTCTCTGTGGCCGGCGCTGCACCAACTCGGCGGCCTTTGCGTAAAGGAAGCCGGAGCGGAAGCATGCAACAAAGCGCTCAATGGAGAGGCCTCATTTAATACACCCGAGTTTATCGAAGCCGCCCGCAAGCTTCAGGAACTGGCGGCCGCAGGCATGTACAGCGACAGCGTAATGACCGTTGACTACGACGCTTCGGTTGCGGCATTCCAGGCTGGGAATGCGGCTATGATGTACATGGGCAGCTGGTGCATCGGCGGACTTGACGAGAATGCAGAGTCCTCGGTTGCGGGCAAGGTAGTTGCCATGCCCTGGCCCGATTCAACTGCCGGATATGAAAATGACTTCTTCGGCGGATCGGTTGACTCCTTCTACATTTCCTCCAAGACAGAGTATCCCGATGAATGCTTCCAGGTTCTTTCCAAGCTTTGTGAGACACTGTCTGTCGAAGGCTTCAAGAGAGGCGTATTCCTTCCCATTTGGACAATAGCGGGTGTGGATGCCGAAGCTTCGGATCTGTTCAAATCCGTTCAGGAAATGACATCGTCGGCAGAAGGATACACGCTTTGGTGGGATACATCACTTGGATCCGAGAAGGGCAACAGATGCAATGAGTATGTATGCGCTCTTCTGGTCGGTGATATGACTCCCGAGGATTTCGTGGCAGCAATGGATGCACTTGTAGCAGAATAAAATCGTTTCATGGTAACCAAATAAAGCAATAAATTACCAGCCGTCTTACCGCGGCTGGCAATTTATTCATTATGGAGGTAGAGAGAGGTATGAGGACACTATCAAAAGACAGCCAAAGGCGGCTCAATATTGCGCTTTTTATATTGCCGGCGTTGATTGTTTACTGCTTTGTGGTCATATTTCCGATATTCCAATCAGCGCGCTACAGCCTGTATGAGGATTGGCAGTGGCTGAAAAATCCCAAGGCTGAAAACATACACATAGGATTCGGAAACTATATCAAGTTATTTTCACAGAATACCGATCCGAATCTGCCGGCCGGGCTGACACTGAATAAAAATCCTTTTCCCAGATCGGCACTGAATGCATTTGTGCTTGTTTTCCTGTCTGTGTTCGTGCAGCTGCCGATCGCACTGTATTTTGCGTTAATGCTTTCCAGGGGCGCTTTCGGAGAAAAGTTTTATAGAACCATCTATTTCATACCGGTTATTCTATCCGCAGTAGTGGTCGGGCTCATATGGCAGAATATTTACCGCACCGATGCATATGGAACCGGAAACGGCGGACTTTTAAATGCAGTTTGCCTGAAGCTCGGAATCATAGAAAAGGAAAAACAATGGCTGATCGACGACAACTCGGCTTTGATTTGTGCGGTAATACCGATTGTCTGGCAGTACATCGGACAGCACATGCTGCTGATGTATGCCGGCGCCAAGGGCGTGCCACGTCAGTTGCATGAAGCGGCAATGATCGACGGCGCGACAGAGTGGCAGATCGATACCAAAATTACAATACCGCTTATGAAGCCGATACTGAAGGTTTCGGTTGTATGGGCTGTAACTGGTTCGCTGCGAACATTTGACCAGCTGTATGCATTGCTTGGAGAATACAGCATGAACGATCCGAATAAAACCGTACCGAGCCTTTTGATGTATGAGCAGATACGGTTCTTTAACTTCGGACAGAGCTCTGCCATGGCAATGTTCATCGTAGCCGAATGCCTGATATTGACTTATGCAATCAACAAGCTGTTCGGCAAAACAGACATCACATACTAGGGGAGGTTAAAAATGCGGTTAAGGAAAATCAATCCGGTAATCAACGGCCGTAAAATCAAACCGGGCGCCGTGAAGTGGATACATCTGATAATTATCATCGCAGCGATGGCGGGATTCTTTATGCCTTGGGTCAAGCTGTCTTTGTCGGATACGCAAGCTGTTGCCGGCCGTGAGCTTGTCGCCGGGATCGGTAAACTCATTGGTCAATCGCAGGAATATACAAATAAAAATGGCCTGGGTATCTTTTCGGGTCTCAACCAGCTGTCCCCTCTGAGACTGCTTTATGCGATACCTGTGTTATCTTTGATTTGTGTTATTTTTCTGTTTACAAAACTTTCAGTGGTGAGAAAAACCGCAAGCTGGCTCCTTGCTTCAATATTATTGATATCACCCGTATATGTACAGGTACTTTTAAAAAAAGCCATACCAAATATCATCGAAATTACGATCTTTGGCCTTATGCCGGGAGCCTTTTTATGCTGCGCAGCCGGAATTGCGCTTGTCATGCTGCTTCTGGCCGACAGGGAAGAGAAGCATCTTTCAACGGATATCTATGAAGAAAAGGAGCATAGGCTGCTGACATCGTACTCGCTGCTTTCAATGCTGTCGTTGATAAGCCCATGGCTGCCGTTTATCAGGCTGTTTGCACCATCCGGCCTGAAAAGCACCCAGGTTTACAGCATGACGCTGGACGAATTCATACGGATATCGCCGGGCGTTAAAGTATTGTCCCTGTTTTCAAGGTTCGGGCCTGAAACCGGTCTGGGGGCGTCCGCTATATTCTATGCCATACCGGTTTTGTCAATACTGATCCTTGTCGGCCTGTGTTTGAATAAGCGCTTGATCCGCAGGGCGGCTGCCCTTTTCAATGCGGTATTACTGATTACGGCATCGTACGGAATTGTTTCGGTGCTGTCGGACAATATAGCGAATGTTCAGGAGATATCGCGTGTAAGTATGCACATCGGCGCAGTTTTGATGTTTGCAGCGGGGGTCTGCTATCTGGGCATATTTTTGACGGATCGGCCGATCAAGCTGACGGACGCTGTGCAAAAGAGCGCCATAAACCACAGGTTCGGCTATATCATACTGTCGATACTGGCATGCATATTGTTTTTACTGCCATGGTCGGGGCTTTCCGAGCCTATTGCCAACAGTCTGGGATTGACAGCGGATCCTGTTCCTGCGGGAATGTCATGGCCTGTCAACGCGATTGCCGTAATGAAGCTGTTGCATAATCCTGTCTTTTATTTGCTCTATCTGATTCCCATTCTGTCACTGATCACAATTACATCGGTACTTTTAAACGCGCGCGGAATCCGAAAGATATCCTCCGGCATAACCGCCGCAATTCTGGTCACAGGTCCCGCCTTTGCGTATACCAGACTGGAAGCCATGTATCAAAGCCTGGGTACGGTTAAGCTGCGATTCACCTCGATACTCGCAGTAATATCCGGCATATGCCTTCTTGTTACGCTGTTGACGGATAAAGGGGATGCATTGTCGCTAAAAAGAGTCTGGCGAAAGATAAACAAGGCGTTCGAAATCATTCTTACCGCGCTCTTTGCTATCGTACAGCTTTATCCGCTGGTATGGCTGTTCCTTGCGTCCTTTAAAAACAACAATGAAATATTTTCCGGTAAAATACTTGCTTTGCCGACATCGTGGCGCTATCAGAATTATGTGCAGGTCTTGTTTGGCGCAAGGGCGAATGAAACCGTAAGCCAGGCGATCCGGCGCGTTATGACGCGTCAGAAGGATATGACGCTTTTTAAGTTCATTATCGGTGGTGGTTCCGAAGGGAATATACTGCGTTACTTCATGAACAGCGCGTTTGTGGTAGCCGTTACGGTGGCAGTTGTATTGCTCTTCGGGGCAATGGCTTCCTATGCGATATCACGCATCAGGTGGAAGCACAGCTCGCTTTTCTTCACATTTTTCATACTCGGCATGATGATTCCCGTGCATGTAGCATTAAGCCCGCTGTATGTAACATTTGCTGAAATGGGATTGATCGATTCGCTTTGGAGCCTGATCATACCTTACATAGGTTTTGGGCTTCCAATATCCATTATCGTGATATGCGGGTTTATGGAAACCATACCTTATGAGATAGAAGAATCTGCGAAGATTGACGGCGCGAATCTATTTACGGTATTCTTCAAGATCATGGTGCCGATGGTCATGCCGGCACTGTCGACCGTTATGATATTTGTATTCCTGCAGTCCTGGAATGAGCTGATGTTCGCAACATCGTTCATAACGAGCGGCATGAAAAGAACGATTACGGTCGGTATCAACAGCATTGCGATTTCTCAATACAATACCGAATACGCGCTGATTTTCGCAGGTCTTGTCATCGCATCGCTGCCGACCATCATCATATACCTTGCAGGAAGCCAGCAGGTGCAGAAGAGTTTGATTGTAGGGGCCGTTAAGGGCTGATTGGACAATATACTGCCGCTGTACAATAAAGTGTTAAAATGTTACTATCTAGTAGATACATACCCGGAATCGGCATGTTTGACAACATTTGGGGGAGGGGATGTTTTGAAAAGTATTTTTACGAGAATCAGAAATATGTTTTCCAGGCTGAGCATCACCTCCCAGATTGCAATCTTCTGCTTTTTGCTCTTCATATTTACTTTTTTTCTGAGCAGTATTTTCAATCAGGAGATTTTCAGAAACATATCCCTGGAACAGGCAAGCGGAACCATTTCACAGACGCTTTTGCTTGTAGAAGAGAATATTGATAGCGTAATCAACTCCATCAATGAGACTTCCAAATCAATATTATCCAATGAGCAGGTAAGAGACTATATGAGTTCAAGCGGAATTTCGGGCGACGTCGGCGAGTTGAGCGAGGTCAGGACTTTTATCAGAAATATACTGGATAATGTTTCCTATGCAACTTCCGTTCACTTATTCAACAAGGCCGGCGACGTTATGAATATCAGCATAAGGATGGTGAATTATCCTGTCTCCGATGACATTACCGATGCCCACTGGTATTCCAGAGTGAATAAAAAGGCGGGAGATTTCTGCCTGATCAATAACGGCGGCGGTTTTTTTGAGCGCACGTCAAATCATGATTTCATATCGATGGTGCGGCTTTTCAATGACATTGAAACGCTCGAATGCAACGGAGTACAGATCACGAATTTTTCGACGGAGACGATTAAAACAGCATTTCAGGACCTGTTGGATGAATATGGAACGCAGGTGATCATATTCGATGAATACGGGCACAGGATAACCGCTACCGACATGTACCTGAAAACAGCCGACATTATCGGCGGCAAAGAGCTTCTTGAAAATGATTATGTGATAAAGACTGTGGATGGTGCGGATTATATGATATCGACACGCACCAACTCATACGGCTGGAGAATTATAGCTATGATGCCGATGGCGGGTATTTCCGGGGAGCTTTACGGGTTTTCATTCATCACGCTTATTTTTATATTGGTGAACGGGCTCCTAATGTTCCTGGGCGTATCGGTGATTTCAAGGCTGGTCACCCAGCCGATCAACCAGCTTGTGACGACCATGGAGAAAGTAAAGGGCGGTCAGCTTGAACCAGCCGGGATGCGTACGAGCAACCGTGAAATAGCCACGCTCAAGGAAGGCTACAATGTGATGGTTGATGAAATCCATGAGCTGATCAGTAAAGTGGTTGAGGAGCAAGAAATGATAAGAAAGAGCGAGCTTAAGCTGTTACAATCACAGATAAAGCCGCACTTTCTATACAATACATTTGATGCGATATCCTCGCTTGCGTTGATGAATAAAAACCGGGAAGTCTACGAGGCGATGCTTGCATTGGGAAGCCTTTACCGTACAAACCTCAGCAGCGGAAACGAGGTTATCAGGATATCGGATGAAGTTGAAGCGGTTAGAAATTATATTAAAATATTGAAGATACGCTATGATGATGTGTTTACCGCAAACATCCATGTTGACGAGAGGGCATGCCCGATGCTGATACCCAAGCTGACGCTGCAGCCGATCATTGAGAACGCCCTCTATCATGGTATCAAGCCGAAAGGCGAGCCTGGCAATATTGACGTCAATATTGCAGTGGAAGGTGAAGAACTGGTAATAAAGATTCGGGATGACGGGGTCGGCATGCATCCCGGCATGGCCGATAAACTGCTGAAAGGCGGCAGCGGCAGTTTCGGGCTGAGGGGTACCATTGAGCGTTTGCGCATTTACTATATGCGCCAGGATGTAGTGGCTATACAATCCGTACCGGGAAAAGGCACGTCAGTCATCATACGCGTGCCTGCGGTTATGGAAGAGATGGAGCATGACAATGGCAATTAAAGAAGAGTTATTGAAAGTCGCATTTATTGATGATGAAAAGCTGGTCAGAAAGCTGCTGATAAACTGTGTGGACTGGAATTTGCTCGGTTATGAGGTTGCCGGTGAATCCCCGGGAGGCCAGCATGCGCTTGATATGATAAGCCACGTAAGGCCTGATCTGATATTCGTCGATATCTGCATGCCCATTGTCGACGGTATGCAAATGAGCTCATACATCATGCAAATGCTGCCGGAAAGCAGAGTAGTCATTCTTACTGGGCATCAGGAGTTTGAATATGCAAGGAAAAGCATCAAAATAGGTGTTTTTGATTACCTTTTAAAGCCTATCAATCCCAATGAAATCTCGGAAACAGCAAGAAAGGTTAAGGATGAAATCCGGCAAAAAAGTCAGGAACGACAGCAGATTGATGAGATCCGGCATAAGCTGGAAGACAATTATCCCCGTCTCAGGGAGCAATATCTGGAACAACTCATCAATGGAGATCAAAGAGGCGATCCGCAGTCACTTGAGTATTTTAGTATAACGATCATAGAGCCATACTGTCAGGTCGCGGTGGTGTCTGTTGATTTCATGAATGCCCCTGAGGCTTTCAATGATGTCAGCAATGTGCTGACAGAAAGACTTTCGCAGTCGGAATGTGTTCATTGTTTTTGCTGCGGCGGACTCCATGTTGTTTGGAGCAACAACAGTGGGCTGGACTTATATAAAGCATTGGAGTTTATCAGGAGTGAACTTTATGCAGGATACCAGTGCATACTGAGCGCCGGGATCAGCAATGCCAATGACGACCCTTATGATATACAGGAAGCCTGTACTCAGGCTAGGGAGGCTTTCAATTACAGGCTTTATTTCGGCAAAGGTCGCATTATAAGATATCAGGACATCCTAAGTGAAGGTCGGGGAAGCTATCCGCCGGACGATTCCATTGAACTTTTAAAATTCTATCTGAAATCCGGGCTGATTAAAAATGCCGAGGTCGCTTCCGCAAAAGCCCTGGAGGAGTTGACGGCCAAAGAGCCCTCCGGCCCGGAGTCGCTGCATACCGCAGGGGTTAGGGTGCTGTCGGCTTGCCTGTCTGTCATGATGGAGTGCAATATACCCGAATCCGAAATATTCGGCCGTGAGGGAAATGCAGTTGAAGCCATATTCACCATGGAAGCACTTCCCCAAATGAAGCAGCACATGAGACGGTATGTAAATGAAATTGCTTATAAAATCTTTGATATCAATAAGAGCAGTGCCCACGGGGTGGTTCATAATATTCGGAAATATGTGGAAAGCAGTATATCCGATCCTAACCTGTCCCTATCCAGCGTCGCGGCAAGGTTCTATTTGAATCCGAGTTATCTGAGCAGGATTTACAGGCAGGTAACAGGTTCAACCTTTGTAGAGGATGTCAATAAGATGCGGATGGATATTGTAATCCGCTCGCTGAATCAGGATGACCGGAAGGTATATGAGTTATGCGAACGAGTCGGTATAGAGGACCCGCATTACCTGAGCATACTGTTTAAGAAGCATACAGGCATGACCATCAGCGAATATAAGAATATGCTGAAAAAACAAGGGTCTAAGGGCGAACAGCAACCGGGGAGGATATGATGAAGAAATTTGCTTTATGCTTGTTCCTGTCATTTTTGATTGCCATTACAGCATCATTGAGCTCTTGCTTTTCACCAAAGGCCGGGATCAGAACCGAAAATCACCAGGAACGGATTTCGGATAAGAATATTACCATCAAGTTATGGCATATATGGAACACCGATATTGACGCAAACAGAACGACGCTTGAAGCAGGGCTTAATTTGGTGAAAAAGGCTTATCCTGAAATTGCTTTCGAAGTGGATGCAACCGAAAATGAAACCTACAAGACCAGAATAAAAACGGCGATCGCTGTCAATGATGCTCCCGATATATTTTTCGCGTGGGGGGGAGGTGTTTCCGAATCATTCGTCAATTCCGGAAAGGTGCTTTGTCTGGATCAATATTATACTGCCGAGGTGCAGCAGGCGCTGCCCCGCGAATACCTGCAATACCAAACCTATAACGATCATATTTACGGATTCCCGTTTATGAGGTGTTATGCAGTTTTATATGCCAATAAGGAAATCTTTAATGAGAACAATTTATCCATACCGGAGACATATGATGAACTGCTGGAAACATCGCATATATTGTCGAGTCGGGGAATTGCCGCATTTGCCGTAGCCGGTCAGGATATGTGGCCCTTGATGTTCCATTATGCAACTCTTGCCCTCAGGGAGATGGGACCCGCGGCAGTGCGCAATGCGTTGAGCGGCAGGGATACGTTCATGCAGCAGGGGTTTATTGAAGCGGGTTATAAGCTGTTGGAGCTGAAGGAAGCGGGCGCTTTCGGGGAAGATTGCCTGTCGAAGGCTCTTGAACAGAGCGTAAATGAATTTAAGGAAGGCGAGAGGGCCATGTACTATCACGGCAGTTGGGCAACAGGAGGATTTACTGCTGATATCCCGATAGCCGACAATATTGTTCCATGTAAATATCCCGGCACAGGCGGTGCATATGATGATACTTTCCTTGGCGGTGCGGTGGACTGCTGGATGGTCAGCGCAGCTACGAAGCATCCGGATGAGGCGGCTTCCGTAATCATCATGCTGGCGGAAGTCATATCATCGCTGGGATCCCAGACCGGCATGGCTCTGCCAATGTGGAACAGCAATATGAATATCGATATTCTTCCCGGACAGAATATGTCCGATTACATGCATATCAGAAAAATATACAGCAATGTTGTGAAACTGACCGAGGACGTCGGCATGGACGAATCTGTTCTGTGGTGGGATACCTATCTCGGAAGCAAAGGCTCGCGCTGTAATGAACTGATTGTAAACATGTTTACCGAGGAACTGACCCCGGAGCAATTTGTCATCGAAATGGACGCTTTGATTAAGAGTAAATAACAAAAATTTTTACAAAACATACTTGAAGACTGCATTTAGATGTGTCGATATAAGATATAGAAGCATATTTACGTTCATGTCCATTGAATGCAGAGGTTTGTCATATTTCGGGACAATACTGACCGTTCAATGACACTTGGGAAGGGGAAGGTTGCTGTGAAGTGGTTTCTGAATATGAAAATAGCAGGCAAGCTGATGTTTCTGGTTGTTCCGTTTTTTATAACACTAATCGCGTTTTTGTTTTATTTTAATTTCCGGTCCAATGCGATCAACAACGATTCAAAAAAGGCTCTTTATGATGAGGTTTATATAAGTACGGCAGCCATATTGAATGCAGATCGGGACTTCTATCAGGCAGCTATAGCGGAGAAGGAGCTGTTTCTGCGCGGTGATTTGATTGCTTCCGACCAGAAGGAAGCCTATATTGCAGATTATGAGGAGAATGCCCAACAGGTTTATGAACGCATAACGACAGCACTGTCAAATGTTTCTTACAATGCGGAGTTGTATACGAATTACCCGCATGAAGCCACAGGAAGGACACTTGAGCAGATCGGCGCTTCATTCTTTCAGAATTTTTCAACTTGGAATAATTTATATGACCACCAGTCTAATACCGGCGACATGGACGCAAAATCTATCGTATTTGAAGAAGCGCGTGAAGAAATCAATCAGATGACCGAAATACTTGAAAGCTACGCCAACAAGAGATCGTCGGATATTTTGCAGCAGGTTCAATCGAGCATAACGATGACCATCATTGTGATCGCATCCATCATTGTACTGCTGAGTTTACTGGCTCTCTATCTGATACTATCCATACGCGGCAATATACGATATGCGACTGATTTCAGCCGCAGGATCGCAAGCGGTGAGTCCGGCCTTGAGATTGACAGCAGCAAGCTTACAAATGATGAAATCGGCCGGCTGACGAAAACGATCAACAATGAAGTCCGCCAGGCTTTTGCAAGCATCGAAAAGGCCCGGAGGGATATTGACACGGCAGCCGACCAGGTTGCCTCAGGTACCCGTCAGGTATCCGAAGGCAGCCAGGCAATAGCACTCGGCGCCACCGAGCAGGCCAGCTCCCTTGAACAGCTTACAGCATCGGTTGCGCAAATCGCGGCGCAAACCAAGCAAAATGCCGCAAGCGCCGACAGAGCCAATCAGTTATCGGTTGCAGCCAGAGACTATGCTGTAAAGGGCAATGAACAGATGCAGGACATGCAAACGGCGATGGAACAGATCAATGATTCTTCCGCCAATATATCAAAGATTATCAGAGTCATTGACGACATAGCATTCCAGACCAATATACTGGCGCTGAATGCTGCGGTCGAGGCGGCCAGGGCAGGTGCACATGGAAAGGGCTTTGCTGTGGTAGCCGAGGAAGTAAGAAACCTTGCGGCAAAGAGCGCAGATGCCGTCAAAGAGACAACCACCCTGATTGAAGGATCGATCGAACGGGTTAAGGCCGGTACGAAGATTGCCGATGATACAGCCGGTGCATTAAAGAACATAGTGCACAGCGTGGAAGAGGCTTTGGAACTTGTATCTGAGATCGCGGCTGCTTCCGTGGAGCAGGCGACTGCAATCGCTCAAATCAACAGCGGTCTGGAGCAGTTGTCAAAGGTAGTGCAGGCCAATTCCGCCACCGCCGAGGAGACTGCCGCGGCAAGCGAGGAACTTTCCAGCCAGGCGGAGATGCTCAGGGAAATGGTTGACATGCTGGAGATTTCCGGGACTTAAGTTTATTGAATCCAAAACCTGATATTAGATGCTATAACCATCCCCTGGCAAGGCCATGGGATGGTTATTTACTCTGAAATTATCAAATCTGCTCTGATTCAAAGCTTTTCCAGGGTATATCGACCTTTGCTCCGTTGCTTATGATATCATCAATATGAAGAAGCAGCGGAAAATCATAATATGAAACAGTTCCCGCATATATTTTTGCGCGTATTGCCGCGGCCGTCCTCTTGGCGATGACAATGGACTCGAGCGTTATGCCGCCCAGTTGCGCCATCGCATCGTCAAAAGATAACCCTCTGCCGAACAGCGTGCCGATCTTACGAGTGCGTCCGCCGAATACCGTAACGTACAAGTCGCCTGCTCCAAGGACGATGTTGCCGTCGCCTCCGCCGGTCAGTTTCAACAACCGGCGCATTTCTTTAGTGCTCTGACCGAAAAGCGCA